>JAEEGF011431686.1_pt1 | contig 11466 bp, 10 predicted proteins | sample 9134171 | NCBI WGS metagenome assembly JAEEGF01 (sample SAMN16246542, study PRJNA631951) | gut metagenome | biome: gut microbiome; feature: rumen; material: AP-attached | host: Bos | place: Iran: Karaj | collected 2018-10
TACCGCTTTTCTTGCACGTAAGGTATTGAGGGTGATGGACCATATCAAATACATCAGTCTGGGTAATCTCATAGTCGACCGTCTCGCTTTCCGCGAGCTTGTCCAGGAAGATTTTACGGCAGATGCCGTCCTTGCAGAAATCAGAAGACTGATCGAAGACTCCGCCTACAGAGAGAAGATGCTTTCCGAATACTCCGAGATAAAGAAAGCCCTCGGAGGCGGTGGCGCTTCGAGGGCTGTCGCTAGGGAGATGATTTCCCTTATTTAACCAGCAATTTTGCAGTCAATGTTTCATTGGAGCCGTCCTTGAAAGTAACTTCGGCTCTGAGGGTGTGTGTTCCGGCCGTAAGATTGGCTGTAATGCCACCCTGTTTGTCGCCATCATAATACCAGCTGACGGTTTTGATGGGGGAGGAGCCGGGGATCAGTTCGAAGAACAAGGTGTCTCCGGCCTTAAGATTCTCGGGTATGAGAATAAAGGCTGCATCGACCGCGGGAATCGAAGAACTGAGGTAGTAAGTCTTGTCATTGTTGTCGTAGGCTTCTTTTCCACGAATCATATCCCACTGTCCGGATACAGTCTTATAGAAGAGTACGACGCGGTCTCCGAAGGTAACGTCTCCGGTTATGGTACACTGAATGTCGTCGAGTTTTACGAGATTGTATCCGCTTAATTCAAGACTGGATTCAGGACAGACAAATTCCTTAAGATTGCCTTTCCAATCGATTAGACCGGCCCTGACGGCGCCGGAGTAGTCTACATAGTAGTCTGTATTGAAGATGGCGTCTGCCTTAAGGGTAAAGTTCTTGCTCATTATCGAGCCTGATTTGAGCGAAAGACCCTGACTGGTCGCACTCCCAAGGTCGTATATGAGAGGGCCGCCCGTACGGGTAGTGCTGCCACTTTTGTTGGGTTCGACGCCGATTACCATACTCTGTCCGTCGGAGAATGTGTATTTTCCGGGAATCTTGAGGGAGAGGGTGAAAAATCCGTTGTTGTCTCCGTCCCAGCCCCAATTGATGCGGATATAGTCTCTCGTATCGTAACCGTCGCATACGAACTGGTGTCCGCCTTCCTTCGGGTCGTTTCCCGAGTAGATGATGGGCCTGTTTGCGTCAATTTCCTTTTCGACTACTCTGATCCATTCGGCATCTGTATAGGCACTTCTATAAAGAAGCTGAGCGGTAGGCGCATAAGACATATGGTTGAAAAGGGCATTGGCTATGTCCTCCGAGTAAGCTCCTGTTCCGGTGTTGTAGTTGTACATGGCTTCTACCATCACACCGCAGTCGTGCATAAGCTGGGCAACAGCGGTTTTTTGAGCGCTGTTCTCCGAACCTTTGTACTCCATCGGCATCAGACTGTAGTCGTAATTGTGTGAGTCGATGCTGTAGCTGTCTATAGTGACATTGACGTTGTAATCGCTTTTGTATGTGTAACCTCCGATAGTTCCGGTTCCGTGGGCCGGCCATTGGTGATACCTCATCACTTCAGCCATCGCGGTAGCAACGCATCCGGTGACGGCTCTGTTTGTCCTGCCGTTTTCGGTGACTTTTGGACACTGATCGTTGAAAGGAGAGTCCTGACCCCAGTTCGGAGTTTCGAGGACCTTCTGGCTGGCGGACTTTGTCCTGTAGCCGGCAGTCTTCCAGAGGGCTGTGACTTCGGTAGACGGCCTCTGCTTTTCGCGGCGGGCAGTAAGGATTTCGTTTTCGTAACCGCCCAGCCAGTTTTTCAAGTTGAGGGGAATACTTTCGGTCTTGAAACTGCCTTTGTCGCTGTAGGCGAGTACCGGGACAGCGGCGTCTTCGGCGGAGATCATAATCCAACCTCCGTCCTTTCCATTGAATATATAGAATGCGTCTGAAACGTATTCGGATTCTGTAACTTCAGCGCCGAGCCATCTGAAAGCGATAGTGCGGGCCTGCTCTCTGTCGACAGTGTCGGCAAAAGAAACTATGGCGGCTGCAAGCAGCCCGGCAAGTGTAATAAGTATCTTTTTCATCTTACTCAGTTGCGATAATGTAACCATAATCCTTGTTCTCGTCCACAACCCACGCCATTCCGTTTTCAGTCTTTACGGTGCTGGCTTTTGACGAGTAGTCGGCTTCAAAGTCTGTAAGGCCGAAACTACGGATATTGATATCGTAGGTGTTTCCTTCCTGAGAATAAACCATCGGAGTAGTGAGCTCAAACATTTCTCCCAGGGCGGGGTTCATAAGCCTCCAACCGGCAGCGGTTGTTCCTGAAACAAGGCTGTACTGGTCGCTACCCGCGGTATAGGTTCGGATAGGAACGGCAGACCCATTCTGCATCCTGTAGACTCCGAGCTCTGTAAAATCCTCCAGCGCTCCGCCCGAGATGGGCTCCTGATAGGCGTAATCAGGCAGTTCCTTCCAGTCTGCTTCGACCAGAGTAAAGCTGATCGGTCTGTTTGCTTTATTGGGATCCAGGGTGGCGAGCCGGTAGTTGGAGTACTGCTTGCCGCTCTTGAACTCGGTTTTAGCTTCTACAAGGGCGGTATACTCTGCGGATGTTGTCTTAAGTGTAAGCGTAAGGGCCGTTTTCTGAGGAGCAATGATAGCTTCATATGCGTCTACGCCCTCGCTCGAGGTGGCCGTATTGTGTGCGTGGATATCTACCTTCTCTCCGCAGACTCTGAAATCTACCTTGTCCATATTGAACTGCATGGACGGGTAAGCCGTAAGGTAGACGTCTTCCAGTTTGCTACCTGAATCGTTTCGGACATAGAACACGATCTTAGCCATCTTATGCTCAAAATCGAATTTGACGGAGGGCTCGTTCACTGAGGCCTTGGTCTGGGCTACGAGCAGCCTCGAGGCTCTGAACGCTTCATCCGACCTCTGATCCGGCTCGGCGGAGAAGACTACTACGCCGCCCTCGTTGTAGCTGGCTGAATAGGGATGATAAGCAAGGAATGTTACTGCGCTGTCCGGCATATCGACCGGCCAGTAGAGTTTGTTGGCCGGAGTCAGATTCCCGCCGCCATAAGTCATTTTGACATTTATGTATGAGAGGGGAGAGTCCATCGACACTCCTACAAGATCTCCGTCACGGAGTATTGAGCTTTCCGTAGTAAAAGAAAGAAGCTCGCCGTGTTTGACCTTTATCTCGGTTTCGTGTTTGCAGCTCAGAACGAGAAGAGCAAGCGCGATAAAAGGTATGATGTTTTTCATAGCCCAAAGTTAGTGATTTTTTGGATATTCTTATTAAATTTGAAGGTTGTATAGATTAGTAAACAGTATGAAACATTATCTCGCAATCGCCGCCGGCCTCCTCGCCCTTTCCCTGAGCGCCGCCGCGCAGGCCCAGAAACCGAAGGTTAATTTCCCCGAGTACAAATTCACTACAATTAAGGAGTTGCCCGTTACTTCAGTGAAGAATCAGAAGAGCAGCGGAACCTGTTGGTCTTTCTCTACGATCAGCTTCATCGAGTCCGAGATCATCCGCCTCAAGGATATCAAGGATCCTGAGAAGTATCCGGATCTTTCCGAGTTCTTCGTAGTAAGCCACTCCTACTCGGAGCGCGCAGACAAGTATGTGATGCTGGACGGAGCCCTCGCTTTCCGCGTAGGAAGCCAGGCAGAAGATGTACTCCACGTCATCAGGGACTGGGGTATTGTTCCTAATGTAGAAATGACCGGAATGAACTACGGAACTGATCTGCCGAAGCAGGCAGAGCTGGACGCCGTACTGAAGGCCTATATGGACGCAGTCGTCAAGAACCCCAACAGGACCCTTACTACAGCCTGGAAGCGCGGACTGGATGCGATTCTCCGCGAGTATTTCGGCGCATATCCCGAGAAGTTTACAGTAGACGGTGTTGAGTACACCCCCGAGAGCTACCGTGATGCCCTCGGCTTCAACCCGGACGACTATATTACCATTACTTCCTTTACACATCACCCGTTCTATACCTGGTTCCCGCTGGAGGTCTGCGACAACTGGCGCTGGGACGAATACTACAACGTACCTATAGACGAGCTGATGCAGATACTTGACAATGCCCTCGAAAACGGCTATACCGTATGTTGGGGAGCTGATGTCAGCGAGCCCGGTTTCACCCGCGACGGTCTTGCTATCCTTGCAGACGTAGAGCTTACCAATGCCGGTTCAGACCAGGCCCACTGGGTAGGCTACGGCGAGGCTAAAGACAGCACAAAAAAGCCCAAGAACGGTTCGAAAACCAACAACGTAGTCGAGAAGGAAGTTTCCCAGGAACAGCGCCAGATCGAGTTCGAGAACAAAACTATGACAGACGACCACGGTATGCATATCTTCGGTACAGCCGAGGATCAGTGGGGCTCGAAGTACTACCTCGTCAAGAATTCCTGGGGCGAGACCGGCAAGTATGATGGAATCTGGTATGCCAGCGAGAAATTCGTCAAGGCCCAGACCCTCGATATAATGATCCATAAGAGCGCTCTTCCGGAAGGCTTCTTTGAGAAGCATCCGAATGCCAAGAGATAAAGATGTCCCTGAAGAAGTCTATTCCTAATTTTATTACATCCCTCGGGCTCGCCTCGGGCCTGTTAGGAGTCGTCTTCGCCCTGGAGGGCAATATACGTCTGGCGTTCCCGCTGATGATCGCCGCATCTGTCTTCGACTTCTGCGACGGCCTGGCGGCGCGTGCGCTGGACGCCTATTCCGAGCTTGGAAAGGAGCTCGATTCGCTCAGCGATATGGTGAGTTTCGGCGTTCTTCCTTCGGTTATGCTCTATAACCTGATGAAGACCTGTACCTTCTCCTCGAGCCTATGGTGTCTGGTTCCGCTCCTTCTGGCTGTGTTCTCTGGCCTCAGGCTTGCGAAGTTCAACGTCGATCCCCGTCAACACCTCAGTTTCGTGGGCCTGCCGACCCCGGTCGCTGCGCTGCTTTGCGGCTCGCTCTGCTGGTTCGTGGCCTATGAGCCCGCATCGCTGCTCGCGACCCTCTGCGGGGGGCTGGTGTTTGTGCCGGTATTGACCGTGGTTCTCTGCGCGCTTCTGGTCTGCGAGGTGCCTATGTTCTCGATGAAAATAGCGGCAGACGACACTAAAACAATTTTGCTGAAGAGGATATCCTTCATAGTGGAGATTGCAGTTATAGTAGCGGTCGTAGTCCTTCTCGGACACAACTGGGCCCTCGCCGTAACCCTCTCGTGTGTGCTTTATATCCTTAAGAATCTCGTATACGCAGTTTTCAAAGTATAGATGAAAATCAGAAGATCTTCCATAATCCTGCTTGCAGCCCTGCTCGGCCTGGGCTCCTGTCAGCCTAAGGTAGAGTCGGAAAGGCCCGTAATCCAGTATGTTTCGGATCTTATCCAGGACAGGTCAAGTGCCGGACATCAGCTGCTGGACTCTTTCAAGCAGAAGGACCCTGGCGGCAATATAGTAGTCTGCGGCCCTCAGGAAGAGGTAAGCTCCCTCGCTTTTTCTCTTTTCCTGTCCGATAATTTCGACAATGTAGATGCAAGACCGGTGCGTGACTCCCTGCTCGATTTCAGCGGGGAAGTAATAAGCCGTGTCGTCATCAAAGACGAAAGCCAGTTAAAGTCTTTTAATACAGAGGAAGGAGCGGAGCGGCTGCGCGAGCTTACTGTAAAGGCGGCGCTTGCTTCTCTGGATACCCTTAGTTACCGTACCCTGTCGGATATGAGCTCATACTCTCATAAAGCAAAGGGTAAGGTATTGGTACTCAGCTCGTCAGCTATGGCCGCGTATGGAAAGTACGATCTGGATTCGCTGCTTCGCGTGTTCAATATCCAGGATGTAGTCTTCTTCCCGCTCGAGCTTATGGCGGAAAAAGTGGCAGGAGATGAAGATACCAGGGTAGGTATAGTCTCCTCCAAACCGGCGAAACTGTATGAGGAGTTTTTCAAGTACCAGCCCGATTTTGAAGGGAGCCTGATCGGAGTATATCCGAAGGAAATAGTCCTGGACAGCGTAAGTGTAGTCGATACGATGGCTCTCGACGTACTTCTTCTGGATGATTATTCTATCAAAGCAGATACTCTGAGAACGCGTTTCCCTAAGATTCAGATTGTCGATCCTGGCGAGGTGGTTAACGAGGCCTGCTTCAAAGCGATGCGCCGCAGAAATATTTTTACACATCGAGTGGCCTATCCTAAGTGGGAGGGCTTCAGCGCAATCCTTAACGAAGATTCAGAGTTTATTCTGACCGATTCAGATGACAGATAACTCATTTAAACCGTCTATTACTCCGGAGGAATTGGAGAAACTCCCGCTGGAAGCATTCAAGGGAGATATTATAGTCATCGATGCCCCCGGAATCGAATATTATAAAGCTATCCAGTACCTGAGAAAGCAAAAGATACTGGGTTTCGATACTGAAACACGCCCTGTTTTCGAGCCCCATCACCCCCATCGCGGTGTTGCGCTGCTTCAGCTCTCGGGGCCTGAAAAAGCTTATCTTTTCAGGGTATGTAAGATGGGCCTAAGGCGCCGCCTGCGTTATATCCTGTCGGATCCAGACATTATTAAGGTAGGAGCAGCGTCCGGAGACGACGTCCGTTGTCTTCAGAGACTCGCCCCGTTCGAGGGAAAAAGCTTCGTAGACCTTCAGAAAATAGGTTGGGAGTGGGGTATCAGAGACAAAAGCGTCAAGAAAATGGCCGGCCTTATTCTTGGAATAAGGATATCGAAGACCCAGCAGCTCTCTAACTGGGAGGCCGATAAACTGTCTCCTGCTCAGCAGCTCTACGCTGCAACAGATGCTTGGGTGTGTAGGGAAATGTATCTAAAACTGAAAGAAACGGCTAAGAATCCGCTTAAATTGGATGAGCAAGGTAATATTAAAGAAAGATAGGGAAGGAAGTCTTCTAAGGTTCCACCCCTGGGTGTTTTCCGGGGCTATCGCTCAGGTAGTCGGCAAGCCCGCCGAGGGTGATGTCGTCACTGTACAGGCCTCAGACGGCTCGGTTCTCGGTTGCGGACACTATCAGATAGGTTCGATCGCCGTCCGTATGCTCTCCTTCGAGATGGACAATCTCGACCAGTCTTTCTGGACCGACTCTATCCGGGCGGCCTACGAGGCCCGTAAGGCCTTCGGGCTGGTCGACTCCCCGCTTACTAACTGCTACCGCCTGGTCCATGGCGAAGGCGACAGCCTTCCCGGCCTTATCATCGACTGGTACGATGGCGTCTGCGTTATGCAGGCCCACAGCGCCGGTATGTTCAGGGCCAAACGCCAGATTACCGAGGCGCTGCAGGCGGTCTATGGCGAGCGCTTGAAGGCCGTCTACGACAAGAGTTCGGGCACCGCGCCATTCAAGGCCGGACTGGACCTCATCGACGGCTATATCTATACTGCGCCCGGTTTTACCGGCTCCGAGTCTGTAGTTCTCGAGAACGGCCACAAATTCTATGTCAACTGGGACGAGGGCCAGAAAACGGGCTTCTTCCTCGATCAGAGGGAGAACCGCGCGCTGGTTGCGCGCTATGCCGCCGGAAGAAAAGTCCTGAACCTGTTCTGCTATACGGGCGGCTTCTCAATCTATGCCCTTGCGGCCGGAGCGGCCCATGTCGACTCGGTCGACTCTTCCGCCCGCGCGATGGCGATGGTAGACCGAAATGTTGACCTTAACGGCCTTAAGAACCATACCTCCTACACGGCAGATGCCATCGAGTTCCTCGGACAGTGTGAGGAAGGGAAGTACGACCTTATGATAGTAGACCCGCCGGCCTTTGCCAAGCATCGCGGCGTGTTGCGCAATGCGCTGCGCGCATATCAGCGGCTGAATGCCGCCGCGATTGCGAAGGTAGCGCCCGGCGGGCTCATCTTTACATTCTCCTGTTCGCAGGTAGTAGACAAAGAGGCTTTCGCGCTGGCTGTATTCAGCGCAGCGGCTCAGGTAGGCCGCAGGGTACGTATCGTCGACCGTCTCTGCCAGCCCGCGGATCACGCCGTCAATATCTATCACCCTGAAGGAGAGTATCTGAAGGGTCTGTTGCTGTACGTAGAATAATCCTTTAATAATATGAAATACCACGTAATTATCCTGGCAGGCCTGCTGATGGCGGTTTCCTGCAACTGCGGCGTTCGCAAAGCCCCCGACACTCTGCCCGCATCTGCCTTCGGTCCGGCTTCGGCCGAATATCTTTCGGGCTGTTCCGTCTACAATGACGGCGCAGACACTCTCCGTTACCGTTATATCGAGCCTTTGACTCTGGAAAAAGGCAAGAAGTATCCGCTTGTCCTGTTCCTCCACGGCGCCGGAGAGCGGGGAAGCGATAATGAGCTGCAGTTGGTTCACTGCTCCAGGGTATTTACGAATCCTGTCAACCGACTGGATTTCCCTTGCTATGCTATCTTTCCTCAGTGTCCTGAAAAGGATTTCTGGGCCTATCAGTTCCGTAACTCCTTTACCCTTGACAATATGCCCGCCGATTCTCCTGAAACGGACATTATGAAGGCTGTACTGGACCTTGTAGACAGCTTTGCCGAGAAGTATCCGGTAGATACCCGCAGACTCTATGTGATGGGTCTGTCGATGGGCGGAATGGCCACCTTCGACATCATCGCGCGCCATCCGGACAAGTTCGCGGCTGCCGTCCCTATTTGCGGCGCCATCAATCCCGACCGTCTTACCGGCGATATCAAGACCCATATCCGTATTTACCACGGCGACGCCGACCCTGCAGTTCCTCTGTTCTGCTCGCGCGTAGCGTATTGGAAACTTATTTCCTGCGGAGTTCCGGTAGAGTATAAAGAGTATCCCGGAGTGGGCCACAATGCCTGGAACCCGGCGGTATCCGAGCCGGACTTCCTACCGTGGATGTTCTCCCAGAAGAAAAAATAACGAAAGCCCGGTTTTTCCGGGCTTTTTTTTGACTTTTTCTCATTATTTTATATTTTTGACAAGAGTTGTCAAAAACGGGGCTTACCTTTGCATTGTTGAACAGAAAGAACAACAGTTATGAGTAAAGAAATGATTGATTGGATCAGCAACAGCGCAGAGGTGGCTATGTTTATCGAAGACCTCGATCTTGAATTCGTAGAAGCTGACGAGCAGTAATATAATAATAGTATGGACCAGCCAAAAGTAGAAAGACTTTTGCGTTTGATGGCGCTGATGTCGGGGAGTGTCGATTATACGGTAGACGAACTCGCCCGGCAACTGGAAACCTCATACAGGTCCATCTACAGGTATATCGATACCTTCAAGGAGTGTGGATTCGTGGTCGAGAAGCTTGCGCCCAATGTGTACAAGCTCAAGAGTATGCCGGAGGACTACCCGGAGTTCCAGAATCTCGTCTACTTCTCCGACGAAGAGGCTCATCTTGTCAATAACCTTATCGACAGGCTCGACCCGACCAACGCTCTTAAAGCAAATCTTCAGAAGAAACTGGCGATCATCTACGACAGTACCGGTATCGCAGATCTGGTAGACGGCCGTTCGCTAAGAAATATCGTAGAGACCCTGGCCCACGGAATACGCGAGAAAAAGAAAGTTGTTCTGAAGAATTATGAGTCCGGTAACTCACACACCGTCCGAGACCGTTATATCGAACCCTTTGGCTTTACTACCAACTATATAGACGTCTGGGGCTTCGATCTTCAGGACGGCCGCAGCAAACTCTTCAAGGTCTCCAGAATGCAGGAAGCGATGCTTCTCGAAGACGAACCGTGGACAAACGAAGACAAACACGAAAAGCAGGGCCTGGACGTGTTCGGAATGTCGGGGAGGACTCCTTGCCGCGTCCGGCTCTCGCTGAGTGTTATGGCTAAAAACCTCTTGGTGGAAGAGCACCCTCTGGCGGAAAACGACCTAACGCAACAAGGTGACCGCTGGATTCTCGATACGGAAATATACAACTACGCCGGAATCTGCCGCTTCTACGTGGGGGTGGCCTCAGACGCTCAGATTCTGGATTCCCCTGAATTCAGCGCCTACGTGGGTGATTATGTTTCGAAGTATTTGGGATAATTTGTTTTTGAAAGATTTTGATTATCTTTGCACTCGCATGGTGCTTGGGCCGGGAGGTTAGGCACTGGTCTGCAAAACCAGTTAGAGCGGTTCAATTCCGCTAGGCACCTCAAAAAAGAGCGATTTTTTCTCGCTCTTTTTTTTGTTCCCGTTCGTAGTCGCGCAAAGATCTGAATGCCTTATAATAGCCTGAGAATCAATCGAACAAAAAATTTTCAAAAAATTATTAAAAATATTTTGAAATTAAATAAAATGTTGTACCTTTGTATTCGGGTTGAGTAAGAGCTGGTTCTCAGCCGTCAACCTATTGGTTATTAGTTTTAGTGTTATTAATTATGTGGTTAGTATGAGTTGTCGCCGTGAGGTCACAACTCATTTTCTTTTATTAGAGGTGGAAAGTCTCAGTTTTGCCGGTCACTGGATGGCGGAAACTGAGGCTTTCTGCGTATAGCTCCAGCCTGCCGCCGTCGGGGGCGCCATAGAGGGCGTCGCCCTTGATCGGGCGGCCGAGACCCAGCGGGGAAGCGCAATGGACCCGGATCTGATGTGTGCGGCCTGTCTTGGGACTGAAGCGCACGTCCATCTCCCCGTCCGGGAAGATATCGAGAATCTCGAAGTCCGTAATCGCGGGTTTGCCATGCTCGCGGTCTACCATCTGACGCGGGCGGTCGTCCCAGTCCGGAGCGAGCGGGAGAGCGATCGTGCCCTTGCGCTTCGCGCGCCACGGCCGGTTGCCGGCGACCAGGTGGGCAAGGTAGGTCTTGCGGACCTCGCGCCTTTCGAATTGCTGCTGGATGTCGGCCTGGAATTCGACCGATTTCGCGTAGACGATAACGCCGCTGGTATCCATATCCAACCTGTGGCAAGAGAATAACTTGCCGTGGTCCTTCTCAAGAAACTCTTGAAGCGACTCGGTGCCCGTCAGACCGGGCGCGCAAAGCATCCCGGAGGGCTTGTTCGCGACCAGAATCGCCTCGTCTTCGTAGATTATTCTGATACTTTCCGTATCCGGTTTTCGCTGCAGCGGATTCTCCTCCACCTGAAGTCCCTGCATCATCCAGCTCAGCAGCGGACCACACTTTCCGGTACACGACGGATAGAAGCGCCCGTGCTCCCGGACCTCACCGCTCTTCGGGCTTGCCCCATACCAGAATTCGCTCATCGCCAGGGGCTTCAGGCCCCGCCTGTACGCTGCTTCCAGCAACTTTGCCCCCGCACATTCTCCCGTCCCTCCCGGCGGCACCATACCCCTCTGCTCGAAAATCCTCTTCACATCCGACATTCCTCCCTTCGCATTGTGGACCTGGTAACTATGAAATAGTTTATCCTGCAGTGCGGCTGACATAGCGGAGCGGGCGTTTGCCCCGGCAACCTGTGCCACCCTCGGCACCATAAGAGGGGGGACCGTGAACGAAGTGAACGGTGGGGTCGAGCGTAAGCGAGACGGTTGAAGGGGTAAATGCCCGTCCGCCCATAGTTCAGGCATAGTCAGTGTATCAAAGATAGGTTCTAC
>JAEEGF010157978.1_pt1 | contig 11465 bp, 11 predicted proteins | sample 9134171 | NCBI WGS metagenome assembly JAEEGF01 (sample SAMN16246542, study PRJNA631951) | gut metagenome | biome: gut microbiome; feature: rumen; material: AP-attached | host: Bos | place: Iran: Karaj | collected 2018-10
TGACCGCCCTGAAGAAGATGGGCGTCAAACGGACCGTCATGCTCACCGGCGACCGCAAAGCTGTGGCGGAGCAGGTGGCCAAAGAGGTGGGGATCACCGACTTCAAGGCGGAGCTGCTGCCCCAGGACAAGGTTGCGGCGGTGGAGGCGCTGCTCGCTGACGGCAAGGGCCTGGCCTTCGTAGGCGACGGCATCAACGACGCGCCAGTCCTCTCCCGGGCGGACATCGGCATAGCCATGGGGGCCCTCGGCTCCGACGCGGCCATTGAGGCGGCGGACGTGGTGCTTATGGACGATGATCCGCTGAAGATCGCCCAGGCCATGGGCATCGCCCGCAAGTGCATCCGGATCGTGAAAGAGAACATCTGGTTCGCTTTGGGCATCAAGGCAATTTGCCTTCTGCTCAGCGCCTTGGGCCTTGCCAACATGTGGCTGGCCATCGGCGCGGACGTGGGGGTCATGGTTCTGGCGGTGCTCAACGCCATCCGGTGCCTGATCGTCAGGAAAGTTTGAGTATTTACAGTTTAACATTCCCTGCGTTTTTCGCCCTTTTCTCCGGAAGGAGAAGCTGTATGGGAAAAGGATTGACAAACAAACGATCGTTTACTATACTGTATGTAAACGATCGTTTACTTTTTGAGGGAGGCAGACATGGGCGATACGAAGGAACGTATTCTGCTGACGAGCCTGGGCCTGTTCGCCCAACGGGGATACGAGGGCACGTCCGTCAGCGATATCGCCGAGGCGCTGGGCATGACGAAAGGAGCCCTGTACCGGCATTATGAAAGCAAGCGAGCCATCCTGGACGCCATCCTGCGGCGCATGGAGCAGCAGGACAGCGACCAGGCCCGGGACCACGATCTGCCCCAAGGGACCATGGAAACGGATGGCGCTGCCTACGCACAGGCTACCCCGGACCACGTTGTGGCGTTCAGCAAAGCCATGTTCCGGTACTGGACGGAGGATCCCTTCGCCGCGCCCTTTCGCCGAATGCTGACGGTGGAGCAGTACAGCAGCGCTGAGATGAGTCGCCTTTATCAGCAGTATCTGTCCGCCGGACCTATGGAGTATGTGGCGGACCTGTTGCGGGCCCAAGGGCTCGGCCACCCGGAGCGCCGGGCAACAGCCTTTTACGGGCCCATGTTCCTCCTGTACAGCGTCTATGACGGGGCGGAAGACAAGGCCGCGGTGACGGCGCTGCTGGACGAGTATTTGGACAACGCAGAAAAGAGCTTGATGGGAGGGAAGAAATGAAAGAGAACGTCGTCATCCGCCGGGAGACCGCGGAGGACCATTTCGCCGTGGAAAACCTGATCCGGGAGTCCTTCTGGAACGTGTACCGGCCCGGGTGCCAGGAACATTTCGTGATCCACCGGCTCCGGGAGGATCCGGCCTTCGTGCCAGAGCTGGACCTGGTCATGGAGAAGGATGGGCGCCTCATCGGGCAAAACATGTTCATGCGGGCCCATATCGAGGCCGACGACGGGCGGCGGGTTCCCATCATGACCATGGGGCCCATCTGCATCGCCAACGATCTGAAACGTCAGGGGTACGGGAAGCTGCTGCTGGACTATTCTTTGGAGCAGGCGGCCGCCCTGGGCTGCGGAGCCCTGTGCTTCGAGGGAAACATCCTCTTTTACGGGCAGAGCGGCTTCACCTACGCCAGGGACTTCGGCATCCGCTACCACGGCCTGCCGGAGGGCGCGGATTCCTCCTTCTTCCTGTGCCGGGAGCTGATCGGCGGGTATCTTGCGGGCGTCATCGGCGTCTATGGCCCGCCGGAGGGGTACTATGCGGCCGACCGGGAACCCGAAGCTTTCGAAGCCTTCGACGCCCTGTTCCCGCCCAAGGTGAAGCTGAAGCTGCCGGGACAATTGGTATGAAAAAGGCCCCTATTGGGGCTTTTCTTATACCTTGTACTTGTTGTGGATGCGGTTGTACGTGAGGATCAAAGCGGGTATCCCCCCCACACACCAAAGCGCCGTCAGGATCCCCGCAACGGGCACGTTCAAAAGGCTCAGCGCTGCGGCGGCCCAGAAGCCCAGGGAGTAGAATATCCACATCCAGCCGTTGGCCTTGTTGTAGGCGGGGACGTCCCGTATCTGCCATGGCTTCACCTCGGACCCGGACCAAAACCACATGGGTTTTTTCCGGCCCATGGCGTAGAGGCCGATGCCCGTGAATAAGGCGGCCAGGGGGATCATGATGATGAGGAACACCAAATTCTCCATGGTTCAATACTCGAACCCGCTGTGCTCGCCCAACGGCAGCTCCAGCATCTGGGGGTGGGCGAAGATGTGCTTGATGAGCTTCAGGCTCTTGGCGAAGTAGAACCCGTCGGCGATGCGCTCGTCCAGGGTGGCGCCGATGTCCACCACGTCCCGGATCTGTTTGGTGCCGTCGGCCATGAGCATCTCCGCTTTGTGGAGGGTGCCGATGGTGATCATGATGCTGTTGGTGCCGTAGTTGCTCAGATGGTGGTGGACCGAGGGGCACTGGATGCTGCCCAGGTTGCTGGTGAGGATGGTGGTGTAGTTGGGGTCCCCCTCGGTGAGGGCCTTGGGGTTCACGCCCCAGAAGTCCAGCCAGCGGATGATCCGCACCACCGGGATCAACACGAACCGGGGCAGGGCTGCAAACTTGTCGAGGAGCTCGTCCACGCCGCCGGTGGCGTGCTCGCTCTTCCTCGTTTCCTTCACGTTCCCCACGATGCGCCGGCTGATGGAATCCAGGGTGTCCTCATCCCGGGGCTTGAGGACCATGAGGCTCTCCTCCGCTCCGTCGGCGAAGCGGCGCTTCACCACGAAGCTGATGGTGATCTCGTCCCGCTCATACAGGCGATAGCCCTGGATGAACCGGTTCATGAGGGGCCGCTCCTTCACCATCCTGGCCATGCCGGTGACAGCGGCGTGGAAGAGGGTGGTCTTGTAGTCCGGGTGCTCTGCGTTCCGTTTGTCCAGGTACTTTAAGAGCTCCGTGGCATCGATCACGTCGTTCAGGTACACCTCGCAGTCCGTCCGATAGGGCCACAGGTAGCACATGATGGTCTGAAGGCCCGGGGCCTTCACCCGCCGGCCGTCCCGCCGGTCGCCCCACTTACGCTTTTTCTTGGGTTCGTTGCTCATGATCCTCTCCTATAGTTCGATGGTCGTAAAAGGTTCCAGGGCCCGGCAGGGGATGCCGTTGGCCGTCAGCAGGTCGCAGAAGGGTTTTGTGTCGATGGCCGCCGTCAGCGGCGGGAAGCTGTTGTCGTAGTGGTCGAGATACACAGCCTTGGGCTGCAGCCGCTGCACCAGGGGCCAACCGTAGATCGCCAGGTCGCTGCGGCCCTGATAGGGCAGGATCAGGGCGTCGGCCCCCGTGGGATACTGGACGTCTACGCAGAGTCCCAAGCTGCCCATGACCTGGACGCGCTTGCCGTCGGCCCTTACTTCATAGAACAGGGTCTCCCCCTTCTCCGGGTATTCCGCCACATAGCTCAACAGACGGGCGGTCCTCAGAGGATGGCGGCAGAGTCGGGGGATCGTCTGCCGGATCAGAGGCCCATCGAAGCAGCAGTGCCGCCCCTGAAAGGCCGTTACGTCGAAGGGGCCCATCTCTACGGTCTCGCCGGGGCGGATCCTTTGGAGCCGGTCCGGGCTGACGCCGTGCTTCAAAAGGGTCCGGCAGGGAGTAGCGGTGGCATAGATAGGGGCATTGGACCCGGCGCATAGAGCCGGGATCTCCAGAATGTGGTCCACATGCCCATGGGTCACGAATATGGCGGAGGCTTCGGAAAACTCGTGTCCGCCCAGTTCGGGCCATCGTTGCCCCAAGGGCAAGCCCAGGAAGGGATCGAAGACCACGGTGGTCCCGCCCGACCTCAGGGTGAAGGCGGCGGTGGTAAACCAGGTGATCTTCATGCGCTCTTCCTCGCCTCTTCCTCCTCCAGCAGCCGGTAGGCCACCTTCCCCACCAGGGTCTTGGGGAGCTCGGATCGAAATTCGATCTCCCGAGGCAGGGCGTATCGGGCGATGTGGAGCCGAAGCTGCTCCATGATCCGCTCCTGCAGGGCCTCGCCCGGGGTCTCCCCCTTCCGGGGCACGATGAAGGCCTTCACCTTCTGCATGCGCCGGGGGTCCTTCACGCCGATGACGCAGCTGTAGGCCACCTCGGGGCAGCTGTCGATGATGTTCTCCAGCTGACCGGGGTAGATGTTGTAGCCGTTGGTGATGATGAGGCGCTTGAGCCGCTGGCGGAAGTACACGTACCCGTCCGCGTCCATGTACCCAAGATCGCCGGTGTAGAGCCAGGTGTCCCCGTCGGGAAGGACCCGCAGGGTCTCGGCGGTCTCCTCCGGCTGCTTCAGATACCCGGTCATCAGGGTGGGCCCCTTCAAAATGATCTCGCCCTCGGTCATGGGCGGCAAAAACTCCGCCGTGCCGGGCTTCACGATGGCATAGACCGTGTCGGGGAAGGGCAGGCCGATGCTCCCCTCCCGGTGCTCGTCCCTGGGGGTGAGGCAGCTGGCGGTGACGCACTCCGTGAGGCCGTAGCCCTCCCGGACCTGGATGTGGGCGTGGTGGGCCTGCAAAAAGGCGTCGATCTTCTTCTTCAGCTCCACGGACAGGGAGTCGCCGCCGCAGAACATGCCCATGAGGAAGCCCATGTCAAGATCGTCCAGCTGGGGCATGTGCAGCAGCGCCTCGAAGATGGTGGGCACGCCCGCGATGAAGTTGGGCTTCTTGCGTTTGAGCATCTGGGCGTAGGTCTTGGGGGTGAAGGTGGGCATGAGGACACAGCAGGCCCCGTGGATGAGGACCGTGTGGATGTTGATGCCCAGGCCGAACCCGTGGAAGAGGGGCATGCAGCTGAGCATCTTGAGGCCCGTGCAGAAGGTCTCCTGTATGGATTCCATGGCCTGCATGGCGCAGGCGTTGAAGTTGAGGTCCGTAAGACAGATGCCCTTGGGCTCGCCGGTGGTGCCGCCGCTGTAGAGGATGACGGCGGTGCGGTCCTTCTCGAAGGAAGGCGCGGGCAGGGCCACATCCCCGTCGCCCTTCTTCAGAAACTCGGACCACAAAAGATGGGGCGGCCGGGGGTATTTCAGGACCTCCCGGCCCTTCTTGAGGGTGTAGAGAAGGGAAAGGTGCAGGGGCAGCTCCTCCTGCATCCGGCAGGTCAAAACGGTCACGGGGTGGTCCACGCCGGCGAGGGCCGCCGCCACCTTCTCGTAGAACAGGTCCACGGTGACGATGACCCGGCTCTCGGCCACGTTGAGATAGTAGGTGATCTCGCTCTGAGCGGACAGGGGATGGACCATGTTGCATACGGCGCCGATGCGGTTCACGGCGTAGAAGCAATCGAGGGCCTGGGGGATGTTGGGGAGGCAGATGGTCACGGCATCACCGGGGCGCACGCCGAAAGCCCACAGGGCTCGGGCTGCCCGCTCGATGCGGCGGATGAACTGGGCGTAGGAGGTCTTTTTATTGTAAAACTCGTAGGCGGGTTCGTCGGGGTACTGCCGGGCCACCTTCGCTACCAGCTCGTACATAGTGGCTTCGGGGTACACCAGGTGTCGGCGGGGTCGGTCGGTGGATGTCATGCGCATGATCCTTCAAAAATTTGATATATAGGAGTATATCACAGCTTGGCGGGGGACCACAACCATTTTTCGGAAAAAAGTATGGAAGATCAAGGGTTTCCCAGGATGAGCCCTACTTGCCCTCCATCCGCAGCCTCAGCTCCGTCTCGTCGATGACGCCCAGCTCGTAGAGGTCCAGGGCCATCTGCTTCTTCTGCTCCTGTTGGAGCTGCGCCTTGCGCTCCCGAGGGTCCGTGGACAGGGCGCCGCTGACCTGGTCGCTGTACATGGCCACCGTCTCGGCTATATGGGGCGGGATGCCCTCCTTCCGGGCTTTGCGCAGATCTCTCTTGAGCTCCTTGGGATAGATGATATAGAACATCTCGTCCCCCACCAGCCCGTGGATGCGGTTCATTTCCCGTCGCCGCACGAGGAAAAGCTGACCCGTAGTAAACGGAAGCAGATACAGGAACAATAGCGGCAGCCACCAGATGCCGAAACGAGGCGCATTCATAATGATAAGCATGGCGGGCGTAATAAGCACTGGCACGGCAAGGCCCATAGCCATCACCCTCAATATGTTCTGGGAGAACAGGCCTTTGCCCTCCTTTCGCCCCTTATCTGTGTCCATGGATAGTCTCTCCTTTATTTCTGATGAGAGTATAAAATAGCAGTCCGCTTCTTGTCAAGCCGAAGTCTGCGCACCTAAAAAAAGAAGAAAATATAAGCAAGATTGCGAAAACGCTACGTTAAGTAGCATTTTATAGGCCAAAAGACAGCTTTTGTCGCTTGTTTTGCAAGCTCCCGTTGCGTATACTGAGACCATCGAAAGCAAGGAGGACAAGAAAATGACGTTTGCACAGAAGCTGAAGGAGATGCGGACCCGGGCGGGCATGTCCCAGGAAAAGTTGGCGGAAAAGGTGGGCGTGAGCCGCCAGGCCATCACCAAGTGGGAGACGGACAAGGGTGCTCCGGAAATGGACAACCTCATGGCTCTCAGCGATCTTTTCGGCATCAGCGTGGATGAGCTGCTGGGTCGGGAAACGCGAAAATCAGCGGGAGACTTCCTATATGAAAGCGTGACGGAGTACGACATCGCCGATCCCAAGCGGTACGACATGAAGCTGGGCGGCGCCCGGCGGCTGACGGTCAAGGGCTATGAGGGGGAGAAGCTGCGGGTGCGGCTCCTCTCCGACACCCTCTCCACCCTGGCCTCGGACTGCAAGGTGAAGATCGATGACAATCGGGGCCGCCTGGACGTGGATCTGGTGCGGTTGAACGGCATGACCGAGGCAGCGGCCCGGGAGGGACTCACCATTCAGGTGGAGCTGCCCAGCCGGTACATCTATCACGTGGAGCTGGCTGCCAACGTCGCTGATTTGCTGATCGGCGAGCTCACCTGCGAGGAGCTGGAGTTTTGCGGCAAAGTCCAGAACGTGGTGGTGGACGGATTCGTCGGGGAGATGGAGATCGACTCCAACCTGGATATGAAGGTGGACGTGCGCGCCCTCACGGGAAGCCTGGCCCTCAACCAGGTGGCCGCCGTGTCCCGGCTGACGGTGCCGGCGGGGTTCGCCTTCGCTGCCAAAAAGCGGGGCATGGGCAACGCCCTCTACTTTGAGACGGCGGGCCAGCGGGTGGAGGACTTCTCCGACCCCGACGCCGAGACCGTCATCGAACTCAACGGCATGAAGAGCGAGCTGTTCCTCTGCCGGGCGTAAACGGAAAGGATGTCACAGCGCGGGCAAAGCCCCGCGCTGTTGCGCTTTTGGGGCGCGGGTGGTATACTGAAGGATAGAAAAAGCAAGGCAAGAGAGGAAAAATGGAACAGAAGAACTATATCGCCCGGACCAGCGGGCTCAAGGGGAAAGACTATGTGGGCTACGCCCTGGTGGACACGGCGGGCTGCCTCATCTTCAGTTTGGTCACCACCCTGCTTCAGAAGTATTACACGGACATCCTGCACCTGGGGCCCCTGTTCATCATGCTCATGTTCATGGGCGCCCGGATATGGGACGCCATCAACGACCCCATCATGGGCCGCATCGCCGACACGGCGAGGCCCGGCCGCTTCGGCCGCTATCGCCCCTGGCTTCTGTACGCCGCCGCGCCGCTGGCCCTTTCGGGGGTGCTCATGTTCATGAAGTTCCCGGGCATGGGCGAGCCGGAGCATATCGTGGGCACCGCCGTCTACGCCACCTGCACCTATATCCTCTTTGGAATGATCTACACGGTGCTGCAGATCCCCTACGGGTCCTTGGCCTCCGTGGTCACCACCGACGACAGGGAGCGGAACAAGCTTTCCATCTTCCGATCCATCGGCGCGGCCCTGGGGTCCATTCCGGTGCTGCTCATCGCCAGCTTCGCCTATTCGAAGCGATTGAACGCCGACGGCCAGGCGGTGATGGGCGAAAACGGCAAGGCCATCACCGACATGCAGTACGCTCCGGTGCTGCGAGGCGTGATCCTCATGGCTCTGGCTTCTCTGGCCCTGCTGCTCATAGCGTTCCTGCTCAACAAGGAGCGGGTCCAGGCAAAGCCCCAGCCCAAGGTTAAGGGCGGGGCCAAAAAGGCCGTGAAGCTGCTGTTTGGGAACCGGGCCTTCGTGGCGGTGAGCCTTGCCTCCATGCTGCTCCTCTCCGGGCAGATGTTCACCCAGAGCTTCTACACTTACCTCTTCGACGATTATTTCCACGCCAACTGGATGAACCTGGCCGCCCAGGCCTGCACCTATTCGCCCATGCTGGTGATGATGTTCATCCTTCCTGGGATGGCCCGCAGGATCGGCAAGAAGGAGGTCACCGCCGTGGGCTGCGCGGCGGCTGCCGCGGCGAACCTGGTCCTCTTCTTTCTCCGCGGTATGGCGCCGGAGAAGCTCATGTGGGTGTTCCTCGCCCTCTGCTTCGTCTCGGGCTGCGGCCTCACCACGCTGGTGATGCAGCTCTGGGCCATGGTGACGGACGCCCTGGACGATCTCGAGGTGAAGACCGGCAGCCGGGACACGGGCACGGCCTACTCCGTGTTCAACTTCTTTAGGAAGCTGGGCCAGGTCCTGTCCGCCGTGTGCGTGAACGGGGCCCTCCTCGGCATGCACTACCGCTATGAGAAAGGCGCGGTCCAGACCCTGGAAAACCTGAAGATCATGTACGATCTCGCTACCATCATCCCCGCGGTCCTCTTCGGCCTCATGGCCCTGATCCTCTTCGTGTGGTACCCCCTCTCCCGGCAGCGGGTGGCCGCCCTGCAGCAGGAGAAGGAGCTGGCGTTGAAGACCTCCTATGAGAAAAAGCTGATCGATATCGGGTAACAGCGAAAAGAATCCCACAGTATCCTTGACGAAACGTCATGAGCGTGGTACAGTAAGAAAAATTTCACAGCAATTAAAGGATAGAGGCGCAGCTATCAACAGTAGCCCGGGTGGAAAAGGTCAGGCTGGACCGTTGCCCGTGGCCAAAGGGGTCGCTGCCGAAGGTCGGGCGGTTGCGCGCCGGGCCTGGGCATCCGAAGAACATTCGGATGACTGTCGCGTTTGCGGAGAGCTATGCACTGATTGCCGGTTTGTACCTTTGCTTTGTCAAAGGGGAAGCCCCAGGATCTTGGAAGGCCGATGCAGCGCATCGGCCTTTTTTGCTTCGGGAAAGGAAGGACCACACCATGACCCGCTTCGCTCAGTCCGCAGCTGTATACCCGGAGACCGCCCTGTGCTCCAATCTGGATAGAAAGGACGGCCATCTGCGCTTCGCCGGTCAGGACGCCGTGGCCTTGGCCCGTACCTATGGCACGCCCCTGTATCTGATGGACGAGGACCGGGTCCGCTATAACTGCCGCCTGTACACAGAAGCGTTCAAGAATTGTTTCCCGAAGGGCTCCCTGATTCTGTATGCCAGCAAGGCCGCCTCCTTTAGGCAGATGTGCCGGATCGTTCAGCAGGAGGGCCTGGGGCTGGACGTGGTTTCCTCCGGGGAGATCCATACGGCCAGGACGGCCGGCTTCCCCATGGACCTGGTGTACTATCACGGGAACAACAAAACGGACGAGGATATCGCCTTCGCCATGGACGCGGGCGTGGGCTGCTTCGTGGTGGACGGGGAGGAGGAGCTGCTGGCCCTGGAGGCGGAGGCGTGCCGCCGGAATACGCGGCAGAAGGTCCTGCTGCGGATCACCCCCGGCATCGATCCCCACACCTACGACGCCGTCAGCACCGGAAAGGTGGATTCCAAGTTCGGCGTATCCATCGAGACCGGTCAGGCGGAGCCCTTCGTGCGCCTGGCTCTCGCTCAACCTCATCTCAACGTAGCCGGGTTCCACTGCCATGTGGGCTCCCAGGTCTTCTGGGAAGATGTGTTCGAACGGTCGGTCATGGTGATGATGGCGTTCATCCGCACCGTTCGCGACCGCTGCGGCTATCTGCCGGAGGAGCTGGATCTGGGCGGCGGCTACGGCGTGCGGTATGTGGAGAGCGACCCGGAGATCCATATCCCCCGAAAGATCGCCTCTGTGGCGGAAACCCTGTACGCCATCGCAAAGCGACTGGACCTGCCCGTGCCCAAGGTGCTCATGGAACCTGGCCGCAGCATCGTGGCGAACGCGGGCATGACCCTGTACACCGTGGGCTCCGTCAAGGAGATCACCGGCTACAAGCGCTACGTCTCCATCGACGGCGGCATGTCCGACAACCCCCGCTACGCCCTCTACGGCTCTCAATACACCTGTTACAACGCGAGCCGCATGGATGAGCCCTCTGGAATGCGCTGCGATCTGGTAGGTCGATGCTGCGAAAGCGGCGACATCATCCAGCCGGACATCCTCCTGCCCGAGACCACGAAGCGAGGGGACGTGGTGGCCGTCTGCACCACGGGGGCCTACAACTTTTCCATGGCCTCCGGCTATAACCGTATGCTTCGCCCGCCGGTGGTCATGCTGAAGGAGGGCCGATCCTACGTGGCCGTGAAGGGAGAGACTCTGGACGATATCATTCGCTTGGACCAATAGAAAAACACAGGGATCACGTTTTTAGCGTGATCCCTGTGTCGAATATCCTCTTTATTTCTCATCCGCAAAGAAGGCGTCCTTTTTCACCGGCTTATGCAGGATGCGCAAAAATCGCTCCGAAAGAACGGCGCAATTCTCTATGTGCACCTTCCCGTTCTCCAGGATCAGGGTCATGGAATCGGCGCCGCGTCGGATATCCCGTATCTGGGAGACCCGGTAAGTGGTCTGCTTGCCGAACATGTTGCTGTAAATGAATTCCTCGTCGCTGAGCATTTCGACCCATTGATTCTTCCAGCACAAAATGGCGGCGATGCCCAAGATCAGGCATACAGCGGCGGCGATCAAAAACAAAGCCGGATCAGAGGGGCAAAAATATAGACACACAAGGCTGACCGCTATGAGAAAAATGCCTAAAATAAGGACCCATATAGGCAAATGAAGATCTTTTTCTTTCATCGGCATGCTCCTTTTCCCGTTCTTTGTCAAAGTATATACTGAAGTCTTATAGGTGTCAAGCTGGTTCTGCGGGCTTGGCGAACGATCCTACGCATGGAAAAGCGTGAACCACACCGGCTCGTCCTCAACGAGGCAGGGGACGATCAGCTCCTCGCCGGGGGGATAGAGGGGCCCCTCCCCCCGAAGCCGCCAGCCGTCGCCAAAGCGAGGCAACGTCAGGGCCACGTTGGCCGCGCCCTGGTCGAAGACGGGACAGACCAGGATGTCCTCGCCGCACATAAACCAGTCGCTCTCCACGGGATACTCGTCGTCCAGCAGGAACACGGGCCGGATCAGGGGCTCGTGACGAAGGCGGGCCTTCTCCGCCTGGTCATAGAGATAGGGGACCAGCCGCTCCCGGAGGGCGAAGAGCCGCCGGACGGCGGGCAGCAGGTCCGGGTACAGCCAGGGCATGG
>JAEEGF011598767.1_pt1 | contig 11465 bp, 8 predicted proteins | sample 9134171 | NCBI WGS metagenome assembly JAEEGF01 (sample SAMN16246542, study PRJNA631951) | gut metagenome | biome: gut microbiome; feature: rumen; material: AP-attached | host: Bos | place: Iran: Karaj | collected 2018-10
CGAGCGCCATCAACATCATATTCGGAATATCGCCGGCGCCTCTATTTCAGCGTCTTCCCCGCGCTGAACGCCTTGGCGCAGAGCTCTCCGAGCTTCAGGTAGCTGCCGCCGGCGATGTCGAAAGCGATCGCCCTGAGCTTGGCGAGGTCGATCTTTCCGTCGGTGAGGACGCTCTCGTCGACCGAGGTGTTCACGATGATCCCGAAGCAGTGGCAGTGCACGTCCTCGTAGGACTCGAGCTCGCACTCCATGCAGACCGGGAAGTCGGTGATGACCGGGGCGTCCACGAAGGCCGATCTCTCCGCGTGAAGGCCGGAGCGCTCGAACTTGTCGGGGACGTCGTTTCCGGAGACTATTCCGACGTAATCGGCCGGCACGACCGTATCCTCTGTGGCGAAGCTTACGGTGAAGGCCCTGCGCTTCAGGATGTTCTTCACGGTCATGTGCTCGGGGCTCAGGCAGAGGAAGACCTGATGGTCGTCCCCGACGCCTCCCCAGGCGGCGGTCATGACGTCGGGGCTCCCGTCGTCGTTGTAGGTGCCGACGATGAGCACCGGCTGCGGGTAGATCAGGGGTCTCTTTCCGAAGTCTTTTCTCATGGTATCTTCTCCTTTTCTGTCCGGTCTGTCTTTTTCTCTTTTAAGTCTGTCTTTCTGTCAGCTCAGTTTTCAGGATCGCCGCGCGGGGCGCGGAGCCCTAAGCCTCGAAATACTCCACGCCTTCCCTGCGCAGGAACTCCTTGATCATGTCGGCGCTAACGCAGTGGCCGACGTGCAGGAAGGGCTGATTGTTTATGATCTTCTCCCTGCCCTGGATCACGCGCTTTTCTCCGACCATGTCAAAGCCCAGGTGCAGGTGCTTGGTCGCGGACTGCATGCCGCAGACGAGCCCGTCCGGCGTGAACAGCGGCCCGCCGCTCTGCCCCCTGAGCCCCGGGGTGCTCAGCTCTATGCCGAATATGCGCCCTTCCGAGTCGCCGATCTGCCTGGTGAACATGCCCTCGATCGGGAAGCGCGGGGTGGAGGAGCGTCCGGCCGAGCTGTCCCACTCGATCTGGTCGCTCTGCGCGTCGTAGCGGAAGTCCCTGAACTCGGGGAACGGAAAGCCCAGCCTGCACAGCATGTCGCCGGGACGGACCTTCGACATGTCCTTCACGAACACCGCGTGGCCCCTGTAGAGCGAGCGGTCGTAGCCCTTGAAGCGTATGATCGCGATATCCAGCTCCTTGTGCAGCCTGATGTCGAAGCCCGTGAAGTTCGAGACGCAGCCGTCGAACTTGACCTTCATCTGGATGGGCGTGCCCTCCTTCATCTTGTAGGACAGCTCGAGCTTCTTCAGGTCGGAGGCCCTGCTGCTGCCCGCCGGGACCCTCGCGCAGGCCGCGCGGAAGGCCTCGTAGTGAGAACTGACGGACTGGGCCTGTATGATCTGCTGCGCGACATGCCTGCAGGTCACCGCACAGCCGTCGTCGTTGACGAAAAACAGCGTCGCGAGCCCCGGCATCACCGCTTTCTCCCCGTAGAGCCTCGTTATGAACTTGACCGGCCGGGTGAAATCCCCGACCTTTTCTATAGCGTCCGCGAACATCGGTCCCTCCGATCCGGTCTGCCGCCCGGGTCCTGCGCCCCGCGGCAGCATCCCGCGTTCGCTCCCATTATACAGTAATTTGACTGCATAACAAAAGAGAGGACGAAAGTCCTCTCTAAAAGCTCTCCTCTATGGATGACGCGCCGGCATCAGGCGCGGCTACGGTCTCTTCCACAGCAGGACGGAATCCTCCTTTATCTGCCGGATCAGCGCCTGAGCTTCCGGCTCTGAAGCGTTCACCGGGATCAGCTGCGCGTGTTTTCCCTTCTGCAGCCCCAGTTCTTTCACGTAGCTCTCCGGCAGGTAGTAGACCTCCGTGACGATGTAGTTCAGGATCCTGCCGTTCTCCTCGGTCTGCCCCTGCGCTTCGGAGTAGCTCGCGATCGTGAGCAGCTTTTCCGGCTTTTTCTCGAGGTATTGCGAGTATATGCTGCCGGTAAGATATATGAACTCAACGAGGTGCTGCTCGTCTCCGTCAGTCTCCGACACGTATGAGTGACCGTAAAAGCAGCTGTAGTTCCTGTCGGTATACACTGTTCCGCTGTCTGTTGCCGAGATCCCGCTCTCGTCGAAGGGGATATAGCTCTCGTGCATATAGGCAAAGGCATAAGCTCCGAGCAGTACCGCCGCCGTGGCGGCGATCGCTGCCGCGATCTTAAACGCGAAGTGCTTTCCCCGCTTTTGCTCCTGAGAGATCTCACTGACCATTTTTCTGTCTCCTTTCAGCATTGCGTCCAGAGAGACGTCAAACGTGTCGCTGATGAGGACGAGGGTCTCAAGATCGGGGCAGCTTTTGCCGTTTTCCCAGTTCGAGATAGTCTGCCGCGTTACACTGCAGATCTCCGCCAGATCCTCCTGCGTGAGCCCGTGTTCCTTTCGTATCTCAGCGATGTTCTTTCCGAGTTCCATCCGAACGCTCCTTTAGCGATTTTTGTACGGTCAGTGTAGCTTCATTGTACACCTAAGTCTATCAAAGAGCGCTTGCAATGGACGGGCAAACGCCGCAAAGATTATTTGCGGAGGGTGTTTACCTGCGCTCCCGGCAGCGCTGCTCGAACTGCCATGTGAATCACTGTGCTGGGAGAAGTTGCTCGATTATTCTATTTACCTGGGACCAGACTATAAGCCATCCTTTGATATCTGACACTTCAAAGACATTGGCATCTTCTGCTCTCCAATCCTCACGAAAGCATGTCTTCCCGACGGTGTCGTCGCATATGGCCAGATCCTCAGAGATGACTGTCCATGTATGTTCAGCAAGAATGAATCGGTCCAGGACCTTAAGGTTCGCAGCTGGAAGATTGTGGATCTTCAACACAGGACGCACAGCACAACTGCCGTGAACGACAAGATCCCCGCGGAAATCTGTCGTTTCTTCGCTCCGCACATTTTCGGCACGATCGATGCCTCCGCCCGGTGACCGTAACCACCACCAGCAATGAACCGCCGGTATACGTTCTTTGTAGAGCTTGTGCTCTTCCGCTGACAACAGCGTAACCTCCGCAATTTCGAGCTCAATTTCGGTTGTTGACACAATGATCTTTTCTGCTTTCATAATGCTGTTACCCTTCAGTTTTAATCTTCGTTTTTTCGTCAAATCTCAACGCAAGTTTTGATTTTCTCAACCAATGGACCTTTCCAGTAGTGATAGCCAATCGGATAATAGGTGCAATCCATTATGCCATTCCAGACATCCCCACTTTTATATTGTTATTCTACCCAGTATAATGCGACATATTTGGTGCGTTTGAAAATTCAGGCAAAAACCCCGCAATTGTTGAAATTGCGGGGTTTTATATTAAGGTAGTAAGAGCCTATTTCGGCCCAACTTCTGGAATGGCGTCTTTCACTCGACTTGAACAAGAAACAGTTTATAATATATGAAAAAGCATTACTGATGCGCATTTTTGGAGGAAGAATTAATGGAGTTCATGAAAGCGTTGCTGGCAAATAAGATTTGGCGTGCCATTTTGATTTTTATAGGTTTTATTATTGTCGCTAACATTGTGATAATTATTTATGACATGTTTAATAAAAAAGCAAGGGAATTGAGAGCGATTAACAAAGCGAGTGACAAAGAGAGGGAGAGAAAAGAAAGAGAGTTCAATGAACGGATAAGAAAAGAAGAGGAAGATAAAAAGAAGAGCGTGAAGGGGTCTCCTGAAGAAAGATACGAAATAGCGAAAAAATGGCATAACGCGGGGAGATACAGTGAGGCGTACAGTGTATTCAACTCTCTTGTTGGTAAATATGACAATGCTAAAATGTTGGCAAGAATGGATTTTCGTGAGTGGTACGAAACAGTAAGAGGTAGAAGGAATAGCGTCGTGGGTAGTTTGGGAGACTACAGCGACACTAAGGTTATAAAGCTTGGCATTAAGGAAGTAAGGTATAAAGAATATACAGAAGAAGTAAAGCGTATCATTAATATACTTGTCAAGGATCATAATGAAAAACAGATCCTCGTAAAAGATCAGAAGGAATATGAACAATGGTTAAAAGAGGCGAAAGAACTGTATGATTCTGCATACAAACAGTTGATGGAGATAAATAAAGACTATGCTGTCGCTAAGGCAGAAAAAGAGGCAACGGATAGAAGAGAAAGGATGGAAGAGGCAATGCGGGAAATGGAAGAACTCGGTTATGATAGCGATTCTTCCTCTTCTGGAACATATGACAGTATCGATCTCGGTATGCTGCCAAACATGATGTATTTCGTGAATGATCCCGATACTGTCTATCAGCATTATGCTTATATGACTGGTGGTATGGGCCAAAAGGTCAGAGTATATATGAGTTTAGGAGGCGACAGGAAAGTCTCAATCAGTTACGCTCGTAACGGTATGCAGGTTGGGAGAGACTATTATACAGATCAGGGTACCATCACAAAATATCTCTGATTATCAAACCTAAATTCTTTTAGGACCTCTTTGATTATCGGTCTATTTCTGGGCTGCTAAAATATGATAATAAATTGCGGACGCTGGCTTTAAAGATACTGTAAGCAAGACCTATGGTATCTACGAGGCTGGCGTCCGCCATTTTTTATTGCTCTCATTTTCACAATCATCTCTTCAATCTCGCTCTTTTGGAATTGTGAGATTGGTTCATTAGGATCCAGATAGTGAGACATTGCTTGAAAATGGGCATTATAAGTTTTAATGGTTTTTCTTGCACTCCAAGTACTTCGCGAGATGTTAGAAAGTTGTTAAAAAGTTGTTCCAAAGTTGGTTCATACTTGATACGAAACTGCTTCATTTTGGCAACTTGGTTACCTCCTTTTTCAAAGAAATAGCCAAGAGGCCTGCAAAGAGGTCGAAAATAAACAAAAAGGCTTGAAACCCTTGAAGTTTCAAGCCTGTGGTCCGAGTGGCGGGATTTGAACCCACGGCCTCTTGGTCCCGAACCAAGCACGCTACCATCTGCGCTACACCCGGATGCGCCGTTTTTCAACAGCACAAAATAATATACATTTGTTCCGGCGGAATGTCAACAGTTTTGTCGCTCGGGCATCGAGCGGTCCAAAGCCTGCGCCCGCCGGCGGAAATGCCGCCCTCCCCTACATCCTCGCGCTCTGCAGGGCGGTCCTGCGGCGGAAGCGCTCGAGCCCGAGCTCTACGATGCGGTCGATGATCTCGCTGTAGCTCACGCCGGCGCTCTGCATGAGCATGGGGAACATGCTTATGGGCGTGAAGCCGGGGATGGTGTTGATCTCGTTGATGAAGACCTCGCCGGTACCGCGGTCGACCATAAAGTCGCAGCGGGAGAAGCCCTCGCAGCCCATGGCCTTGTAGGCCTCCTCGGCGAGCCTCAGTATCCTGTCCCTGAGCTCCGGCTCGATCTTCGCCGGGATCTCGGGATGGCTGACGCCGTTCGTGTATTTGTCGTCGTAGTCGTAGAACTCCGCGCCGACTATGATCTCACCGAGGGCGAAGGCCTTCGGCTCGTCGTTGCCCATGACGGCGACCTCGATCTCCCTGCAGTCGACGCCCTGCTCGGCGAGCAGGCGGCTGTCGAAGCGGGCGGCGAACTCTATCGCGGGCATGAGCTCTGCGGGGGTCTTGACCTTGCTGATCCCGACGGATGAGCCCATGTTTACGGGCTTGATGAACACCGGATAGCGGAGCTCCGCGTTGATGCGCGCCTCGAGCTCGGGGCTCACCTCGCTGCTGAGGAAGGCTATGTACGGGGTCTGGGGGATGCCGACGGCGTCCATGACGCGCTTGGCGGTGATCTTGTCCATCGCCACGGCGGAGCCCGCAATGCCGCTGCCTCCGTAGGGGATGTCGGCTATCTGCAGGAGTCCCTGGACGCTGCCGTCCTCGCCGTTTACGCCGTGGAGTATTGGCAGAGCGAAGTCTATCATGTCCTTCAGCTGCCTTCCGGCGCTTCCGACTACGCTGAAGCCGAAGCGCTCCGGATCGGACGCGAGATCGGCCTCCGCCCTTGCCTGCCAGCTGCCGTCGCGCATGGCTTCGGTCGGCCCCTCGTAGAGCAGCCACTTGCCCTGCGGCGTGATGCCTATCTTGACTATATCGTACTTATCGGGGTCGGCCGCCTCGATGACGTGCGCGGCCGAGACCCTGGAGACCTCGTGCTCGGTGGACTTGCCGCCGAATATGACTCCCAATCTCATCTTTGACATTTCTTAGATCCCCATTCCGAGCCTGTCTCTGACTCTCTCCATGGTCTTGACTGCGATGGCGTCCGCTCTCTCCGCGCCGTCCCTGAGGCTGTCCACGAGCTCCTGGGAGTACCTGATCTCCTGGAAGCGCTCGCGTATCGGGTTCAGCGCGTTCACGGTGATCTCGACGAGATCCTTTTTGAAGTCGCCGTAGCCATGGCCCTCGTACTGACGCTCGAGCTCCTCGATGGGCGTGCCGGAGAAGGCGCTGTAGATGCTCAGGAGGTTGCTGATGCCGGGCTTGTTCTCGATGTCGAAGCGCACGCTGCCCTCGGAATCGGTGGTCGCGCGCATGATGGCCTTCTTGATCTTGGAGGGCTCGTCGAGCAGGGAGATGCGGCTCATCTCGTTGACCGCGCTCTTGCTCATCTTGGCGGTCGGGTCGTCGAGCGCCATGATGCGGGCTCCGGTCTTGAGGAAGCGGCCGTCAGGCACGACGAAGGTCTTGCCGTAGCGGTTGTTGACGCGGATGGCGAGGTCCCTGGTGAGCTCGATGTGCTGCTTCTGGTCGTTGCCAACGGGCACGATGTCGGTGTCGTAGAGCAGAATGTCGGCAGCCATGAGCGCCGGGTAGGTCAGAAGGCCGGTCCCGACGGACTCCTGGCCGTGGCTCTTGGCCTTGAACTGGGTCATGCGGAAGAGCTCGCCGGTGTTGGAGACGCAGGTGAGTATCCAGCCGAGCTCGGCGTGGGCCGGGACCTGCGACTGGACGAAGACCACGGACTTCTTCGGATCGATGCCGATCGCGATGTAGAGCGCGGCTACGTCGAGTATGTGCTTTTTGAGCTCCTTGGGATCCTGCGGAACGGTGATCGCGTGCTCGTCAACTATGCAGTAGAAGCACTCGTTGTCGTCCTGCAGCTCGACGAACTGCTTGAGAGCGCCGAGGTAGTTTCCGATGTGGATGTTTCCTGTGGGCTGCACGCCCGAAAAGACTCTCTTCATGCTGTCCTCCTTACTGGATCAGGCTGATCTGCTCGTCTCCGTCGTCTTCGGTTTCCCTGGCGGCCTTGCCCTTTCCCGCGGGCTTTCCTGCGGGCTCTCCGCCCTCGGGATCCTCAGCCTCCTCGCGCGGGGCTCTGGCCATGGCCACGATCTCGGTGTCGCCCTCGACCTTCATGATCTTGACGCCCTGAGTCGTGCGCCCGAGCCTGGAGACCTCCGACGCGCTGATCCTGATGATGACGCCGTCGCTGTTGATGAGGAAGACCTCGTCGTCGTCCCTGACCGTCATGGCTCCTATGAGCTCTCCGGTCTTGTCGAACTTGGTCTTGTCGTAGGTCAGGAGGCCCTTGCCGCCCCTGGTCTGTATCCTGTACTCCTTGACGGGGGAGCGCTTGCCGTAGCCGTTCTTGGTGACGACCAGGAGCTCCTCGCTCTTCTCGGCGAGCTCCATGGAGACCACGCGGTCTCCCTTGGCGAGCTCGATGGCCTTGACTCCGCTGGCCGCCCTGCCCATCGGGCGTACGTCCTCCTCGCTGAAGCTGATGGACTTGCCCTGAGCGGTGACGATGATGACGGTGGAGCTTCCGGTGCTCTCCTTGATGCCGACGAGCTCGTCGCCCTCCCTGAGCTTGATCGCGACGAGGCCGGTGCGCCTGTTGGTGACGAACTCGGAGATCGGGGTCTTCTTTATGAGGCCGTTCTTGGTCACGGCGATGAGGAACTTGTCCTCGTCGGAGGGCCTGTACGGGAGCACGCTCGTGATGCGCTCATGCTGCATCATGTTGAGGAAGTTGATGGCCGGAGTGCCCTTCGCGGTCCTGGCCGCCTCGGGGATCTCGTAGGCCTTTATGGTATAGACCCTGCCGCAGTTGGTGAACACGGAGAGCGTGTCGTGCGTGGAGCAGCTCACCAGATGGCGGACGAAGTCGTTCTCCCTCGTGGCCTGGCCGGTGATGCCCTTGCCGCCGCGCTTCTGGGTCTTGTAGGTGTCGGCGCTGACCCTCTTGATGTAGCCGAGGTGGGAGATCGTGACAACCACGTCTTCCTCCTCGATGAGCTCGGACTCGTCGAGCTCGCCCTCGTCGGCGATGATCTCGGTCCGGCGGTCGTCGCCCCACTTGCCGGCGATCTCGATGAGCTCGTCCCTGACCACTCCCATGAGCAGGGTCTCGTCGGCGAGCAGGCTCTTGTAGTAGGCGATCTTCTTCTGGAGATCGGCGTATTCGGCCTCGATCTTGTCGCGCTCGAGTCCCTGCAGCCTCCTCAGCTGCATGTCCAGTATTGCCTGGGCCTGGATCTGCGAGAGACCGAAGCGCTTCATCAGCCTCTCCCTGGCGTCGTCGTAGGCTTCCCTGATGGTCTTGATGACCTCGTCGATGTTGTCGAGAGCTATGATGTAACCTTCGAGTATGTGAGCCCTGGCCTCCGCCTTGGCGAGGTCGTAGCGGGTCCTCCTGGTGAGGACCTCCTTCTGGTGGGCGATGTACTCGAGCAGCGCGTCCCTGAGGGTGAGGAGCTTGGGCTTTCCGTCCACGAGGGCGATCATGATGATGCTGAAGTTGCTCTCGAGCTCGGTGTGCTTATAGAGCCTGTTGAGCATGACCCTCGGGTTGGTGTCCTTCTTGAGGTCTATGACAACGCGGACCTCTCCCTTGGAGGACTCGTCGCGGATGTCCCTGATGCCGTCGAGCTTCTTGTCGCGCACGAGCTCGGCGATCTTGGAGATCATCACGGCCTTGTTGACGCCGTAGGGGATCTCGGTGAACACGATGGAGACCGTGCCTCTGGAGCCCTCCTCCATCGAGGCCTTGGCGCGGATCTTGACCTTGCCCTGGCCGGTGGTGTAGGCCTCGCGTATCCCGCTGCGGCCGACTATGGTCGCTCCGGTCGGGAAGTCCGGACCCTTGATGTACTTCATCAGCTCCTCGCTGCTGAGGTCAGGGTGCGAGATGAGCTGCACAGTGCCCTTTATGACCTCGCGGAGGTTGTGGGGCGGGATGGACGTGGCCATTCCTACCGCGATACCGTTGGAGCCGTTGACGAGCAGGTTCGGGAACCTGGAGGGAAGTACCGCGGGCTCCTCCTCTTCGCCGTCGTAGTTGGGGACGAAGTCGACGGTGTCCTTGTCGATGTCCCTGAGCATCTCGAGCGCGAAGGGAGCCATCCTGGCCTCGGTGTACCTGGAGGCCGCGGCGCCGTCTCCGTCCATGGAGCCGAAGTTGCCGTGCCCGTCGACGAGGGGATACCTCATGTTCCAGGGCTGCGCGAGCCTGACCATGGCGTCGTATATAGACGTGTCGCCGTGGGGGTGGAACTTTCCCATTACCTCTCCGACGATACGGGCCGACTTCTTGTGGGGCTTGTCCGGCGTGTTTCCGAGGGTGCTCATTCCGTAGAGTATCCTGCGGTGGACGGGCTTGAGTCCGTCCCTCGCGTCCGGAAGAGCTCTCGCGACTATGACGCTCATCGAGTAATCGATGTACGAGCGCTTCATCTCCTCGTATATCTCGTGCTGGAGTATCTTCTCGCCGGTGATCTCCTGCTGTTTTTCTGCCATTTCTGTTCTCCTTAAAGCTGCTCAGCCGCCCGGGGCGGCAGGCCTTTTAAGAGCTCCGGGATGAGCCCGGCGCCCTTCCTTCAAGCCCTATACGTCGAGCGTCGCGTACTGGGCGTTCTCCTCGATGAACTGCCTGCGGGGCGGGACCTTGTCGCCCATGAGGGTCGTGAAGATCTGGTCCGCCGCTGCGACGTCCTCGACCGTTATCTGCACCAGGGTGCGGGTCTTGGGATCCATGGTGGTCTCCCAGAGCTGGGTCGCGTCCATCTCTCCGAGTCCCTTGTAGCGCTGGATGTCGACCTTTCTGCCGGACTTGGCGTACTCGGCGAGCACCTTCTCCTGCTCCCTGTCGGAGTAGGTGTAGCGGATCTCGTTGCCGCACTTGACCCTGAAGAGCGGGGGCTGGGCCGCGTAGACGTAGCCGCCCTCGATCAGTTCGGGCATGTGCCTGAAGAAGAGCGTGAGCATCAGGGTCCTGATGTGCGCTCCGTCGACGTCCGCATCGCTCATGATGATGATCTTGTGGTATCTGAGCTTGTCTATGTTGAACTGGTCGCCGATGCCGCAGCCGAAGGCGGTGATCATGTCCTTGATCGTGTCGGAGCTGAGCATCTTGTGCTGCGAGGCCTTCTCTACGTTGAGGATCTTGCCCCTCAGCGGGAGTATGGCCTGGGTCTTTCTGTCCCTGCCCTCCTTGGCGGAGCCGCCCGCTGAGTCTCCCTCAACGATGAAGATCTCAGAGAGAGCAGGATCCTTCTCGGAGCAGTCGGCGAGCTTTCCGGGGAGGCTGGTGGACTCGAGGGCGCCCTTGCGGACGGTATCCCTCGCCTTGCGCGCGGCCTCTCTGGCCTTGAAGGCCCTCAGAGCCTTGTCGACTATGGCCTTGGCCTGGCTCGGGTTCTCCTCGAGGAAGGCCATGAGCTCCTCCTTGGTGACGGAGTCGGTCAGAGTCCTCATATCGGCGTTTCCGAGTTTGGTCTTGGTCTGGCCCTCGAACTGGGGATCGGTGAGCTTGACCGACACGACGGCGGTGAGGCCCTCGCGTATGTCGTCTCCGCCCATGTCGGGATCCTTCTCCTTGAGGATCTTGACCTTTCTGGCGTACTCGTTGAACACCCTGGTGAGCGCGGTCTTGAAGCCCACCTCGTGAGCGCCGCCCTCTATGGTGTGGATGTTGTTGGCGTAGGAGTAGATGTTGTCGGTGCTGTAGGAGTCGGTCCACTGCATCGCGACCTCGACCTCGCGGTCCTTCTTGACGCTCTCGAAGTAGATGACGCTGTCGTGGATCGGGGTCTTGTTCTGGTTCTGGAAGGCAACGTACTCCCTGATGCCGCCCTCGTAGTGATAGACCTCCTTCTTTTTCTTGGGGCCGCGCTCGTCACTGAGCGTGATCCTGATCCCCTTGTTGAGGAAGGCCATCTCCCTGAGTCTGGACTGCAGGGTGTCGAAGCTGAACTCGGTCTCGTCGAAGATCTCGGGGTCCGGCTTGAACACGGTGTGGCAGCCGGTCTTGTTTCCGCACTCGCCCACCGCGGTGACGGGGCTGGTGACCTTGCCTCTGGAGTAGGTCTGGCGCCAGATCTTGCCGTCCCTCATGCTCTCGACGGTCATGCTCTCGGAGAGCGCGTTGACGACCGAGGCGCCTACGCCGTGCAGGCCGCCGGAGACCTTGTAGCCGCCGCCGCCGAATTT
>JAEEGF012500196.1_pt1 | contig 11465 bp, 11 predicted proteins | sample 9134171 | NCBI WGS metagenome assembly JAEEGF01 (sample SAMN16246542, study PRJNA631951) | gut metagenome | biome: gut microbiome; feature: rumen; material: AP-attached | host: Bos | place: Iran: Karaj | collected 2018-10
ACGTCGGCGGTGATGAGGTGGTTCTTCATGCCGAGGTGCTTGAACCAGAACAGCGAAAGCTGGTTGAGGATTTTGCCCTTACCAGGGATCGGGGTGGGGAGCACCACGTCAAAAGCGGAAAGACGGTCGCTGGCGACCATCAGGAAGCTGTCGCCCAGGTCGTACATGTCGCGTACTTTGCCCTGGTGGAACAGCGGAACTTCGGTAATGGGAGTATCAAATTTTAAGCTCATAGTGCAAGCAAATATAGAAAAGTAGGAAGTAGACAGTAGGCGGTAGGAAGTATAAAGTGGTTAGTGATTTGTGGTTAGTAGGCAGTAAACAGTGGACTGTTTAAGAGTTTTGTGCAGTGGGCGGTGAGTGTCATCCCCGCATTACGACTCGTCATCGACCTGATCGAGGATCTATGCTAATTCTTTTCGATTTTTTCGTAGTCTAACTTGTCGTTTATTTTGATTTCTTCTTGTTTTTCTTCGTAGTGGACTTTTGCTTCGGGCATTTTTCCCATGTAGGTGCTTTCGGCGTTTGATGGCGTAGGCATTTTCGTGTTCATATACGTTTGCGTGTCGCGGCCTTCACGGATCAGTTGCGTTTCGTTTGGCGTGTTTCCGATTTCTATGGGTTGGTAGCCTCGCGGGTCGGAATTGGCGCATGCATCAAGAGTTAATGTGGTGGCGATAACGGCAAAAAATAATGCAATCTGTTTCATAATGCTCCGAAAAATATTTATGAAGACCTTATATAAAATACAAAAAAAGTATTATGGACTCCATTGGCTTCTTTGCCTCTAGAGTGAGAAAATATATGATTACTATATTACATTAAATAAAAACTTGTTGAGTGTTTGTAAAATAAGGAATTAGGTTGACGACGGGCGTTAAATGAGTAATTTCAAGTTCAAAATAATTGTGATTGCTTCCGTATTGGCATTCTTTGTTGCCGGCGCTTTTGCGTGTGATACTTGGGGGAGTGCTGATTATGATGAAATGATGGAAACTCTTTCTTTGGGAAATGAGTACGAAGGGGTGAAAATTATCAATTCATTTGCTGATGAATATCGAAAAAATGATTGTTCACACGATGAACAAATGGCTATTGAAATTGAAGTTGATGGGGTCGGCTCTTATTTCTACTGGGATTTAAATAATTATAAAAAAGAATATAAGATTGATTTTAGGCATGTTATAAAGCGATAGAATATTAAGTCGATGGTTTATGCAAAGGACGGCTTAACGCTGTTTCTTATGCTACATAGTGTTGCATATGGATAGTAAATGTTTATGATTTTAATAAAATTGCTTAAAATTATTAAAAAATCTTAGTTTTTGTTGCATGAATGTATTGATTTTGCAAAATAAAATGTCTATATTAAGAATGAGATAATTTAGTGGTTTCCTAAAAGGAGAAGATTATGAAAAAGCTTTCGTTTTTTGCTTGCTCGGCGATTGCCGCTATGATGTTTGCTGCTTGCGGTGAGGATTCTTCTGCGGGGAGCTTTGTTCTGCCTTCAACTAACGGCTCGGACGTTGTGACGGACTCGCTTTCCGAAACATCGTCTTCGAGTATGGCAGTTTCTTCTTCGAATATTGCAGTTTTCTCTTCGAGCGGGACAGCCTATTCGTCGAATCTTGTAGCAGAATCGAGTTCCGCAACGCTTTTGTCTTCTAGTACAGCGATGTCGTCGTCTGCAGCGGAGAGTTCGTCGTCGGCTGTTTTGGAACCAATCTTGCCTGTGACGGATGCCTACGCCGAGTGCATGGCTAGAAAAAAAGATCCCTTGCTCGATGGAAACCCAATTCCTGGTGGAGATGGCCTAGCGCTTCCGCCGGTTGCTTATCGTCGCGTTGACGCTAAAAAAGTCAGTTTCAGTCTAGAAAATATTTTGTTTGCATGTAACGCCCGGTTTGATTCATTGAACGTGTATTCGTCCGGCGATACGTTATACGTGAAAACGAAAATAGCCCCTTCGGATGCGGAAAAGTGCGTTTGTGTGTCAAAAGTTCATTTCGAAGTTGAGGCTGATTCTGCGTTTTTCAGAGCGACGCTTCTTGTGCTCGATGACGGGTCCAGCACCAATTTTGGAAACAGGATGAAAATTGTGGACTTGGTTGATGATGTGGAAGAAGTGTATCACGTGGGGAAATCCGATGTCCAGGCGGTGTGCAAAAATGACCGTGTGACGGCGGATAAGCCTGCTTTAGTGAGCGCATTGTCAGATATTGCCGATACCGCTTCGAAAGAGCTGCCCTATGCAAGGCGGATTACCGGTGGAGATGGTTTTGATGCGATTGAAATGGACGATATTTATGCACCGTGCGGGATTGTTTTTGAAGGTATTGATGTCGTTGTGTCTGGAGATACGCTTTATGCGGACCCGAAATTCAGTCAGCCTGTACCGATGACGAATTGCTTGTGCTCTACGCGCATTAGATTTAAAATTGAGCAGGATTCTCGCTTTACCAAGGCGAATTATCTTGTCTATGACCGTTCTCGTACAATGAGGTTGTTGAATTTAAAAGCGAAAATGGATTGACTTGTAACTCCTTGATAGAATAAGTCTCGCCTAAACGGGCGGGACTTTTTTTTATTAGTGAAACTTTTTGTTGTATATGCAACAGGGTGTTGCATAAAGAATTTAATTAATTGAAAAATGAATAAAAATTTGCTGATTTTGATTAAAAAATCAATTTTTTGTTGCATAATGTATTGCTTTTGCTGAAAAAAAGAATATATTTATTGATGTGAAATAAGGAGTCTCTTATGAAAAAGTCGTCGTTTTTTGTGAGTGTTGCGTCGTTGTCGCTTATGCTGGGTGCTTGTGGCGAAGATTCTTCTGCGACTGGAATCGATTTGGCCGAAGGGAATTTGTCGTCTGGCGTTGTAGAGCTTTCTTCGGGCGAGGTGGCTTTATCAAGTGTTGTTGCGGAATCTTCTTCTGGCAAGGTTGTTTCGTCTTCGGGCAAAGAGACGTCCTCGTCATCAGTCAAGGCGGCTTCTTCGTCGGCTGCGGCTCCTGCGTCTAGCGCGAATGTCCAAAAGAATTTGTCTTCATCTGCGAATAAAGTGGCATCGTCCTCTTCTGTTGCTTTGTCTTCATCTGTCGCGGTCGCCTCTTCTGCTTCTAATTTGCCTAGGAGCTCGGCTTCAGTTGCTGCGGATCCGTCGCATTTGAAAATTACAGATGCTGTTGCCCAATGTGGTGCTCGTGTCACAATCGAAGATCCGTTACTGGATGGCTCGTCGTCAGAAGCGTCCATTTTGCCTAAAGAATACGATAATGCTCTTCCGCCGGTCGCAGGCCGGTATGTCAGTACGGAACGCACTGGGTTCAATATTGAGAATGTTACAATGACTTGCGGTGCGACTATTGATACTTTAGATGTTTATGCATCGGGTGATACGGTTTATGTGAATGCAAAATTAGATTTTACGAATGCACAGAGGTGTCTCTGTCCCTCGAAGGTGGATTTTGCAGTAGATAACGCTCCTGCTTATTCTAGTGCACGTTGGCTTGTATTTGACGATGGCTCTAGTAGAAATTTCCACAATACGATGGAAATTTACGACATTCATGTCATTACGGTTGAAGAAGTGATGACGGAACAGACTACGACGGATGTTGATGTTGTATGCAAGAATGACAGGCGAACGATTGACAAACCGTCTTTGGCAAATTCAACACTGCTCCCTGTTATTGATACCGCTTCGACAAAGCAGATTTATGCTATGAGACGCGATATCGGCGAAGGTTATGAGATGATTACCATCAACGAACTCGATGTGGGATGCGGTGTAAAAGATGTGCGATTTAAAGTTGGTGCATATAATGATACTTTATATGTTGAATCATCCGCGGGTTTGTATGGAACAAATTGCATTTGCCCATCGCGTATTGATTTTAAGATAAAGAAAGGATTGCAATTCTCTAATACCCATTATCTTGTTTTTGACAGGCGTGAAGCCATCCCGTTACTGTAAAAAAATGGAGCTTTTTAATAGCTGAATAATCCTGTTAGGGGACCGTGTCAGGAGGAGAAGAGCTTGCTCAGCAATGGGCAAGCTTCTTTTTTACTTTTTGGCTTTTGCGGGGGCTTGTGGCTTGGCGGAATTGGTTGCCTTGGGTGGATCTTTCTTTGCGTCCTTGGCGCTCTCTTTCGCTTTCGTTTGTTCTTTTGCCGTTGCTTTGTTTGTATCCTTGGATGGTTCTTTTTTGTTCTCCTTGGATTCGGTCTTTTGCGGCTCTGTTTTTTGTGTTTTTTCCGTTGAAGATTCTTTTACCGATTCCTTTTCGGAGTTGCTGTTTATTTTGTCTTCGAGCTTCGGGAGGAGCTTTTGCATGTTGACGTTTGCTCGTACTTCGCGTTTGTAATCAGCGTAAGATTTGATAGGCCTGTAGTAAGAGGAGTCGGCGGCTGTGAGCGTGTCTGTGTTGAATGTTTCGAAATACGATGCAAAAAGAGCGGCCCAGCTGCGGAGCCAATCTTTGCGTGACTCGCGGCTGCTATACCAGCAGGAAGGGTTGTATGTAACGTGATGGATGTCTTTTGTCAAGTAAACAGGGCTATTACCTGAGAGTTTTTGGAACATTCTCTTGACGCGGTATGTTGATGCCGCATCAGTTATAAGGAGCACCGTGTCTGCGTTGTGCTTCTTTAGCCAAGGAATAAGCGTGTGGGCTTCGCTGATGGTGGAGGGGTCGTCATGCGGAACGAGAAAGACTACGTTGTTGTCGAATGCCCCTTGCTTCATGAAATCTTCGACATAGAATTCGGAATTGCTCCTGTCGCGGAGGGTGCGGCGGCCAAGCAGGAGCACGGAATCGACCTTGCCTTCTCTGAGAAGGTTGGCGGCGTAGTCCGAACGTTCCAAATCGGCGCTTTGACCGTCGAGGACGGCGACCCATTTGGCGTGCTTGAATTCGTCATCTTCGACGAGCCAATGCCCGCTTTTTTCAAAGATGGCGTAGATGGTGATTGCTATTGCGAGTAAAACCAACAACGCAATGCCGATGCGGATGTTCTTTTTCTTTAAACTATCGTTCTTGTTGAATTTTAGAATCTTTGACAAAATAATTACCTGTTGACGTTTCTTGTAAAGTTTGTTAAGCCTTGCCTTCCTGGAGCAACGCGATAGGATCCATTAGACATTACCTATAGATTTATTTAAAGATTTTGTGTACTTGTATAGTGCTGCGTCTTCGCCGTCGGAGTAATACTTTTTGCGGATATTGTACAGCTTGAATCCGTATTTTTCGTAAAAATTGCGAGCTTTTGTGTTACCGTCACGGACTTCTAAAAAGCATTGGTCGTCATCGTTTGTGAGTTTGTCCAAGCCTGCTTTTAAGAGTTGCGAGCCGATCCCTTTGCGTTGCTCTGTACTGCGTGTGGCGATGCTCAACAGTTCGGAATCGGGGCCGAGCAAATGGAAAATCGCGTAGCCCAGGAGTGTTCCGTTTGGTATCTGGCCCAGGTTGTTTCCGTCTGTTGCTTCTGAAGATTCGCAGACGACGCAGTAGGCGTAGCTTGCACGGATTTCTGACAGAAACTGTTTTTCGTTCCAATCCTGAAACGCCAGTTCCCGTTGCAGTTCGAGAACTTGTGGCAAGTCTTTTTCTGTCATCAGTCGCAATTGCATTTGCTTTTCCTTTTACATTCTCCTGTTTACTAACCACTAACCACTAATCACTAAAATTCACTGGATCCTTCGTCGCTTCGCTTCTCAGGATGACGCGTTCCTCATACATTCTACTGTTTACTAACCACTAACCACTAACCACCAACCACTAAGTTTTCAACTTCTCGAAGTACGAGGGCTGGATGTAGTTTGCTTCTTGAATGAGTGACGGCTTTACCGTTTCAAAAAGCGGAGACCACATGCTGAGCGGCTTGTCCGTGTCGAGTGTTGTTGCGATTCCTTTGTCCTTGAAAATTGCGGTGAGCGTTTCGTCGGCGATTGCTGCTGCATCGACGACGGCGTTCTTCACGGAACTAGCCTTCAGCCGTTCGACTACATCCGCAGTTTCGATAAAGCTTTCGACACCATCCAACCGCAAGTACCAGAATCCGTTGCGTGCGCGGATGACGACCGCTGTATCGCTGTCGGCGGCTCCTGAAAAACAGGCGAGCGCTTGCAATGTCGTTACACCGTACAAATTGCGTTTTCCGCTAAAGCAGAGCCCTTGGCAGAACGCAACGCCCGTGCGCAGTCCGCTGAACGACCCCGGCCCGACTGTCACCATGACGCGTTTTACGTCGTCGAGTGTTGCACCGATTTTAGCGAGCAGCGAATCAAGGCTTGCACTTAATATTTCGCCTTTGCCTGTCGGTTCCACGATTTCTTCGTAAACCGAGTCCGCACAAAGTGCCATCGAAATTCCCTTGCGGGAGGTATCTACTATTAGATCGTAGTTGGTCATTGGGATGAATTTAGTGGTTAGTAAACAGTGGTTAGTAAACAGGAATGTTTTAAGTGGTTAGTAAACAGTGGTTAGTAAATGGTGGCTGGTAAACAGTGGCTAGTAAACAGGATTGTTTTTTGTTGTTGTCACTCTGGAAACACGTAGTGTTGATAGAGTCCATTATGTCTTGTATGGATCCTATCGGCTTGCAGCCTCCAGGATGACAAGCATGATAAGACGTTCTGATTGCATTACTAATCACTAGCTACTAACCACCAACCACTAATCATTACCTCTTTATCTCCAAGCTTTTGTCGATGATGAGGTCGATAAGCTGGCTATAGGTGATGCCGACGCAGGCGGCCTGTTGTGGCAACAGCGATGTCGGGGTCATGCCTGGGAGCGTGTTCGTTTCAATCGCAAACAGTTCGCCATCCTTGGTGATGCGGACATCCGTGCGGCTGTAGCCTGCGCCACCCAAGGCGTAATGGGCATTTTTCACGAGTTCCTGGATGCGTGCGGTGAGTTCCGGTGCGAATTCCGCTGGCGTGACTTCTTGGCATTCGCCGTTGTATTTTGCTTCAAAGTCGAAGTATTCGCGGGTTGTCATGCGCATTTCGGTGGGCGGCAAGGGCTTTTCGCCTTCGATGTAGCCGCAACTTGCTTCACCGCCGGCAATGAACTTTTCACAGAGCAGGCGATTGGAATCCTTGAACAAGTCCTGGGCGATTTTAGCGGCTTCGTCGAGGTCTTTCGCGATGCCAATGCCGATGGAAGAACCTCCCAGCGGATCCTTGATGACGAGCGGGAATCCAAGTTCGTCAGAGACGTTTACGAGCGTGTCGCCGGTGAAATCGTGCTTCCAAATGACGCGGTAAGGCGGAGTCGGGATGTTGTTTGCCTTGAAAATTTCTTTCGTCTTGACCTTGTCCATGGCGAGAGCAGATGCGAGGAGACCGCAGCCCGTGTAAGGAATATTCCAGTTTTCAAGCATCGCCTGGATGTGGCCGTCTTCGCCCCATTTGCCGTGGAGCGCGAGGAACGCGATATCTGCCGACGGAAGTTCCGAAAGTGCCGGGGACTTCTTCTTGTTTGCAGCGGTGCCTTCGAGGCTGTGGAAATAGTTGACGGAAAAATTCGTTTTCTGGTACGGAGAGAGTTCGCGGGAAGACCAATGCCAAGTGCCGTCTTTATCGATGAGCACGGGGTGGATGTTGTACTTTTCCGGATCCATGGCACGCACAACGCCTGTGCCGCTGACGACAGAAACATCATGTTCAGTAGATGGACCGCCCATCAAAACCAAAACGCGTAAACGGGACATAAAAAACCTCTTTGAAATCTTTGTGTTTAATCTAGTAAAAAGAGACGAGAGGCGAGGGTGGGTGCTGTTGGAAGTAGGCGGTGGCGGAACTTAGAAAAAAGTGTATTCTAAAGAGAAATGCTTTGTGCAAGAATTTCCACTGCTTTTTTTCTATTTTATTCTAAAAAGGAGCTTTTATGCATTGGAGTGAGAAATTTCGTTTTTTTCGCATGTTTGTGTGTCCTCGTGACTCTGTTCGCCTGTGGCGACGATAATGGTACGCCAGCGGATGGCGTGGAATCGTCCTCTTCATCTGTTAAGGCTTCTTCATCATCTGCAAAGGTTGCATCCTCCAGCAGCGAGTATGTTCCGTTTGATCATTCGAATACGCTTGCTGGTGATTGGCGTATTGGAGAATATCGTTACAAGACTTTTGTTGACCCGCGTAATGGCCGCAGTTACTATTACATAACGATTACGTCTGATTATACTGGAAAATCCGTAACCGTAATGGCTGAAAATTTGAATATCGGCGAGATGGTTCTTGGTGAAAATAATCAAAACGACGATACCAAAATTGAACGCTGTTGTTACATTATGGCTCACGCGGCTCCAGTTTCTCGATCTCGTGAAATGAAAAAAAAAGAAGACCAGCTTTTCAGCTAGTCTTCTCTTCTGCGGGTGCCAGGACTCGAACCTGGAGCCTTTTGGTTCGTAGCCAAACGCTCTATCCAGTTGGGCTACATCCGCGTTTTGTTGTCTTCTTTCGTTGACGCGTCCAAATATAGAATAATCGAAAATAATGTCAAGGGTAATTGGTAAAAAAAATGATTTTTTTTTGCAGTGCTATTATTCTCTTGCTAGTCAAGCCTTAAAACCTAAAAAAATAATCCCATAAGTCTTGATAGTTCGATTTCGGTACCATTTTCGAAATGTGTGTTTGAATAACTTGGGGCAATTATCTATTTTTGTCCGCAAACTTTTTTAGTGTATTGTAAAATGGATAAGTTCAAAGATTTCATGAAGGTTGTTGGTGCGACTATATTAAAATATGGTTCCATCGCGTGGCAGAAAATTTGGTCCGTGTTGAAGATTCTCTTCGCCAATAAGGTTTTCCGCTGGCTCTTTATATTGATGATTCCTATTTTCATCATCATTATCGTTGTAGTGGCGGTCTTTATCCACTACTCGCCGGAGTTGCCGTCGCTTTCGCAGCTGGAGCAAATCAATCCGAAGCTCGTGACCAACATTTACGACAAGGATGGTCAGATTGCCCATGAATACTTCGTCGAACGTCGTGAATGGACTTCGATTGACTCGATTCCGAAGAAGGCGATTCAGGCGGTGATGGCGACCGAAGACCGTGCTTTCTACAAGCACTGGGGCATGAACGTCTGGGCGATTCCGTCTGCGCTTATCGAAAGTATCCGGTCGGGCAATAAGCTTCGCGGTGCATCGACTTTGACGCAACAGCTCACGAAACTCCTGTTTCTTACGCCGGAGCGTACGCTTTCCCGCAAGATCAAGGAAATGATGACGGCCATCCGCATCGAGCAGACTTACACGAAGGAAGAAATTCTCGAATTCTACATGAACGAGGTGTATCTTTCTGGCGGCAATTACGGTTTCCAGGCGGCGGCACGTTTCTACTTCGGCAAGCCGTTGGATAGCCTTGACGTTCCTGAATACGCTGTGCTCGCCGGTATGTTGCAGCGTCCGGAACGTTATCGCCCGGACCGCAATCCGAAAACGTCATTGAGCCGTCGCAACACGGTGCTTTATGCCATGCGCGATGCTGGATTCATTACAAACGACGAATACCACAAGTATATTGATATGCCAATCAAGGTTGCCGAAAAGGATGAATCTACGGAAACCGAACCGGGACTTTACTTTTTCGAAGAAATCCGCAAGTACATGGAAAGGAAGTACGGGCAAAATTCCCTTTATGCTGATGGTGTCTCTGTCTATAGTACGATTGATCCGGAAATTCAGGCTTATCTCGATAGTGTAGCCCGTGTGCAGGTCGAGAAGGTGCGCCGCCGCATCAAGTACCGCACGACTCGCAGGCTCCAGCTCACCAAGAAGTACGACATGCCCGAAGATAGCGTAGTCGCTCATTTCGACAGCGTCTATACGCTTTTCAAGAAGCAATACTTGGCTTCGGACACGGTTCGCAATAAGAAGGGTAATTTCACTCGCTACCCGGACAGCATTCGCTACCATCATGCTGAAGTGGCGGCAATCTTGATTGAAAACGAGACGGGTGCTATCCGTGCTATGGTCGGCGGTAGCGACTTTAACAAGTCCAAATGGAACCGCGCCGTGCAGTCCTTGCGCCAGCCGGGTTCTTCGTTCAAGCCTATTGTTTATGCGACTGCGATGGATAACGGCGCTAGCCCCTGCGATTCCGTGAACGACCAGCCGGTGACGATTCCTGATCCTGACAGCAAGAACCCGAACAAGACTTGGCGTCCGGGCAACTTTGAACACGATTTCGAAGGCATGATGACGCTCCGCCGTGCGTTGTACAAGTCGAAAAACTTGCCTGCCATTTTGACGGGCATGAAATACGGCCTCAGCAACGTGGTGAACTACGCTCGCAAGTTCGGTATCACGAAGGCTCCTTTGCAGGCGGTTCCGAGCTTGGCTTTGGGTTCTGTCGGTGCGACGCTTATGGAAATGACTTCGGCTTATACGGTGTTCCCGAACGGCGGCAACCGCATTGAGCCGTACATGATTGAATCTATCGTTGATCGCAATGGTGAAATTGTCGAGAAAAATTCGAAGGTGGAACACGAAGTTCTGCGTCCGGCTTCTGCTTACTTGATGGTCGATATGCTCAAGGATGTGAACATTCGCGGTACGGCGGCTCGCGTCTGGAATTCCGGGTTCCGCCATCCGAGCGGAGGCAAGACGGGTACGACGAACGATTACACGGACTGCTGGTACATCGGCTTTACGAAGCAATACACGATGGGCGTCTGGGTGGGTTCCGACAATCCGGGATCCATGGGTGCCGGTCACACGGGTACCGAAGACGCTCTCCCGATTTGGATGGCGACGATGACTCGCTTGCACAAGGATTTGCCGAAGCTTCCGTTCCCGGTTCCGCCGGGAGTCGTGAGCCGTGGCGTTTGCAACCACACGGGGCTTTTGGCGGGCGAGTTCTGCTCGGAGAAGTCTTACTGCCTTTACACTGCGGGGTACGGTCCGACCGAACGCTGCGACGGCAACCACTTCTCGACTCAGACAAAGTCTGCTGATAACGCTACTTTGTTCAGCAACAAGGGCGTTTTGGAAAACAACCGCTACGAAGATCCTTTAGCGAATAAAAAGAAGAAAGGGAAGAAGGGCAAGGAACCTGAACCGCAGCCCAAACGTAATGCACGCAAGATGTTCTAGTGATTTGGTCTTTGGTTAACTGGTCAATAGTCATTAGTTGTTAGATGAAACTTAAAGGAGTCTGCCATTGGCGGACTCTTTTTGTATAAATGAATGATTGATGTGGTTTGCATTTAAGCCAACTTTTTATTATATTTGAGATATCTAAGCACTGGATTGTGCTTTGGTTTGCTTCGAATAACGCTACTCGCGTTATTCTCACCCTTCGGGCTTTTCGAACGCATGGCGTTCTCAAAGGCTTAAACGCTCCCTAAGGTCGCGTTTAATCGACGGGTCTCAACCAGAGCACCCCCGGTGCAAGCACCGGGGGTGCTTTGGTTTCGACAGGGTTACCGAAGTGTTAGTTGCAAGCCGAGGTCT
>JAEEGF010710436.1_pt1 | contig 11464 bp, 10 predicted proteins | sample 9134171 | NCBI WGS metagenome assembly JAEEGF01 (sample SAMN16246542, study PRJNA631951) | gut metagenome | biome: gut microbiome; feature: rumen; material: AP-attached | host: Bos | place: Iran: Karaj | collected 2018-10
ATTGTAGAATGGTAGCATTAACAATGGGAGAAAAAATGAGCATTCAAAAAAAGCCCTTGGTCAACGACCTTTACACAGCCGACCCTTCGGCCCACGTTTTTAACGGAAAGATTTACATTTATCCTTCGCACGACGAAGACATTGACGTGGCCAGCAACGACAACGGCGACCAATACGATATGGTGGATTACCACGTTTACGAGATGAAAGACGCCGAAACTTTGCCGCGAGACTGCGGATGCGTTCTTAAGTTGGAAGACGTAAAGTGGGCCTCAAAGCAATTGTGGGCTCCCGACTGCGCCGAAAAAGACGGCAAGTATTACTTTTATTTTCCCGCCCGCGACAAAAAGGGAATGTTCCGCGTAGGCGTTGCCGTCGGCGACAAGCCCCAAGGACCTTTCACCCCGGAAGACGACTACATTCAGGGAACATACAGCATTGACCCCTGCTGCTTCCAAGACGACGACGGAAAGTACTACCTTACGATGGGCGGCTTGTGGGGCGGTCAGCTTGACCAGTACCGAAACAACAAGTGGAGCGCTGACAACAAGGAGCCGCAGGGAGCCGAGCCCGCCTGCACTCCAAAAATCGCTTTGCTCAAAGACAATATGAAAGAGCTTTCCGAGGACTTGCGCGACTTGGTCATCGTTGACGAAAAAGGCCAGCCGCTCAAGGGGGGAGACGACGTTCGCCGCTACTTTGAGGATCCCTGGCTTTTCAAAAAAGACGGAACTTACTACTTTACATACTCAACCGGAACAAGCCACCTTTTGTGCTACGCCACAAGCAAGAATGTTTACGGCCCTTACACTTACGGCGGCTGCATTTTGACTCCGGTTTTGGGCTGGACGACGCACCATTCGATTTTGGAATTCAACGGCAAGTGGTACTTGTTCTACCACGACTGCGAGCGCTCCAACGGCGTAAACCAAAAGCGCAACGTAAAGTTCCGCGAGCTTACATTCAAGGCCGACGGAAAAATCCAGACAATGGACGGCTTTGATCGCTAGATAAATAAAAAAAAAGGGAGCTGGAAAAATCTGGCTGAGAGTAGGCTGCCTGCCTTGACCTTTGAACTTGATTTGGGTAATTCCAACGTAAGGAGAAAAATATGTTCAAAACTTGTTTGGACAACGTCCGCGCGCGTTGTCCTCTAATCCACAACATCACAAACTATGTAACGGTAAACGACGTGGCAAATGTTTTGTTGGCCATTGGCGCTAGTCCCATCATGGCCGACGAGCCCAGCGACGCCGCGGAGATTACAAAAATCTGCGGCGGTCTTAACGTCAACATCGGAACGTTAAACAATCGGACAATCAAGGCGATGTTCGCAAGCGCCAAAGTCGCGCAAGAGTTGGGCCACAAGCTTTTGCTTGACCCGGTCGGAGCGGGAGCCAGCGCGCTTAGAACGAATACCGCCGTAAAGCTTTTGAATAAATTCCGCTTTGACATTGTTCGCGGAAATATCAGCGAAATAAAAACTTTGGCGCTTGGAAGCGGAACGACAAAGGGCGTTGACGCCGATATCGCAGACGCGGTGACGGAAAGCAATTTGGAAAAGTCCGTCGCCTTTGCAAAAGATTTTGCCGCGAAAAAAAATTGCGTCGTCGCGATTACTGGCGCTATTGACTTGGTTTCCGCCGCCGACCGCTGCTACGTTATCCGAAACGGCCGCGCCGAAATGAGCCGCATTACAGGAACCGGCTGCCAGCTTAGCGCGGTGACCGCGGCCTACGCCGTCGCAAATCCCGACAATATTTTGGAGTCTACAGCAGCGGCTGTTTGCTCAATGGGCTTGGCCGGCGAGCTTGCTTGGGAACGAATGCAGGCCGGCGACGGCAATTCCACTTACCGCAACCGCATCATCGACGCGCTGTTCAACATGACGGGCGACGACCTGGAAAAAGGCGCCAAGTATGAAATTAGATAGCGCGAGTGATAGTAAGGCCAAAATGCGCGGCGAAAAACAAGAATCGTTTGCAAGCCTAAAAAGCGGCGGCCTGCGCGACGCCCTGCGACTCTACGCCGTCACCGACCGTCACTGGCTTAACGGAAGAACGCTTGCAGAATGCGTCGCGCAAGCGATTGACGGCGGCGCGACTTTTGTCCAATTGCGCGAAAAAAATCTTGACGAGCAAAACTTTTTGCGCGAGGCCGAGGAACTAAAAAAACTTTGCGCCGCGCGCTCCGTTCCTTTTGTGGTCAACGACAACGTAATGATTGCAAAAGAGGCCCACGCGGACGGAGTTCACGTCGGCCAATCCGACATGGCTTGCCTAGAGGCGCGCCGCCTTTTGGGGCCTGACAGCATTATCGGGGTAAGCGCGCAGACCGTTGAGCAAGCAGTCTTGGCGGAAAAACAAGGCGCCGACTATCTTGGCGTTGGAGCGGTGTTCGCAACCGGAAGCAAGACCGACGCGGATAGCGTTCCGATAGAGACGCTAAAAGAAATTTGCGCGGCGGTAAAAATTCCTGTCGTTGCCATCGGCGGAATCAACGCGGGCAATATGAGCGAACTTTATGGAACGGGCATCGCGGGCATAAGCGTCATCAGCGCGATTTTTGCCAATGATGACATTCGCGCCGCGACAAAAAAATTAGCGGAGAAAGCCGCGGATCTTTGAAAGACCAAAAGGCGGCGAAAAAATAAAATGCCTTGGGGGCACCACTTGGCATAAAGCAGAATCCTAGGAGGACAAAAATGAAAACTGCTTTAACGATCGCTGGAAGCGATTCCAGCGGAGGCGCCGGCATTCAAGCGGACATCAAGACTATGACGGCAAACGGCGTGTTTGCCATGAGCGCCGTCACAGCCTTGACCGCCCAGAACACGACCGGCGTAACTAGCATTATGGAATCCACGCCGGAATTTTTGCGCGAGCAAATCCGCGCGGTAGTCACCGACATTTTTCCCGACGCGGTAAAAGTCGGAATGGTATCTTCATCGGCGCTCATTCAAGTCATCGCCGATTCAATCAAAGAATTTAATTTGAAGAACATCGTAGTCGACCCTGTCATGGTCGCCACAAGCGGCGCAAAATTGATAAGCGACGACGCGATTGGCGCTTTGAAGGAACGCTTGCTGCCGCTTGCGACAGTTATAACGCCTAACATTCCCGAAGCGGAAGTTCTTTGCGGAAATCCTATCCACAGCCCGGCCGACATGGAAGCCGCTGCCCAAGAAATCTATCAGTCGTTTGGCGTTGCGGTTTTAATAAAGGGCGGCCACAACCTCAATGACGCCAACGATTATCTTTTCGGCAACATAGCCGGCGGCGAGCGCATGGGCCAATGGATTAACGGAAAACGAATCCAAAATCCCAACACTCACGGAACCGGTTGCACCCTATCCAGCGCGATCGCAAGCAATTTGGCCAAGGGCAAAAGTTTAGTCGAGTCCGTCCAGTCCGCCAAAAACTATCTTACAGGCGCGCTCGCCGCCATGCTCGATTTGGGAAAGGGTTCTGGGCCTATGAACCATGCATTTGCGATTGGCGGAGACTTTTAGTATCGGTCGCAAGACCAAAACTGCCGGGCCCCTTCAATTTGGGCCGGCCTATAGGAGATTTATATGAGCGCTTTTTCATCAGCGTTGATTTGGTTTGGAGCGGGCGTCTCCATTGCCGAAATTATTACCGGAACGTATTTCGCGCCGCTGGGCTTTGCAAAAGGCTTGGCGGCTATTGTAATTGGCCATGTTCTTGGCTGCGCGCTTTTGTTTTTGACCGGCGTTATTGGGGCCAAAAAAAAGATGGCCGCCATGCAGACGACCGCTTTGTCGTTTGGAAAATTTGGCGCCAAGTTTTTTGGCCTTTTGAACGCGGCGCAGCTTTTGGGCTGGACAGGAATTATGATTTACGACGGCTCCCTCTGCGCAAACACAATCATTAACGGCGCTAAAGATTATTCCAAGTTCGCCGCGCTCGCGATTGGCGTCTTGATTGTTGTTTGGATTTTGGCTGGCGTCCGTAATTTGGACAAGCTCAACTTCGCCGCGGCTGTGGCTCTTTTTTGCCTTACGATTTTGCTTTGCATGAAAATTTTTGGCGGCCTTTTTGGCGGGGCGGATTCTGGCGCTGCGATGGCGGCCGGCGCGGCGGACCAGGCGCTTTCGTTTGGCGCGGCGATAGAGCTTTCTGTCGCGATGCCGCTTTCTTGGCTTCCTGTAATCAGCGACTACACAAAGGACGCAAAACGGCCTGTCGCAGTTTCACTGGCCGCGGCTGTCGTTTATTTTTTTGTCAGCGTTTGGATGTACATGATTGGAATGGGAGCCGCGCTTGTGGCCGGCCAAAGCGAAATCGACGTTGTCATGCTAAAGACTGGCTTGGGAATCGCCGCGCTTGTGATTGTCGTTCTTTCAACCGTGACAACGACTTACCTTGACGCGTATTCCGCGGGCGTTTCAAGCCAAAGCGTTCACTCAAAAATCAACATAAAGGTCGCGGCGATTATAGTCGCTGTCTTGGGAACGGTTGGCGCGATTTTATTTAACATGGACAACATCACGGACTTTTTGTATTTGATTGGAAGCGTGTTCGCTCCGATGACGGCGATCCTGCTCGCAGACTTTTTTGTTCTTAAAAACGATTTCTCCAGCAAAACGATTGACGGAAAGCGCGTCGCCTTGTGGATTTTGGGCTTTATAATCTACAGGCTTTTTATGCGCTGTGACTTTGCCTTTGGCTGCACGCTCCCCGCGATGGCCGCCACGTTCGTTTTGTCGATCTTTTTGTCGGACTTTGGATTTTTGAGAAAAAAGAATTCTTGACCGAGAAAGGACGCGTCGTTATAATCTAAGAATGGTAGAAGTAGAGAACAAAGCGTTAGCCGATTGCCAGTTTATAGATTTGTTTGCGGGCTTGGGCGGCTTTCGCTTGGCTCTTGAATCCTTGGGGGCCTCTTGCGTTTATTCAAGTGAATGGGACAAGCAGGCGCAAAAAGTTTACCAAGAAAACTTTGGCGAGTGCCCCAACGGCGACATAACTCAAGTAGACGAAAAATCAATTCCTGCCCATGACATTTGTTGCGCCGGTTTTCCATGCCAGGCTTTTTCGATTAGCGGAAAAATGCGCGGCTTTGAGGACAGCCGCGGAACTTTGTTCTTTGACGTGGCGCGCATCGTAAAAGAAAAAAAGCCAAAAGTTGTCTTTATGGAAAACGTGCGGAACTTCGCGCGCCACGACGGCGGCCGCACGCTGCAAGTCGTTCAAAAAACGATGGAAGATTTGGGCTACGCTTTTTATTGGAAAGTTTTGAGCGCGCGGGATTACGGCGTTCCCCAAAAACGCGAGCGCGTATACATGGTTTGCTTTAGAAAGGATTTGTTTTCTTGCGCGGACGACGGTTCCCGCAGAATCAATTTTGAGTTTCCAAAGCCGTTTCCTTTGACGCGCCACGTGGAAGATTTTTTGCTCCCCGAATCCGACGAAACCCGCGCCCTTTATGACGAGCGCTATCCGATGATCTTAAATCCAAAGAAAAAAGAAAAGTACAGCTCAAAGGCTATCAAGCTTGCGATCGTAAACAAGGGCGGCCAGGGCGAGCGCGTTTATTCAACAAAAGGAATCGCGGTAACCTTAAGCGCTTACGGCGGAGGAGTCTTTGCAAAGACCGGAGGCTATTTGGTCAACGGAAAGCCGCGCCGTTTGCATCCGCGCGAGTGCGCTCGTTTGATGGGCTACCCTGATTCCTACAAAATTTCAAAAAGGCCCAACCAAGCCTACAAGCAATTCGGCAACTCAGTCGTGGTTGACGTGCTTCAGTTGATCGCCGTTCAAATCGCAAAGGCGCTAAAGAGCGCGAATTAAGATGGACACGCTGACAAAAGAACAACGGCATTTTGTAATGTCCCAAATAAAAAGCAGCGACACCAAGCCGGAGCTATTGGTCCGTTCCTACTTGCACAGACTGGGCTTTAGGTTCAGGAAAAATGACAAGCGCTTGACTGGAAAGCCCGACCTTTATTTTCCGCGCTACTACGCGGTGATTTTTGTCAACGGCTGTTTTTGGCACGGCCACCGTTCCTGCAAAAAAGTAAGAATTCCAAAGAGCAACACGGAATATTGGACGCAAAAAATCGAGCGCAACAGAGAGCGCGACAAGGAAGAAGTCAAAAGCCTTTTGGAGCAAGGCTACAGAGTCGGCGTTGTTTGGGAATGTTCGATTACAGGAAAAAACCGCGCTCAAAAAATACAAGCCCTCTCCGAAAGCGTGGCGCTTTGGCTGGAAGAGGGCTTTGACCAAAATTACAAGGAATTCTAAAGGCCCTTTGCCCAAATGTAAGTGCTAAGGTAGGGGTCCGGTTTAATCGCGCTTGGGCTTTCCCAAACTTCGTCAATCAAGCCTTTTGAATTTATGCGGCCAATGCGGACTCGTTTTTGCAAGTGTTGGTTTTCGCCGTCGATTTTTACGATTCCTTCGGGCGCGTCGTAGCTTAAGCCTTTGGCGGCGATTCTGACTTTTTCGGTGTCAAAGGAGCCGGCTTTTTCGCAAGCCAAGGCCCACAGTTGGACGGCGATATATGCCGCCTCCATCGGGTCTCCGATAATTTTGTCTTGTCCGTACAACTCCTTGTAGCGCTGGACAAAAGTTTTGTTTTGGAACGACGCGATGGTTTGGAAGTAACACCATGTTGCCAGATGGCCTTCGACAAACTGGGGGCCGATGTAAAGCGCCTCTCTTTCTGAAACGGAAAAGCTCATTACAGGAATGTCTTTGGGCGTCACGCCGGCCTCCCGGAGCTGGATAAAAAAGGCTTTGTTGGACGCGCCGTTGATTGTGTTGATTATGACGTCTGGCTTTTTGGCGACTATGTCTTGAATTACGTCCCTAAAATTGTCGGCGTCAAGCGGCTTGTATTCCTCTCCGACTACAACGCCCCCCAAATAATTCAAGTGCGCCTTTGCGATTTTGTTTGCCGTTCGCGGAAAGATGTAGTCCGAGCCGACTAAGTACATGCGTTTTCCAAAATTGTCAAAGCAGAATTCAACGCCGGGCGCGACTTGCTGGTTTGGCGCGCTGCCTGTGTACATTATGTTTGGGCTTGCTTCCATTCCTTCATATTGCAAGGGGTACCAAAGCAAGCCGTAAATGTCGGGCGACTCGACGACGTTGAGGACTTCTTTTCTTGAAGCGGATGTCCAGCAGCCGAAAATTGTCGCGACCTTGTCTTCCTCGAACATCTTTCTCGCTTGTTTTTTAAACACGGCTGGATCGCTTTGGCCGTCAAGCTGAACGATTTGGATTTGCTTTCCAAGTACGCCGCCCCTTGCGTTTATTTCGCTAATCGCCATTTTCTCCGCGTTGGCCAAGCCTTCTTCGCTTTTTGCCATCGCTCCTGTCAGCGAATGCAAGATTCCCACTTTTACGACGTTTTGATTTTTTTTGTTTGAGCAAGCCGCCGTTAATGCAACTAAAATGCTTGCGGCCGCAAGTGCCAAGAATTTACTGGCTTTCATTTTGTTCCTCCCGGCAGAATGTCGTAAGTTGTCATAATGCCTTTGCCTTTAATGTCGCATTCAATCGGTTCGCTAAAGTTAAAGTTCGACATGCCCTTGATTCTTTCGTAAACCGCTTCTGAAATTTTTATTTCGCCGGGCGTCGCCGCGCTTTCCATGCGGCTTGCGACATTGACTGTGTTTCCCCAAACGTCGTAGATGAATTTTGTCTTTCCGATGACGCCGGCGTTGGCGGGGCCTGAGTTCAAGCCGATTCTGATGTTGAATTTTATCATCGCCTTTTCGTTGTAGGCCGCCAAGTCTTCCATCATTCCAAGCGCGAACTTTACCATTATTTCGGCATGGCGTTCGTTGGGTTCCGGCAAGCCGCAGCCGGCCATGTAAGCGTCTCCGATTGTCTTGATTTTTTCAACGCCCATGTTTTTGGCGCGTTCGTCAAAGCGGCTGAACAAGTCGTTGAGCGCGAAGGCGATTTCTTCCGCCGTGTGCTCGCTTGAAGTCTTTGTGAAGTTTTGGATGTCGGAGAACAAAATCGTCACGTCGGAAAAGTTTTCGCCGATTGAGTGAATGTTGTCGCGCAATTCGTTGGCAATTTTGTGCGGCAAAATGGCGTGCAGCAATTGGTCTGACTTTTCTTTCTCGATTTCCAACTGCTTTGTGCGCTTTTTCACCAGGTTTTCCAAGCGAAGGTTTTCTAGCTTGATTCGCCTTTGCTTTAAGTAAAATATTGTCACGATCGTTCCAAAGAAAGCGATTGTGGCCAAAACCCAAAACCATTTTGTTTGGTAAAAGTAGGGCTTTTGGACAAAGAGCATTGTCTCGGCTTTTGGAGAAATCAAGCCCTCGCCGTTAATCGCGTTGACCATGAATGTGTGGCGGCCAGGCTTTAGGTTGGTGTATGAAATCGTCCTTATTGAGCTTGCTTCCGAAAAATCGTCTTCAAAGCCGGTCAGCCTGTGCGTGAATTTTATTTTTTCAGGAGCGTTAAAGCTAAGGCCCGTGTATTTGATTTCGACGCGCTTTGTTCCCGGCTTTAGCTCGATAAAGTTGGTCGGCTGCTTTTGTTCCACAGAGTCAATTTTTATGGTTTCGATGCAGACCAATGGAAGGACTGGATTTGCGCGAACTTTTTGCGGGTCGTAAATCGCAAAGCCGTCAACGGTCGCAAACCACAAGCGGCCAAGGCGGTCGCACATGCTCAATGAAGTTGACGTTGGGCCGTCGGAATCAAAGCCTTCGTTTTTGTTGTAATACTTGATCGCGATTTTTCCTCTTGTTCCTTCCGCCGCCGCGACAAAGTCCTCAAAGGGAGCGCATGCGATTCCGTAATTGCTGGTTATCCAAGCCTGGTTCATTTTGTCAAAGAAAATTTGGAAGACGGAATCCGTTTCCAAGCCGTTGACTGAATTCACTGTTTGGAATTTTGTTGGCAGGCGCTGCTGGGAACTGTCGTACGACGGGCAGCGGGCAAGCCCTGTTCCTGTGCTGATCCAATAAGAGCCCTGCTTGTCTTGGCAAATCTTGAATATGATGTTTCCCGGCAAGCCGTGCTCGGATGTTTGCCGGCCAAGAATCGTTTCGTCTTTCATGTAGTAAACGCCGCCGCCGTCGGTTCCGATCCAGAACAAGTCGTTCTTGTCCTTGTAAATGCACATGACGTATTCGTTTGTGAGACCGTTGACTTGGCGGAAATTTTTAATGCTTCCGTCCCGGTGAATCACGCTAAGGCCGTTTGTCGTTCCAACGTATATTTCGCCGGGCTGGCTTTCTATCGCGACGCGGATTTTGTTTCCCGCGAGTCCGTCGTCCGTCGACCAGGTTTTTATTTGGCCGGAGCGGACGTTGTACCTGATGAGTCCCGGCTTTGAATAGCAACAGGCCAGGATGTCTCCGTTTGAGACGATTTCTACGTGGCGGACGCGAATCTCTTTTGTAAAATCCGTAAGGCGGTTGTAAAACGGCTTTCCGTTTTTGTATGCAAGAACTCCTTCGTCGGTCGCAAGCCAAACTGTTCCGTCGCGCCCTTCGGCAATGGCGTTTGTTGTGTTTGAGCTTTTTACCATTTTAAAGCGGCCTTGCGTCAGTTTTCCGACTCCGTTCCTGTCTGTCGAAATCCAAATGTTTCCTTCGCGGTCGCAAATTATTTTATTGATTTTTGCGCCTTCTATTCCCTTTATGCGGCATTCATAGAATTTTCCGCCGCTATATGCGACAAGGCCTTCGTTCGTTCCAAACCAAATGTTTCCGTCGGGAGCGGGGTAAATCGTTCCTGTGGCCGTGTAGTCCAAAAAGGTTCCTGTCAAAACTCTTGACGCCTTTCCGTTCTTTATTTGGTAGATGCCCTTTGTTCCAAGCGCTATCCAATAGTTTCCTTGCTTGTCTTGCGTTATCGCCGTTGCTGTGTATTCTCCGAAAGAGTTCATAAAGGGAACGGATCGGAAAAGTCCGTTGATGAAAATGAAAAGTCCTTTTTCGTTTTCTGTCGTAAGCCAAACACAGCCCGCGGTGTCGCAGTAAAGGCTTGTGCAAAGAATTCCCTTCGCAACCGTTCCCGGCTCAAACTGCGGATTTATTAAATGCTTTTCGTGGGTCAAGCAAACAACGCCAGCCGACGTTCCAACCCAAATGTTTTGCTTTTTGTCCTCGACAATCGCGCGGACTGAATTGTTCGGAAGGCCGTTTTGCGTCGTAAAGGACAAGTTGTTTCCGTCGTGGGAAAGCATTTGCAAGCCTTCGTCGTTTGAGCAAACCCAAGTGTTTCCGTCAGTGTCCTGCAAGAGCGCCCTGGCCGAAGCGAACGTTATGTTGTTGTCTTTTCCCCGCCTCAGCGTGGTGAACTCCAAGCCGTCAAAGCGGACAAGGCCTTCGTAAGTTCCGATATTGATAAAGCCGTCGCGAGTCTGTATTACGTCGGTGGCGGTGGTTCCTTTAAGCCCGCCAAAGGAATTCCACGATTGGTAGACATAATTGTCAAAAAATGAGTCTTCCGCAAAAGAAGCGCCCGCAAGAACAAGGCCCGCGAGAATGAACGAAAACGATCTTTTCATGCCGTATATTGTAAACCCAAAAGGCGAAATTTGCAATAATTCAGCGATTCAGCCGTCTAAAGGCCGCCGCTTACAAGTGCGTTGGCTCCGCTTAAAAGCCCCGCCTGTTTGCCGCCGCGCGCCTTGTCGTCTCGGCCTTTTGAAGCATCGCGAGCAATAGCGCTTGAAGTTCCCGCAAAAAATACGCGGCCGCCCTTATTGGATTTTTCCTTGCCTTTGCGCTTGTCCGCGCGCGCGCCGCAAGCTTTATCTTTTCCCATTCGCTAAAAATTTGCGGAATGAAATTTATCGCCAGCGTTACAAAAAGAGGCAGGCGCAGCGCTTCTTGGATTTGGACCATCGTCGTCGTTTCAAAAACGCATTGCGCTGCAAGCGCGCTTGTCAAAAAGCGAACGCTGTACAAAAGCGCGTAAGAAGCGCCGTCAACCCAAGATGCGGCGGGCGATCCGACGATTTTTAGCGCGGCGACCATAAGGCCAAGAATTAGGACAAAGCGCAGGGCCGCGAGGCTTTTCCAATTGGCGCCCGCCAAAAAAAACAGCGCGGCGCTCGCCGCAAAACAAAGAGCCGTTCGCGCGATTGTCTGGCCGCTAAAAATTTCCTTTGCGGTTTCGGGCGTCTTTCCCCAAAAGACAAAGACGCTAAAGGCGAACAGAAAAATTATTTTAAGGCCGGCGTTCGTCCTGTGCAAAAAAGACGCGCCGCGCCGGTATGAGAACAAGGCCGCTACCATTGCAAGTCCTCTAGCGTTTTGTAGGAGTTGAGCGGATTTTTTATTCCGCATTCTTCAAGCGGAAATTTAAGGCCGTCGGCAGGGCTTCCGTCAAAGCGAATCTTTCCCTTGTCCAAAACTATCATGCGGTTTGCCAAAGCCAAAACTTTTTCTATCTCGTGGGTCAAAACGATGACGCTTGTTCCCGCCGCTTTTAGTTCGCGCATTATCGCCGTCGTTTG
>JAEEGF011515739.1_pt1 | contig 11464 bp, 7 predicted proteins | sample 9134171 | NCBI WGS metagenome assembly JAEEGF01 (sample SAMN16246542, study PRJNA631951) | gut metagenome | biome: gut microbiome; feature: rumen; material: AP-attached | host: Bos | place: Iran: Karaj | collected 2018-10
GTGTTCATCTCAGTCATGGAACCAGCTATCTTATCCATTCCACTCTGGACAATCTCCATATCCCTCTGACCATCTTTAGCTTTACCAACAAGACTCTTTACGGTCTCACTGGCTTCATTGCCCCGCTCCATAAGATCTGCAACTTCAGTAGCAAGCTCTGTTGCATTGTTTGCAAGCTCTGAAACTGCACTGGCCATTCCATTCATGGCATCTCTGATCTGATTCATGTTGGTGGACTGCTCCGTAGCCTGGATATTGAGCTTACCTGAAGCGTCTCGGCTGTTCTCAGCTTCTGTGGCAAGTCTGTCAGTCTCGTCCTTGATATTTCCAAGAGCTCCCCTCATGTGGGATACAAAGCTCTTCATGTTGTTGTTCATAAGGCCAATCTCATCTTCGCCGCCCTCAGGGATCTCAACGGTAAAGTCACCATCTGTGATCCTTGTGATATTCTGCGTAAGATTTCCAACAGGCTTTGTGATCATGTGCTTGATGAGAACATACATAATGGCAGACGCTGCAATGATCATCAGGAACATCAGTACAATACTGATCACCAAAAATCTTGTGAGCTGGGATAAAACGTCGCCCTTTGATACAGATGATATGAGAACCCACTCAGTACCAGGAATGGTATTGGCAGCCACAAAGTATGTAACTCCGTTTTCTGAATTTATCTCAACAACGTCACTTGAACCTGTAGTTGAAAAAGTGTATGCCCCCTGCAGGAACTTAGCTTCAGGATGCTCTGAAACTCTTGTGCTGTTAAATGACGGATCAAAATATGAAAGGATAATGTCGTGGTAAAGGAGCATGCAGCCGCCGGTCTTAACTGGCTTAAGGGAGCTTATGGTCTCCACGATACCGTCCATTGTATAATCGGAAGAAGCCACACCTGCTCTGGCATCAGCAAGCTTAACCTTTCTGGTAAAAGAAACTACGGTGCTTCCGGTGTCACTGTCTACATAAGGCTCTCCTGCCATAAATGTACTGTGAGCTTCACCTTCTTTATACCAGTCACGCTCCATTGGAATATAGTCAGGATCCGGAACCCAGCCGGAAGGATCGATCCAGTCTCCGGTACTGGTAGCAAGGTACATTCCGTTTGGAACGTGAGGGTTCTTGCTCATGGTAGGAATAAGGAAGCTGGCCATGGCATTGTCATTGGGAAAAGAAACTGCTGACAACGCATCTGCCTGGGCATCCAGGTACTCCTGAAGATTGGTGATCTCTCTTCCAATTTCTTCAGCATAGAAGTTGGATTCCTTTTGAAGGTTATTCATAGCCAGGTCAGTAATTATGCCCTTTGCCTGTGTTGCAACAACCGCTATGATGATCATGATATCAATAGCAATTATCGGGATAAGGATACGCAAAAGTTTTGCACTGACACTCTTGCCAGCCTTTACTGCCTTTGTGCTACCATTTTCTTTGTTTTTTCCCATAAACCCGCTCCAATTGATCCAAGAAATAAAATTGACAGTTACTTGTACATTAATGTACAATTCCACCTTAAATTATAAAATAAATTGTCAGAAAATAATGTATTTTTATAATATTTTAATAAACATTTTGCCGATAATATCGCGCAAAAAAAGAACTCCCTTTTAGGAGCTCTTTTTAAGTCATAACCTATAAACAAATTTAATTATTCATTGAAGCAATGAGTGCATCAATCTCTGCCTGGCTCAGCATCTTACCCGAATCTGCTGCCGCAGGAGCTGCTGGCGCTGCGCTTGCTGCCGGTTGAACCGACGCAGGATTAAATCCACCACCGCCACCAGCCTGTGATGACTTACCCATAATGCTCGCAAGAAGAGCCTGCTGTTCTGCATTTAATCCGTTAGCATCCATACAATAACGTCCTTTCAAAGTATGTGAAATAAAGTAATTTTATAAACGACATAATTCCATTCTTGAAAGTATTGTAAATAGTAAATATTGATGCGTCAAATAATCTTTTTATAAACAGCCCTACTTCTCCCTGATAGCGCCGCTTTCAAAGGCCTTAAGTAGGTCTTTAAGGTCATCTATCTGTCGTAAAAGTCCCTTTCCTATATCAGTATCACGAACAAGGATCCTTTTCTTGGTCTTTTCAGTCAGCTGGATAGTTGGCGTATTTTCCTGTCCCTTTACAAAGGGCTTGTGGGCAGCAAGAGCAAGGTGATGGGAATTAAAGATCAGGGTGTATCCCGCAATTCCGGTCTGCTCATGGTAGGCCTTTGATATTCCGCCATCTATGATGTAAAGCTTACCGCCGGCCTTAACAGGGTGCTCGCCCTTTCCTGCCTTCACAGGAACGTGGCCATTTATTATGTGAGCCCACTCAGGGTCAAGTCCAAACTCTTTTAATATCTTATCTGCATAGGGCTCCATTGCTGAGTATTTGTAGTAGGGATTGAAGTTCTCTTTGCAGAGCTCTTTTTCACTGCGTAAAAAGAGATGTTCAAAGGTTGTGATCTTGTCTTTTCCAAAAAGAGGTGACCTGGGGCCGCACCACAGATACCACATAAGGTCCACAGCATCCTGCTTCTTTTCAGGGTTATCTCTTGAGTCAAGGAAAAATGCGTCATGGATCTTGACGTTTAGGTAGTCCATAAGCTCTTTTCCCTGATAGCTTCCATCCCTGGTAGTCATAGGAATGAAGTTGCCTCCATCATCCATTGGGATGCAGCCGTGATAAAGGAGATTTCCGTTGACTATCCTGTACATGGCTCCGTGGGAGTAGAGAAACTGCACATGCTTAATAAGAAGCTGTGAATGGATAAAGCTAAAGCGCAGGGTCCTCATAAGCTCCTCTTCACCCTCAGTTAAGGCGTAAGGGTCAGATGGGTCTATGGTTGGGAAATTCTTGTCCGCCAGCTTATAGAGCTTTCCATCAATCTCCACCTCGTAGGTGTCGAAGTTTATCTTGTCTAAAAGGAGCCTCTTTTCAAGGTCATACTCAGGATGCCTTTTTATGAGCTGTCCCTCAAGCTTGAGCTGGATGATGCTGATAGCCTTACACATTCTGGCCGCAAGCTCCGGATTAACAGAGTCATACTTGTTTTCATCCAGAAGATGGGGCTTAAAGCACTCACATGGATCGTCTCCATAGACCTCTGCTGCGAACATGGACAGGGGACGAAGGTTGATACCATATCCATCCTCCAGGGCATCAAAGCAGTTATAGCTTGTTCCAATCCTAAGGACATTGGCAATGCAGGCGGTGTTACCGCAGGCTGCTCCCATCCAGTCCACATCGTGGTTGCCCCACTGTATGTCAACGTCGTGGAAGTTCATGATCTCCTCCATGACAAGGTCCGGGCGGGCGCCTCTGTCAAAAATGTCTCCTATTATATGAAGCGAGTCTATTGTCAGATTCTGGATCAGCTCGCAGAGGGCGATTATGAACTCATCAGCAAAATCAATCTCTATGATGCCGTTTACGATCTCGTTGTAATAGAGCTTTTTATTGGGGTCATTCATGTCAAGGTGCAAAAGCTCGTCGATGGCGTAGGCGTAGTCTGCAGGCATCTTTTTGCGGACCTTGCTCCTTGTGTATTTACTTGAAACCACGCGGCAGATGGAAATAAGGCGGTTGATGGTGATCTTTTGGTGCTCCGACAGCTCTTTTGCGGAGACGCTCTCATCATGCCTTATATTGCTGATAACTTCCCTCGGGTAATAGATAAGATTGGCAAGCTTTAGCTGATCGGACTCAGTCATCTGATTGCCAAAGGTCTCCTCGATCTTGGCCCTTATGATACCTGATGAACTACGCAGCAGATGCGAAAACGCCTCATATTCTCCGTGAATGTCGGAAAAGAAATACTCCGTGCCCTTAGGCAGTGCACAGATGGCGCGAAGGTTTATGATCTCCGCTGCTGCCTTCCTTGAATTTGGAAATTCCTTGGATAATAAACGCAGATATTCTATGTCTCTCATTGCTCTCCCCTTCATGTAACAAGTGACAGGTGAATTACGTTCTTTGTAGATGTATTCATTATTATACAGATACGTACAATTGTCATTGCGTGAAATCAACATTTGGATCAGTCATGATTTGCACATATGCCCATAAATTCACGCAAAATACACATTGACAGGCCGCAGATATGTTACTATATTAATAACCTATTGTTTATTGACCAGAAAGGATAATCTTATGAACAGATATTTTGACTGTATTGATGGCAATATGGATGTTCTTCTTTATGACAATACCACTAAGAAGGTGCGGGATCTAAAGAGCGGCGATCTTGTATATTCCGTGCGCTACGATGGCGAGGATCTAAAATACACTAGGGGCACTGTTCTTGAAATTAATAAAAAAAGAAGTAAGGCGGTTAAGATTCTTTTGGCTGACGATCGTGTTCTTATCTGCAGCCCTGAGCATCAGTGGCTTACCTTGTCTGGTTGGCAGTTTTCACATGACAACGGCTTCATAAAAGAAAATGCGATCTTCCTGGAAAAAGACAGGAAGATGTTTGGTTTTTCAAAAAGCATTGATGATAAGTATAAAGAGACAAGGCAGTATATGGCTGGCTATGTGATCAGCATGGAAATATATGCAAGGAATCTCTCCAGCCTTAAAAGAGGCGAATATGCCGATTACGTTTTGGAAAACGCGGCTGTTGCAAACCGTGTTTATCAGTATCTTACTTATTTTGATGTAAACGCAACTATTTCAGATGCTTTTGCCCACGACAAATACACCAACGAGTATTTTAAGACCAAGAAAGTATCTGTACCCTACAAGGATCTTTTAAAGTTCTCAGAGAAATTCAAGAAGCACAAGGATGAGCCTGAATTTGTAAGAGGCTTTGTTGCTGCTGTCTACGACTCTGACACCACAGTTGATCCTAATTTAAAGACTATAACCAGCCCTAAAAAAGATTATCTTGAGCTTCTTTCACAGGGCATGGAACAATACGAATTTGAATATTCCTATAACAGTGAGCGCATGGAAGTGTCACTCATTGGTGGCGCTACAGAGCTTATCCGGTTTTACACCATTTTCAATCCAGTAGCAAAAGGAAATGTTGAAAACTTAAGCATCAGAAACAGACGTCTCGACAACATAAGCGTTGAAAGCATTTCTGAAGTTAAAAGTGATGACCTGTACGAAGTTACAACAACCACCAGGAACTTCATTGTTAACGGAATTGCCAGCCATGACTGCATAGCTGGCCCCATTGAAATGGAGAACCTATGAGATACGTTAATAAAAAAGACTTAAAGCCCGGAATGATCCTGGCAAACAATATATACGACAATCATGAGCAGATTCTTCTTAAGGGCAATACCTCTCTAACGCAGTCTTATATAGACAGGATCATCAAGCTTGGCTATGACGGCCTGTACATATTTGACGAAGGCGACGTGGTAAAGGCCAATCAGCTGATTTCAGATGAGACCAGGATAGCTGCCATCAACAAGCTTAAAAAGCTTGATATTGATGCATGTCTGTTCCTTGCCAACAAGATCGTCAACGAGGTCCAGAATTCAGAATCTCTCATAGTTGAAACAATTAACCTTAGCAGCTATGACAACTACACTTACGTACACAGCGTCAATGTAGATCTTTTATCAGTCATCATCGGAATCGGAATGGGACTTAGAAACGCTGAGCTTGAAAAGCTCTCCCAGGCAGCTCTTTTGCATGATATTGGTAAATGCGATGTTCCCATCGAGATCCTGAACAAGCCAGCCAAGCTCACCAAGGAAGAGTATGAAGAGATAAAAAGACATCCGGAGTACGGCCTTAGACGTCTTCGTGAAAAAGAAAAAGACGGCGACGAGATTCCTTCAGTAATAAAGAGTGCTGTTTACTCACACCATGAAAACTGGGATGGCTCAGGTTATCCAAGAGGAATCTCCGGAAGAAATATCCACAAGTTTGCAAGGATCATCCATGTGGCTGATGTCTATGATGCCCTGACTGGAAAGCGCTCCTACAAGGATGCCATGAACCCTGCAGATGCCATGGAATACCTTATGGCCAACAGCGGGATAATGTTTGATATTGATGTTGTTAATATATTTGTGCAGTACATAGCTCCTTATCCTTTAGGCAGCAACGTACTTCTTTCAACAGGCAAGCAGGGTGTTGTTTGTGAAAACAACGAAAAATCCCTTTCAAGACCTAAAGTCAGACTGGCTAATGGCAATGTTATCGACCTTTATGAGAAACTTGACGTTACCATCATCAAGATCCTGACCTGAAAACTGTTGTGCATATTAACTAAATTTTATAAAAATTTTATAATTACAAATGGTCATTGTTGTAGAAAATTATGTATAAATGTTGAACGCTATTGCATTTACTGTAGTCCTCAAATATAATGCACTCTGGTTCGAATATTGAGCAAAGCAGGCGAAAGCCTGTGGCGCAAAGCTATAGGGACTTTAACATGTCAGCCAGTTGCATTTTATTTAGATTTAAAGCATGGGACATGGTCCTGTGCTTTTTTATTTTTATTTTTTGTTTATAGATTGCAGGAGGCAATCAGAAAGGTAGTGTTCTTTTATGAATAAGAAAAGTAGAAACATGGTTCGCACAATTATACTTATTGCGTCTGGACTTGCGCTTCTTATGGCCGCATGTGTTGGTCTTATCGGATATAACCACATCCAGAGTGCATATCTCACATCATTTTCAGAAGGCCTGCATGCAGCAGCAACTCTCATTGAGGATGAGATCACACACCAGTACGAAGGTGACTGGTCTTTATCTGAGGACGGCGAGCTTTTAAAGGGCGACGTTGCAATCCACGATGAATTCCAGAAACAGCTTGATGAGCTTCACAACAAGACAGGCATGCACTACACAGTGTTTTATGGAAATACCCGTTACATCACTTCCCTTACAGATTCTGAAACTGGTCAGAGAATGGAAGGAACAAGGGCTTCAGAAGCTGTTTCAGATGAAGTATTAAGAAGAGGCAATGAGTACCTTGCCAAGAACTTTGAGATCGGTGGCCAGAAGTGGTATGCATACTATCTCCCACTTAAGAATTCTGATGGCAAGACTGTTGGTATGATCTTCGCAGGCCGTGACACAGCAATCGTAGAAAAAAATATGAAGGCTGCTGCCCGCGCCATCGTTTTCACATTCCTTGGATTCTTCTTATTTAACTTTGGCGTTGCAAGATTCCTTATCAGCACAACTTCAAAGGCTATCCGCGATATCGTAGGCGGTCTTCATAGCCTTGAGGATGGTGAGCTTTCTTTCTATATTAACGACCGTACCTTTAACCGTAAGGATGAGCTTGGAATCATCGCTGCAAGTTCAGCCCAGGTACGTGACAAGCTTCAGGACGTAATAAGCGCAACCAAGAAGCTTTCAGAGGATGTTACCCAGTCAGGTATCAGCCTTGCTACTTCAGCTGAGACAGCATCAAGAGTTGCTGAGCAGGTTACTGGCGCAGTTGAAGATATCAGCCGCGGAGCTGCTTCTCAGGCTGAAAGCGTAGAGACTTCAGTAGGAAATACAAATGAAATGGGTGACAGCATTGATGACATCACAAACAGGATCGAAGAGCTCTCTGCAGCTGCAAACGAGATGTTAACAGGCGCTCAGAGAACAGTAGATACCCTTGGAAACCTTATGGACAAGAACGCTAACGTTATGACTTCCATGCAGGATGTAAATTCTCAGATCCGTCAGACCAATGACTCTGTAAAGAGCATTGCAGAAGCTTCAAACATGATCACAGAGATCGCACAGCAGACCCACCTTCTCTCCCTCAATGCTTCTATCGAAGCTGCAAGAGCAGGCGAATATGGTAAGGGCTTCTCAGTTGTTGCATCAGAAATAGGTGTACTTGCTAATCAGTCAAAAGAGGCTGCTGAGTCAATCAACAAGATCGTTGAGACCCTTGTAACTGAGTCCAAGAAGAATGTAGAAATTATCGAGCAGCTCAGCGAGAGCGTTCAGGAACAGAACTACCAGCTCACATCAACCAAGGACGATATGGACGTTGTAGTAGAAAACGTAAACAACGTAGAGAACTCAACCAAGCTTATCTCAGACAAGATCCATCTCCTTAACGAGCTTAAGGCAAGCTTCTCTGATATCATTTCAGAGCTCTCAGCTATTTCACAGCAGAACGCCGCATCCTCCCAGGAGACCAACGCCTCCATGGAAGAGCTCAACGCTACATTCTCACTTATCAGCAATGCAGCTAACGAGCTTCGCGACATGGCTGAAACCCTAAACGAGAAGATGTCATTCTTCACACTTGAAGAGATCTCTGCATAAAACAAGACACGGGGACGGTTCTACTGTCTCATTGCACGCAATGAGACAGTAGAACCGTCCCCGTGTCTTGTCCGTCCCCGTGTCTTGTTTAGCTTAGTTGTTGAATGTCAGGGAGTCGATGACTGCTGCAAGTGCATCTGATACAGGGATGTCGATGGCATCGTCACCAGAGTTGTGGGTTGTCATCTCGAACATGAGGTATCCATCCATGTAGTCTCTTGCAACTACTGTCTCTATGAGGCCTGATCCTTCGGTAGATGGAGCTGTCATTGCCCAGTAGCCTGTCACATCCTCTGTTCCAGGGAAAAGTGCTTCATTCGTTGTTGCGCCTTCGCCGTAGGCTTTTGCCTTGTCAGCAACTGCTGTCTTGGCGTCGCTGCCAACCTCGTAGCTTGCTGTGATCATGCATGTTCCTGCACATTCACCTGTGTAAACAAAGGTTGTTACAGGACCGCCCTGGTTTACAGCGATAACAGAAGGATCGTACTTAACGCTCCAGCCATTGGCGTCCTCATAAACAGCTTCCTCACCTGCAAATGAATTGATGTAGTTCTGTGCACTGAAGTTGTCAGGATCTACATCAGGTACTGGAGCAAATGTGATGCTGATACCATTCTGAACTGTTCCGGTAACCCATCCATCAGAAACAGACTCAACTGTAAGGATGTCCTTGCTTTCTTCATCTGCGCCGCCCATACTGAACACTACCTGTCCATCTGTCTGCTCGCAAGCAAATGGAAGTCCGATTCCGCTTACGCCGTCCTCTGTGTAGCCTGAAGTCTCATCGTAGAAAATGTAGAAGTATGTGTGCTGGGATGCCATCTCACTTGTAGGGAAGCTTGAGTATACACCCTTCTTAAAGTAAGGTGCCTTCATCTCATCCTGGCTTGCTGCTGTGTCCTCTGCTCCTTCTGCAGCAGGAGTTTCTGCTACTGCCTCAGCTCCAGGAACCTCTGCTCCATCAGCAGGTGCTTCACCTGCGCTCTTTCCACAACCAGCCAAAAGAACCGTCCCCATGGCTGCTGCCATAGCAACTGACATAAACCTTCTAAGTATCTGATTTTTCATAATCTTTTTCCTCCTCAAAAAAAATAAGAGACTACTTACCTATTAAGTAGCCTCCATTATGTTAGCACAAAAAATGTACCAATCGAAAACGTTTAAGTTCTTTTAATAATGTTTTATCCTTTTTTAATTTTTCGCCTTTTTACCGGTCTTGCAGATATCCTTAAGACAACAAGCCGCGCACTGAGGGCGTCTGGCGATGCAGACAGCTCTTCCGTGGTCTACAAACCTGTGACAGAGGTCATTGCCTTCTTCAGGAGGAACTATCTTCCATAGCTCTTTTTCCACCTTCCCCGGTTCCTTGATATCATCCACCAGACCAATAAGATTGCAGAGCCTGATGCAGTGAGTATCTGTTACGATGGCGGGTTTTCCATAGACATCCCCAAGAACAAGGTTGGCGCTCTTTCTGCCAACCCCGGGAAGCTTTAAAAGCTCCTCCATTGTGTCTGGAACCCTGTCTCCGTACTGTTCATGTATCACCTTCATACAGGCTGAGATGTCTCTTGCTTTGGAATTCCCAAGGCCGCAGGGACGCACTATTTTCTCTATCTCCTCCACAGGAGCCTCCGAGAGAGCCTTAACTGTAGGGAACTTCTCATACAAAAGAGGTGTTATCTCATCTACTCTCTTGTCTGTGCACTGGGCTGCAAGGCGGACGCTCACAAGAAGCTGCCAGGCCTTGTCGTAAGCAAGGGTGCAGTGGGACTGTGGATATTCTTTTTTAAGGCGCTCAATAACTTCCAGCGCAAGTTTCTTTTTTGTCATGCTTGGCTCCATCAAATATTTGCAGCAAGTTCTCCCCTGCACAGAATAGCCAGAAGCTGAGTTGCCCTGCTCATGGCGGTGTACAGGCAGTGTCTTCCAAGTTCGTCATCAGGGTAAGTTCTGCTATCTGCATCTGCCAGGATCACGTGATCAAACTCAAGGCCCTTGGCATAAGGAAGCTCTAACATAAATGCCCCTTCCTTTGGAAGAGCGTCAGTCCCTGAAACTATCTGGGGTGCAGCTTCTCCCATGGCAGCTACTATTTTTTCAAGGCTGCTTGGATCTCTTACAATAACTGCAGTAAGACCGTCCTTTTTACTGTAATCCTCTATGAGCTTTTTAAGTTCAGCAAAATACTCCTTGTCTGAACCGCAGCTCTTTACATAAACTTCCTCTCCAGGTCTTTTTACTGATGAAACCTGCATCTTCTTTTTATCCGGAAGGATAGCTGCAAACTTATCTGTGATCTCTGGAGAACTTCTATAACTGGTCATCAGAGGAAGAGTTACAAACTTCTTGCCAGCATCCTCTGCCATCTTGGCTATTTCTTTAAACTTAACTGTTCCCTCCCTGATGGCCTGGAACTCATCTCCAAGGAGCATGAATCTTGCATTTGGATAAAACTTTTCAAACACCATCATCTGAGCCCTGGTGTAGTCCTGAACCTCATCTACCATGACGTAGCGCATGTTCTTGTCGCACCTTCCGGTAAGCTCCATCCTGGCATATAGCCACTGGGCGGAAGTTACTTTTTTCACACCAAGGATCCTCTGAATGATGTGTGTCACATTTATAAATCCGCAGTTTCTGATGGTGGAAAGAGCTCCGCCAAAGTCGTTTTCTATGCGGTTTTCCCTGGCGTTTTCAGAACCGGCAGTAGCTTCTGATGCTTCATCAGTTCCGTCATCCATGTTTCGCATGTTGTTCTTGGCCCGCTGTTCAAGCTCGTCAGATGCTATCTGGATAAGCCTCATTCCAAATGGGAACTTCCTGTACTTTTTCACAACTGACAATACGTCTTCTTTTGTCAGCACTATCGTTTCTTTTTGCCTTATATCAAAAAAGTCATCGTCCTCAGGTTCAAGATCTGACAGGCACACCCTGATGCATTCAAGAGTTTCTGCATCTGTATCGTCATAATCCAGGATACTTCCAGGCGCGTTTGCCACCTCCAAAAACTCACGCCAGGTAAGGGTCACAGGATTGGTCTCACCCATGTCCGGAAGGACGTTATCGATGTACTCCCTGAACACAGGATTAAGTGTAAGAAGGCACACCTGATCCGGGCGCAAGGTTTTTCTTTTCTGGTAAAAGAGATATGCAATGCGCTGGAGAAGTACTGACGTCTTGCCACTTCCTGCGATTCCATCTACAAGTAAAACCGGAACA
>JAEEGF011526454.1_pt1 | contig 11464 bp, 7 predicted proteins | sample 9134171 | NCBI WGS metagenome assembly JAEEGF01 (sample SAMN16246542, study PRJNA631951) | gut metagenome | biome: gut microbiome; feature: rumen; material: AP-attached | host: Bos | place: Iran: Karaj | collected 2018-10
AGAACCGGAGAAAGCTTTTCGTGTGCAAATTCCTCGCTGATATCAACGCTTTCAACCTCGCCGATAAGGACCTTGGTATTTTCCGGAACCTTAACGCCTGCAAGAGCAGCTATGGTAACGGGACGCTGTCCTACGATCTTGGCGTTTAGTGCGCCGTTTATAATAATGGTCTTTCTGACCTTGTCAAGCTCTTCGCCTTCAAGGAAGTAGCAACCTCTTGCCTTAAATTCTTCCTTGACCTCTTTATAAATATCTTTGTCCACTATGGTGCTTTGCTCGCTGGCACAGATCATGCCGTTGTCAAAGGTCTTTGAATGTATAATGGAGTTAACCGCAAGCTTGATATCGGCGCTCTTATCGATAATAGCAGGAGTGTTTCCTGCACCTACGCCAAGAGCAGGTTTACCGCTTGAGTATGCAGCCTTTACCATACCGGGGCCGCCGGTAGCAAGGATGATATCTGCCTCGCTCATAAGAAGATTTGTCATATCAAGAGAAGGGGCATCGATCCAGCTGATGATCCCTTCGGGAGCCCCTGCTTTTACGGCCGCCTCAAGTACTGTCTTAGCGGCAGCTATGGTACTTTGCTTAGCGCGAGGGTGAGGGGAGATGATTATGCCGTTTCTTGTCTTAAGAGAAATAAGTGTTTTAAAAATAGCGGTAGATGTTGGATTGGTAGTAGGAATAACAGCTGCTATCACTCCGATAGGTTCGGCTATTTTCTGAGTTCCAAAGGATTTGTTTTCTTCAATGACACCAACGGTTTTGGTATCTTTATACGCATGATAAATGTATTCGGAAGCAAAATGGTTTTTAATTATCTTATCTTCGACAACGCCCATTCCTGTTTCACTTGCTGCAAGCTTGGCAAGTGGTATTCTGGCTTTGTTTGCTGCCATAGCTGCTTCAAAAAAGATCTTGTCTACCTGTTCCTGGGTAAAGGTAGAGAATTCCTTTTGAGCCTTTCTGACTCTGGCAATTTCATTCTGGAGCTTTTCAATACTGTCGATAATCTCTCTGTTCATAGGTTTAAATACCTCCATATAAAGCTGAACTTATTGTTAAATAAATAACAAATGTTACAAGAACATTATACACTATAAAAAATAAAATGCAATAGATTTTTGTTATTTTTTTAACGCAGGTTTAAAAAATTTTTTTATCGCCCGTATTTTGGGGCTTTCACAGAATAAAAAAACCTCACCGTATGCAGCGGTGAGGTTTTCTGGGTTTCATTAACCAGCCAGGCTTTCAAACTGAGCCATATAAAGCTTGTAATATGCGCCGCGTTTTGCCATTAGCTCTTTTGGTGAGCCGGCCTCGGCGATGCCTCCGTCATTTATTACAAAGATGCGGTCGGCATTCTGGATGGTTGAAAGACGGTGTGCGATAACAAAGCTTGTTCTGCCTGCAAGAAGAGCTTCGATACCTTTTTGTACCATTATCTCAGTGTGGGTATCGATGCTTGAAGTGGCCTCATCAAGTATGAGTACTCGAGGCTGACTTACCATAGTTCTTGCAAAGGCGATAAGCTGTCTCTGACCTATCGAAAGGCCTGCACCCTGCTCTTTAAGCTCCGTATCGTAGCCCTTTTCCATCTTCATGATGAAATCGTGGGCATTTACGGCTTTAGCAGCAGCGATAATCTCTTCGTCTGTGGCGTCAAGCTTTCCGTAAGCGATGTTGTCTCTTACGGTGCCATGGAAAATAAAGTTATCCTGGGTCATAACGCCCATCTGCTTACGAAGGGAATTGATCTTAACTTTCTTTAAGTCGTATCCGTCTATAGCTATAGTTCCGCTCTGTATGTCATAAAACCTGCTTATAAGATTAACGATGGTGGTCTTTCCTGCACCTGTAGGCCCTACAAGAGCGATAGTCTCGCCGGGCTCTACGGCAAAGCTGACATTATCAAGTACCTTTGTCTCATTTTCTGTACCAACATCGTATGTAAAGGATACGTTATCAAATGTAACTCTGCCCTCTACAGGCGGAAGATCCGCAGCGTCAGGCGCATCTTTTATCTCTGCCTCTGTGTCGAGCACATCAAATACACGTTCTGCAGCAGAAAGGTTTGTAACAAACTGGTTAAGGAAGCCTGAAAGCTGGATAACAGGATCCCAGAACATGCCTACATAGTTTGCAAAAGCCATTAAAAGACCAAGGGTGATGGTAGAAGGCCCAAGGAACTTGACTCCCACAAGGTACATGCACATCATACCAAGTGCCCATGAAGTATCTGCAAGAGGAGAGTAAAGGTCAGCTACTCTGCAACACCAGATAAAGGTGTTGCACTGATCTTTGGCGAGCTCATTAAACTGGGCTCTTGTCTCGTCTTCAGCGTTAAGGCTCTGTACTACGCGCATACCTGCTATGTTTTCATGGGTGTATGCGCTAAGGTTTGAAACTTTCTTTCTGTGAAGCTGCCAGCGGGAGTGGTTTGTCTTCTGTACCCAGAAAGCGCCAACTACCATAAAAGGAAGGGCAGCAAGTGAGGCAAGAGAAAGCCTCCAGTTCTTTACAAACATGATAACAAGAACGGTTATAACAGTAAGGATATTTGGTATAAGGCTTGTTACCGCCCTTGAAAATACATCACGAAGTGAGTTAACATCTCCCATGATACGTGCAAGGATCTTTCCTGTAGGCCTGCTGTCAAAGTAGGTAAAGGAAAGTGTCTGAATGTGCTCATATACCTCATCTCTGATACGCAGGATGATCTTGTTTGAGATGTAGCTCATAACATACATACGAAGCTTTACAAGGAATACGAAGGCTATATTTATAACAAGAGCAACTGCCGCAAGCTTAAAAAGCCCTTCATAGTCTGCGTTTGCAACGTGTACGTCTACCGCTCTTTCTATAAGGAGCGGATTTACTATGCTTATTCCTATGGTAAGGAACATAGCGATAAATACAACGATTATAAGTCCGGTGTATTCTTTAAGGTATCTTAGCAGACGCACTGTGATCTTTTTGGCGTCTGTAGCGTTTATTTTTTCGTCTTCTCTAAATGAATTAACTGCCACGATTAGCTCACCTCTCTTAAGTCTGCGGGATACTGCGCATTGTAAGTAGCGTAGTAGAGCCCTTTCTTTGCCAGTAATTCTTCATGTGTTCCGCGCTCCGCAATGCGGCCGTTATCAAGGTATATGATCTCATCTGCATTTCTGACGGCTGAAATACGGTGTGCAATGATTATCTTTGATGAACCGGTGATCTTTGCAAGAACTTTCTGGAACTCCTGCTCGGTCTCCATATCAAGGGCTGATGTGGAATCGTCAAAAACAAGTACGGGACTGCCTTTTGAAAGTGCTCTTGCAATGGAAAGTCGCTGCTTTTGACCGCCTGAAAGGCCAACGCCTCGCTCGCCGACTACGGTAGCGTAAGACTCGTCCATCTTCTCGATAAAATCTTTGGCCTGGGCTTTTCTTGCGGCATCTGCCACTGCTTCGTGTGAAAGAAGTCCGCGTTTGCCCATTTTTATATTCTCTTCGATGGTATCAGAGAAAAGGAATACGTCCTGCATTACAACAGCGCATGTTTTTCGTACGCTTGAAAGCGGAAGTTCTTTGATATCTTTTCCGTCCATAAGGATATGGCCCTTGCATGGATCGTAAAATCTTTGTAAAAGGTTTACAACAGAGCTCTTGCCGGCTCCTGTAGCCCCCATGATACCAAGGGTCTTGCCCTTTTCAAGCTTAAAGGAGATGTCGCTTAAGATGTCTTTATTATCAAGTGATAAGGAAACATTCTTAAACTCAAGATCACCTGTAAGATCAGGGGCATTTTTAATGTCTTTGCTTGTAAGCTCAGGCTTTTCATCTGCGATAGCCTTAAGCTTTTTGTAACTTGCAAATGAGGATGAAAGTTCGTTTGTAAGCTCTGCGATCATATCAAGAGGCCAGGTACAGTTTCTTGAATACTCTACGTATGCAACTAAAGAACCAAGGTCCATCTCGCCTTTAATAACGAAATATCCGCCAAGCATGGCACAGACTACAGGAAGTATAAGTCCTATAAAGTGGTAGAGTGGATAAAACTGCGTAAGTACCTTTGTCTGGTTCATGTTAAGGTCAAAATAGTGCTTGTTGTGTTTCTTGAATTTATCTATTTCATATGCTTCCCTCGCAAATGCCTTAACAGTACGGACTCCCGCAAGATTCTCCTCTGCAACTGTGGTCATCTCCGCATTTTCTTCGCTTATGTCGGAGTAAACCTTATCAAACTTCTTTTCAAGATAGAAGCTTAGTGCGCCTCCAAATATCATAACCGCAAGGGGAATGATGGTAAGGACTTTGTTAAGTGTGAACATGCAGTAAAGTACTGAGATCATGTAGGTGGATACCTGGATAATGAGCATACCTGTCATACCGAAGGCATCCTTTACCTTGTCCACATCCTCGCGAAGTCTTGCCATAAGTTCTCCGGTGTTGGTGTTATCAAAGTAATTCATGGAAAGGGTCTGAAGATGAGCAAAAAGATCTTCTCTCATCATACGGCCTATAGTCTGGCTGTTACGGTCGTAAGTAAACTCTTTGATATAGCCAAGTACCGCCCTTCCGATACCGATAGCTACAAGAGCGACCAGGAGCCACGTAAAACGGCTGAAATCCTTTCCGATAAAAACCTCATTAACTATTGTCTTACTGACCATAGGTGACATCATCTCGAGCCCTATGGCGATAAAAAGACAAGCTGTAGCTATAACATAGCTTTTCCAAAATTTTAGTACGTAAGTGCTTAGTTTCTTCAAAATGTCTCCTCCCTTAAGTCAAAAACTCGGCGCATAAGATAAAAAGAGCCCCGGGTAAATTTATTACCCGAGGCTGATGTTATCAAATATAAAGCATCCAATAAGCGAAACCGCCATCAAATACTCTGCTCCGAGGTAATAAAAAACTTTGAACGATGATCAATGTGACTAAAGCCATAAAAGCCCGCAAGAACCTTATAGCCATCAAAAGTATTGATTGTTCTGATTACTAAGTTTGTCATAGTCTATTACCTCTCTTTCCCTAAATTTATCAAACGGCTGACAAATCCGCTTGCTCCATTATTTAAACATATAGATTAAATAAAGTCAATAGAAGTTTTTGATTTTTGTGAATTTTATATATTAGTATTGCTAAATGTAACCATAATCACCACTTCTTTTTTGGACATACCACTCTTTTTCCTGCGGCTCTGATCTCAACGTAGCAACCGCAAGCCTGGCAAGTTCCTGCAAGAAGATATTCGCAGCTTTCGCAAATGTGAAGACGCTTTGCGTAAGCTTTCGGAGCAGCTTTATCTGAAGGAGAGAGGGCATTAATGTAGCCCTCGATCTCCTCTTTGTATCTGTCAGGGTCAATGTCGCGAAGAAGACATTTCTTACAAAATCTTTGGGTCTCTTCCATAAAACTTCAAACCGGAATTATACGGTAAGTGTAAGATGAAGCACGCTGCAGGCAGGAATAGCAAAGCAAAGCTCGTTGCCGTTTGCCTTTACATCGTCAAAGGCCTGAACCTTAACTGTTTCAGGAGCGTCAAAGGTGTTGTGAGCATTCATCTTGCCTGTTACGATCTCGCCCTTAACTTCCTTAACAGGTGTATCTGTAAGGACAGTTCTGATATCGTAAGCGTCTTTTGCGGAAAGGTTTGTAAGTGTAACGTGGATCTTGCCGTCTTCTCCAAGTGATACTGACTCGTTAAGGTTTGGAACCATGTATTTATCTTCAAGACCGATGCAGTCTGTCTCGATGTGTGAATCGAGAAGAGTGCCGTTCTGATGAGCTTTGTACATGTTAAATACGTGGTAGGTAGGAGTCTTTATCATCTTGTCGCCATCTGTAAGGATAACTGCCTGAAGCACGTTGATAAGCTGTGCGATATTTGCCATGCGTACTCTGTCGCAGTGCTTGTTGAAGATGTTAAGGTTGATACCTGCAACAAGAGCATCACGAACAGTATTCTGCTGGTAAAGGAAGCCCGGGTTCGTACCCGGTTCAACATCATACCAGGTTCCCCACTCATCTACGATAAGACCGATCTTATGGTCCTTGTCATGCTTATCCATTATCTGGGTGTGGCGAGAGATAAGCTCTTCCATAAAGAGAGTCTTTGAAAGGGTCTTATACCATTCTTTTTCATCGAACTGTGTAGCGCTTCCCTTATGCTCCCACTCGTCTCCCGGAACAGTATAGTAATGAAGTGAAAGACCATCCATAAAGCCGTGCTCGCGCTCCTGAGCTTTTCTGAAGCATGTTTCAAGAACCACGTCAGTCCACTCGTACTCGTTTCCGTTTGGGCCGCAGGCAATCTTAAATATAGGATTCTTTGGGTCGTAATTTCTTACAAATGTCTGGTAGCGTCTGTAGTTGTTGCCATAAAACTCAGGAGTCATGTTACCGCCGCAGCCCCAGTTCTCGTTACCTACACCAAAGAAGTCAACCTTCCAAGGCTTCTCATGACCGTTTGCCTTACGCATATCTGCCATAGGAGATACGCCGTCAAAAGTCATATACTCTACCCACTCGCTCATTTCCTGAACAGTGCCGCTGCCCATGTTGCCGTTGATATAGCGCTTGCAGCCGATCTGCTCTGTGAGCTCCATAAATTCGTTTGTTCCAAAGCTGTTGTCTTCAAGAACGCCGCCCCAGTGGGTGTTGATCATTTTCTTTCTTATTTCCTTAGGGCCAACGCCGTCGCGCCAGTGATATTCGTCTGCAAAGCAGCCGCCCGGCCAGCGAAGTACAGGAAGTTTAAGCTCGCGAAGAGCCTCAACAACGTCTTTTCTCATGCCGTTTACATTTGGAATGTCAGAATTTTCCCCAACGTAAAGTCCTTCGTAGATACACCTTCCGAGGTGCTCTGAAAAATGTCCCTGAAGTTCAGGGTTGATGTGTCCCTTTTTGTTTTTAGGGTTGATGTAGAAATTGTACATTTTAATGATCCTCCGATTTGATTACTTTTGTGTAAATCAATATGATTATATACTATCGCGACCGCTAAAACAATGAATTTTCACCATAATTTACATGTTATGAAATAACAGACATTGAAGATGCAGCCTGTCATTGTTATAATCTTATTTGCATGGATTTATGCACTAAAACAAAAGGAGAAAAAAGATGGGAAGAAATTATTATCAGTTTATTGACATTACGGACTTTGGACCGTATGTAACAAAGCTTATCCTTGGTATGCCAAGAAAAGTTAAAAAAGACGAATTAAGCACAGATCAGTTCAGCGTTTTTGTAAAGATCTACGACAAGGCAGGAAATCCTGTTATGCTTCCAAAGAGCTTTATCGAACGCGACAAGTTTTTCCCAAGCGAGGCATTTCGTCCTGTATGTAAGGTTTATCCTTGCTGCCGCTTTGGAAATGAAAAAGAAGAGAGCGAGTTTGTGGCTATCGAGATGCCATACGGCCCTATTTACAAGGGAAGTTCAGCAATCGCTTCTGACTTCACCAACATGAACGGCCACAACAAGTACACCGTTAGTGATTACAGAGTAACTCAGATCAAAGAGATAGGAAGCGGCGACGACACACTTGTAGGTCTTGTATTTGACAACTGCGCAGGAGTTTACAACTTCAAGAAAGACCGTTTCCGCGAGGGCGTTTCTTCTTACGAGAAACTTCCTATGCATTACGGATATTTTGTTCCTGAAGTTAAGAACGGTAAGAGACCGCTTATCATCTTCCTTCACGGCGCAGGAGAGGGCGGACATGAGCCTGCAATTGCCTGGAGCGCAAACAAGGTTACAGCTCTTTCGGACCCTGAAAATCAGGCTAAATTTGGCGGCGCTTTCGTGCTTGTACCTCAGTGTGAGACAATGTGGCTTGATAACGGAACCCATCAGTACAACGATTCCGGTATCAGTATGTATACAGAAGCATTAAAGGCTCTTATCGATGAATTTGTTGCAAATAACGAGTCAGCTATCGATACAGACCGCATCTACATTGGCGGTGATTCAAACGGCGGATTTATGACAATGCGCATGATCATGAGCTATCCTAAGTACTTTGCAGCAGCATACCCTATCTGCGAGGCTATGATAGATGAGAGAGTATCTGAAGAAGATATAGCTAACATGAAAGATCAGGCTATCTGGTTTACACATGCAAAGAATGACCCTGTTGTAGTACCTGACAAGTATGTACTTCCTACATACAACAGACTTATGGCTGCAGGCGCAAAGAATGTACACTTTACCTTCTGGGACAAGATCGTGGATATTCATGAGGGCTTTAAGAATGAGAATGGTGAGCCTTTTGAATATATGGGCCATTTTGCATGGATCCCAATGCTAAACGATGACTGCAAGGTTGACTTTGACGGCAAGCCTGTAGTCGTAGACGGAAAAGAAGTAAGTCTTCTTGAGTGGATGAGTAAGCAAAAGATCAGCCGTTAGACTGCACAGAACGCAGTTTGTGCGGTCTTACGGATGTCTTTGTTCTGGCGAGCGAAGCGAGAGCAGAACTTCGGAGCGCAAAACGAATATGTTTTGCGAAAAAGTCGTTAGACTGTACAGAACGCAAAAAGCGGATGTCTTTGGACATCCGCTTTTGATAATTACTTAAAATACCTATCAAGGAATCCCTTCAGTGCTTTTCCGTGTCTTGCTTCATCTCTTGCCATCTCATGTACTGTGTCGTGGATAGCATCAAGATTGTTCATCTTAGCACATTTTGCAAGATCGAACTTACCCTGGGTAGCGCCAAACTCACAGTCAACTCTCCAAGCAAGATTCTTCTTTGTTGAAGCAGTCATATTCTTCTCAAGGTCTTCGCCAAGAAGCTCTGCAAATTTAGCTGCATGCTCAGCCTCTTCATAAGCTGCTTTTTCCCAGTAAAGACCGATCTCAGGATAGCCTTCTCTATGAGCAACTCTTGCCATGCAAAGATACATGCCCACTTCTGAACACTCGCCCTCAAAGTTGGCTTTCAGCTGCTCAAAGATATATTTCTTATCCTCTTCGCTGATCTCAGGATTGTTCTTAACAGTCTTTCCGTAAACACCGAATTCATGCTCGGCTGCAAGAGTAAGCTCGCCTTCTACTTTTTTAAACTTATCTCCGCTAACATGACATACAGGACACTCATCAGGTGGATTATCACCTTCATGAACATAACCACAAACAGGACATACGTATTTTGCCATAGCAAAAATCTCCTTTCAACGTTTTGATAATTCTAAATATACTTTATTATTTGCGTGGTGTCAACGAATAGCTATCGCTTTTTCTCAATATTTTTAGTATAATTCCGATATATAAGATAACTATTTTTATCGCCCACAGGAGACTTGCTTATGAAGAAAAACAAACTCACTATAATTCTGGCAGTTATCGCAGTTATCGCTCTTATTGGATGGGGCGTTACCGCAGGAATGCTTAAAGATGCAAGAAAAAGTACAGATCCGGACGGAAAAGCTGTGGCTTCCGTTACTGAAAATATAGCAGACAATACGGCAAATGAGGATACTCCGGAAGAAAACATTTCCGCAAATGAGGATGTATCCGGAAGCGAGACCGTAAAAGAGCCGGACGGCGCAGGCAAAGAAAACGCACCTGAAGCACAGGACAGTGAAAGCGGCGAAAACATTTCAGAAGATGATCCTGATAAGGAAGAAAACACTTCAGATGCATCCTTAGAAAACAAAAAGGATGACAAAGAAGAAAAAACGGAAGACGACACGAAAAACACTGTAGACGTAAAGGATTCCGGTAAAGAAGAGGGCAAAGATACAGGTAAAAAGGGATCTGATAATAAAGACACCAAAAAAGACGATAAGACAGAGGATAAAAAGGACAACGATAAAAAGCCTGTTAAGACCACAGCAAAGGGTCTTCATGTAGACGGAACTCACCTTGCTGATGCAAGCGGAAATGCTGTTCAGCTTCGAGGCGTCAGTACCCACGGCCTTGCATGGTTCCCTGCATATGTAAATAAGGAGCTTTTTAACGAGCTTGCAAGTGATTGGGGCGCAAATGTTGTAAGACTTGCCATGTACACGGAAGAATACGGCGGGTATTGCTCCGGGGGAGATAAAGAAGCCCTTAAAAAGCTTGTAAAAGACGGCGTAAAGTATGCCGCAGATGCGGGAATGTACGCCATAGTAGACTGGCATATACTTTCAGACGGCGACCCAAATAAAAATAAAGAAGAAGCAAAGAAGTTCTTTAAAGAGATAACAAAAGACCTTTCAGGGTATAGCAACGTGCTCTACGAGATCTGCAACGAGCCAAACGGCGGCACAAGCTGGAGCACCATAAAAAAGTATGCGCAGGAGATAATCCCCGTTATCCGTAAAAATGCCCCTGATGCAGTCATAATAGTAGGAACTCCTACCTGGTCCCAGGAAGTTGATAAGGCGGCGGCAGACCCGATAACAACTGATGACAACGTGGTATATGCACTTCATTTTTACGCAGCTACCCACAAGGACGATCTTAGAAACAAGATGGTTAAGGCCGTAAATGCAGGGCTTCCCGTATTTGTAAGCGAGTTTGGCATATGTGATGCTTCGGGAAACGGCGGATGCGACGAAAAGAGCGCAAACGAGTGGATAAAACAGCTTGATAAATACGGCATAAGCTATGTTTGCTGGAATCTTGCAAACAAAAACGAGTCATCATCCCTTTTCCTTTCAAGCTGCAGCAAGACAAGCGGTTTTAAAACTTCAGACCTTTCGGATGAAGGCAAGTGGCTTAAGAAAGTGCTTACAAAAAGAGCCGGAAAGAAGCTTGAATTTGAAGACATTCCGGAAGATAGCGGGAAAGACGATAAATCCGGTGATAATGCCGCAGGGACTTCAGAAAATGACAGTAAATCAGATAAAAAGGAAACGGATGTAAAGAAAGATAACAAGGCTGACATTTCCGGGAAAAGCGGCGATCTTTCCTATACTGCAAAGGTTGTAAACAGCTGGGAGGAAAACGGCAAGACCAATACACAGTACACTGTTTCTGTGACAAACAACGGCAGTGCTGTGGATAAATGGGAAGTAAACATCACATTTGGTGGAAAGATAAAACTTAACAACAGCTGGAACTGTGAGGCCTCGACCGCAGAAAATGTGCTTACCATAAAGAACGCGCTACACTCCGGAAGTTTAGAAAAAAACGCCACAGTTTCCGATATTGGTGTTATAATTATAGAACAATAATCTAAAAAAGAGGTGAAATCATGCCGGCTTCATATCTTCATCAATCAATAGCTACAGATACTTTAAAGGATTTAAATACATTTGAGGGTTTTTCAACCGCAGCGTTCCTTGCGGGAAGCGAAGGACCGGATCCTTTCTTCTTTTCCCTCATTCCAAAGAAGGATGCAGTAAGACCGCCTGAGGTGGGACATCTTTTGCATAAGACAAAGACCGGAGATTTTCTTAAGGCGCTTATCCTTGCCTCGGTAAATGATCCGGTGCTTAAGTCATATACCCTTGGGTATCTTTCTCATTACGGAACAGATA
>JAEEGF012073710.1_pt1 | contig 11464 bp, 11 predicted proteins | sample 9134171 | NCBI WGS metagenome assembly JAEEGF01 (sample SAMN16246542, study PRJNA631951) | gut metagenome | biome: gut microbiome; feature: rumen; material: AP-attached | host: Bos | place: Iran: Karaj | collected 2018-10
ACCCTCCACCTTCGATGACACCATATCCGAGGCCATACTGCCCTTTGACCCGGACGAGATGGAGCCCTTCAGCACTGGAGCCCTCCTGGGCCACTTCGCGGATACCGCTGACGTGCCGCCGGGCACATACGCTCCGGAAGCCAGGGCTGTGGCCGACGAGGCAGTGAGAGACATAATAAGCAAGATACCCATGGTCGAGGAGACCGACGCCAAGCTGCCCAGCCGCGCGGACTTCACCAAGAAGTTCGGAAGAGAGGTGACCGATACCAAGCTGGCCATGCTTCCCGTGTGGTTCCTGACCTGGAGGCGCAAGGACCGCATCGCCTATTCGGTGGTGAACGGCGCTACAGGGGAGATCTCTGCGGAGATGCCCATATCCACAGGGAAGTTCCTGCTGGGGACACTGCTTCTGGCCGTGCCGCTTTTCTTCCTGTTCAACCTGCTGTTCATGATAACGGCAACAAAGATGATGCTGATATCCAGCCTCCTGACCTGCGTGGGAGTTATCCTGTACTTCCTGGAACTCAGGGAGATCGTAAGGAGGGAGACCCACGTATATGACAAGGGGTACCTGAGGAAACATCCGCAGAAGAAGCAGAACACCAAGGGCGGTAAGAAACATGAAGAGGAACCCGAACCGACTCCGCTCAAGGAAAAGATCGCCAACGCCTTTAAGGGAAAAGATTCCTTCGGCGCCACTGTGATCGTCTGGATCGTGTTTACCATGATTGGGTGCATAATGAGCGCCGTGAGCATGGGAGTCAGACTGATATCTTCAGCCGGCCCCTCCAATGGATACATCGTTGCCCTGGTCATCTGCGACATAGTCATGGTCCTGGTCATCAGGCGGGCCCGGAAGATCGCAGAGACAATATCCTACAAAAAAGTTATCCCGGACGTTCTCGGGAGTATAATCGCCATAGCGATCGCTCACGTCATCGCCATCTGGCATCCGGCGGAAGACCTTTACTACTACATCACGGCCATCCTGGGACTGATCGGCGTGGTCATGACCATGCTGGGGATCATCAGACGGTACAATGCGGTGGTCACCAGACCGTTGCCCCACTTTTTCGACAGGAGATCCAATGAGGGGGAGGAGCCCAGAAGCGGCGGCAGCGGCATAGGCATCGCCCCGAGAGGCATGGCAGCCTTCCTTATTGCAGCCCTTCTGACAGGCGTCTTCGCGATGTATCCGCTTACAGCTGAGGCGCTGGATCTGGAGTACCACGATCCCGTGTCAGGCTATGACGCGGTGGTCATGGACGATGCGGATCTTCTCACCGACAGCGAGGAGGAGAGCCTGCTGGAAGCCATGAAGGCCAACACGGAGTTCGGCCACGCGGTGTTCCTAACCAGCAAGAGGCCTGTGGACAGCACTTCCGCCCTGGCAGCCGGCACGTACAAGAGCATGTACGGCTCACAGAGCGGCAGCATCTTCGTGGTGGACATGTACAACAGATATCTCTACATCTTCAGCGACGGACTGGTGTACAAGTTCATAACCAAGAGCTACGCCAACACCATCACGGACAACGTGTACAGATATGCCACAAAGGGCGATTATTACACCTGCGCGATGGAGGTCTTCTCTCAGGAGCTGAAGGTCCTCAACGGCGTCAGGATCGCCCAGCCCATGAAGTACGTGGACAACGTCCTGCTTGCCCTGATAGCCTCTCTGTTCCTGAACTACCTGGTGCTCAGGATCCAGGCCAGACGGGACAGGGCCACCCAGGCCGTCATGATGGAAAGCAGCAAGCCTTATCTGGCACTGATCAGCGCAAAATATTTTGACCGCGGGACAACCAAGATCTACTCACCGCCCAGCTCCAGCAGCAGCGGCGGTTCCTCCGGAGGCGGAGGAGGCGGAGGCGGAGGAGGCGGCTCCTCCGGCGGTGGCGGCGGCCACGGGTTCTGACGTTAAATCCCAAAACCCAAGACGTAAAGTAATGAGAGATATGTATAAATGCAACAACTGCAACCACATATTTGAAGGCTATACCGATGACGCATGTCCTAACTGCGGAAGCACGGACGTCGAGGAGATCGAACTCAGACAAGACGTTGTTGACTTCGTGCAAGCCGGGCAGATCCCCGACGATTATACCGAAGATGACTACGAGTACGATTCGGACATAATCAATAATATGTATGATGTGATAGTGAACGGAAGGTAACATTCCATTAGACCACACCAACCCAACCGCGCACACCGCGCGGTTTTTTCATGCCCTCACGCCCAAGTCTTTTGCCCCTGCAGTTTCCCTTGCCATACTTGACTTTATCGAGTATACTATCTTATTAGGTATACTAGCGTTAATGTCGGCCCAAATCAGGCCGGAACGCCCCAGGACCAATCTTGAAGAAAGGAGGAAAGAAACATGTTCAGACGATTATTCAGAGGGCTGATCACGTTGATAGGCGGACTTATCGGCTACGAGATCTATGACGTGATGATGTATTTCATCATGAAGTACAACCACATCAGCGAAGAGGATGCCCTCTCACAATCCGAGCAGACTATAGTGGCGTTAGTATTTATTATTCTATTCGCAATCATCTTTTATTTAGTCGCCCCTATTTTCACTGCAAGGAGCCGCAGGGCTGCGGCGTCCATCGAGAACGAGATCAAGGGAGTTTCTCCCGTTGAGATCATCGGCGGAGTCGTAGGTCTTTTGCTGGGACTGATAATTTCATACTTTATAACCACCATTTATCAGAACATCCTGGTGCAGAAATCCCTGTATCTCACGGTCACGATCATCGTCTATTCACTTCTGGGTTTCACCCTTGCAGTCATCGGATCACGAAAGGCTCCGGAGCTGTATAACCTGGTGATGGCGACCCAGAAGAAGCAGAAGGAGAGCAACGAATACGACTTCAACCTGAAGGACAAGAAGAACAACCGTATCCCGAAGATCCTGGACACCTCTGTCATCATAGACGGCAGAGTGCTGGAGATCATGAAGGCCGGCTTCCTGGAAGGCCCCATCATCATACCGGAATTCGTTCTGGTGGAACTCAGGCACATAGCGGATTCATCCGACAGCCTGAAGAGGGTAAGAGGCAGACGTGGGCTGGATATTTTGAACAAGATCCAGACTGAGTTTGAGATCCAGATCTACAACACCGATCAGGAGAAGGCTCTCAAGGAGATCCCGGAAGTTGACGTGAAGCTTCTCAAACTTGCCCAGATCATGAAGGGCAAGCTGGTCACCAATGACTTCAACCTCAACAAGGTGGCAGCCATCAAGAACGTGCCGGTGCTCAACATCAACGATCTGGCCAACGCAGTGAAGCCCATATCCATACCGGGCGAAAAGATGAACGTCAAGCTGGTGAAGCAGGGCAAGGACAGAGAACAGGCCGTGGCTTATCTGGAGGACGGCACCATGATCGTGGTGGAGGACGGCAGGAAGTACATCGGTCAGGATGTGGACATCACGGTGACGTCGGTGCTCCAGACATCCGCAGGCAGGATGATTTTCGGCAAGATCAAATAAAGGACTGAAATGTACGAAGGTCTTAAGGTGACCGCCCTGGTGGCGGCCGCAGGCAAGGGCTCCAGGTTCGGAGCGGACGTGCCCAAGCAGTTTCTGAAGCTGGGGGGCCGCACCGTGCTGGAGCAGAGCCTGGAAAACTTCATAAAGTCCCCTTACGTGGACGAGATCGTGGTGATCGCCAACCCGGACTTCATCGACGAGACCCGTGACCTCCTCAGGGAGCAAAACATCCCGGCCGCAGTGGTACCGGGAGGAAAAGAGAGAACGGACTCCGTGTGGGAAGGCCTGAAGGCCGTGCCTGACGGACTGGTGCTGATCCACGATGCCGCAAGGCCCTTCGTGACCCCAGAGGTCATAGAGAGGGTGATCGCCAAGGCCTATGAGACCGGGGCAGCCGTGCCCTGTGTCAGGCCCAAGGACACCATAAGGACCAAGGAGGGCAACCTGAACAGGGACAAGCTTTTCGCAGTCCAGACGCCCCAGGGCTTCCGGACGGAAGTTATCCGGGACGCCTACGAGAAGGCCAGAGCCCAGGGCTTCACGGCCACAGATGAGGGCGGCATAGCTGAGAACGCCGGATATCCGGTATCCATCGTGGAAGGAGATTACGCCAACTTGAAGATCACCACTAAGGACGACATGCCCCATGAGACCAGGACCGGAACGGGATTCGACGTACACCGGCTGGTGGAGGGAAGGAAATGCATCATCTGCGGGGTGGACATACCCTATGAAAAGGGTCTTCTGGGCCACTCGGACGCAGACGTTGCACTCCATGCTCTGATGGACGCCCTGCTGGGCGCCGCAGGCCTGGGGGACATCGGAAGGCACTTCCCGGACAGCGACCCGGCCTACGAAGGAGCGGATTCCATGAAGCTCCTTGAGAAGGTGAGATCGCTTCTCGAAGAGGAGGGCTGGACCACGGTGAACGCAGACGTCACCGTGATATGCCAGAGACCCAAGATCGCACCTTTTGTGCGGGAAATGCAGGAGAACATCGCCCGCACCCTTGGGGTGGAGACATCTAGGATAAACGTGAAGGGAACCACCACCGAAGGTCTGGGCTTCACAGGACGGGGCGAGGGCATCGCCTCCATGGCGGCAGTCACCATCAGACGCTGAAAAACTTACAGAAACAGATAATACTATTCAGACAGGAGAATTTTTTGAGATGAAACTTTCCGACAGCTTATTCAAAACATTCAGAGAAGTACCCCAGGAGGCGGAGATCCCCAGCCATATCCTGCTCCTGAGAGCAGGCATGATCAGGAAGACCGCAGCCGGCATCTACACCTACATGCCCATGGGCTGGAGGGTGGTCAGGAAGATCGAGCAGATCGTAAGAGAAGAGATGGACGCCAAGGGCGCCCAGGAGATCTGCACCTCGATCCTGCAGCCGTCCGAGCTCTGGGAGGAGTCAGGCAGATGGGCGGCCTACGGCCCCGAAATGTGGAGGATCAAGGACAGGAACGGCAGACCTTTCTGCCTGGGACCCACAGCCGAGGAGATCTTCACGGACATCGTGAGATCCGGGGTGGATTCTCACAGACAGCTGCCCTTCATGCTTTATCAGATCACTGACAAGTTCAGGGACGAAGCCCGTCCCAGATACGGCATGATGAGATCGAGAAACTTCATCATGAAAGACAACTACTCCTTCGACAAGGATCACGAGGGCATGATGGTGAGCTATCAGAAGATGTTCGAAGCATACACCAACGTGTTCAACAGATGCGGCCTGACCTTCAGACCCGTGGAAGCTGACAACGGCGCCATCGGAGGCGATTCATCCCACGAGTTTACAGCGCTCTGCGAATTCGGCGAGTCCGAGATCGCATACTGCGAGAGCTGCGACATGGCTGCCACCGTTGAAAAGGCAGCCTTCAGGGACGCTGAGCCGGATACCTGTGACATGCTTCCCATGGAGAAGGTGCTTACGCCCGGAACCAAGACCATCGAAGAGGTGGCGAACTTCCTCGGACTGGAAAAGAGCCAGACCATCAAGGCTCTCCTCTTCATCACCTACGATGAGGAAGGCAACGAGAAAGAGTACGTGGCGGCCTTCGTAAGGGGCGACAGAGAGCTGAACATGACCAAGCTCGTGAATGCTCTGGGCATCAGAGAGTACGAGATCGCCTTCGCCGACGAGAACGCCATGCACGAAAAGACCGGCTGCGTAGGCGGCTTCACCGGCCCCGTGGGTCTTCACGACTGCAAGGTGGTGGTGGACTCCGAGCTGGTGGGACTCAGGAACCTCTGCGCAGGCGCCTGTGAAGAGGATCACCACCTGATCAACGTTAACTACGGAAGAGACTATACCGCAGACATCGTAACGGACCTCAAGACCCTCAAGGAGGGAGATCCCTGTCCCTGCTGCGGAAAGCCCGTCAAGCACGCCAGAGGCGTGGAGGTGGGACAGATCTTCACGCTGGGGACCAAGTATTCCGTTCCCATGGGAGCGGTCTTCAAGGACGAGGCTCAGGAGACAAAGCCCATCTATATGGGATGCTACGGTATCGGCGTTTCCCGTACCTTCCAGGCTATCATCGACATGCCCGAGAACCACGACGAAAACGGCATAATCTGGCCCATGTCTGTGGCTCCCTATCACGTGATCATCACCGAGATGAAGCCCGGCGACGAGGCTCAGGACGCCCTTTCAGAGAAGATCTACAACGAACTTCTGTCCAGGGGCATCGAGGTGCTCTGGGACGACAGAGACGAGCGTCCCGGCGTCAAGTTCAAGGACGCGGACCTCATCGGTATCCCCGTAAGGATCACCGTGGGCAAGCGTGCCGGCGAAGGCGTGGTTGAATACAAACTCAGAAGAGAAGCAGACAAGACCGATCTTTCATGGGAAGATGCGGTCAGGGAAGCGGTCAACATAGTGGAGAGAGAGAAGAGAGGTTGACTCTTTGGAAACAAAACACAGCTTTAAGGACAATATTTACCTTAAGCTATTCGTAGAATTTTTTACCCTGGGGATGTTCACCTTCGGAGGAGGGGCAGCCATGATCGCCGTACTTCAGAACAGGCTGAAGGACAAAAAATGGCTGACTGACGACGAGGTGCTGGACTGCATAACGGTGGCCCAGACTCTGCCCGGAGTGGTGGCGGTCAACATGTCCGTCTACGTGGGATACAGGATGAAGGGTATACGGGGAACCATAGTTTCGGTGCTGGGAATAGTGCTTCCGTCCTTCGTGATCATCATACTGGTGGCACTTTTCCTCAACAGCCTGGAAGGGAACCCCTATGTTCTGGGAGCCCTGAGAGGCATCCGCGCCGCGACCCTGGGGCTCATACTTGCCACCTGCTTCAAACTTTCGAAGCAGATCATGGGAAAGGCAAAAGAAGATAAGGTGCAGCTGGTGCTCACCGCCCTTATATTCCCGGTGTCCTTTCTGATCATCACCTTCCTGGGCCTGGACGCTGTCTGGGTGATCCTGGGAGGTCTGGTCATAGGCGTGGTCTACGGACTGGTACAGATGAGGAGGGAGAAGGCATGATATACATCAGACTTTTTCTCACCTTCCTCAAGATAGGATTCGTGGGCTTCGGAGGCGGACTGGCCATACTGCCACTGATCTATCAGGGAGTCAGCAGGTTCACCGACATAACCAAGGAACAGTTTGCGAACTTTTTCGGAATATCCCAGGCTACGCCGGGACCAATAGCCGTCAATGCTGCAACCTATGTAGGTTTCGAGACTGCGGGAGTCCTGGGGGCGGCCTGCTCCACCCTTGGAGTGATACTTCCGTCTTTTCTCCTGGTGGTGGTATTCACCAAGATCCTCACGGAGAACCGGGACAACCGGCTGGTGGACGGAGCCTTCGTAGGGATCAGGCCGGTGACTCTGGGCATGCTCCTTTCGGGAGTCTGGTTCATAGCGGAGGGAGCCCTCTTCGTGGGGACCGGCCATCCGGACATGCTGGGAGTAGTGGGAGGCGTGGACCTTCCGGTACTGGGCATGGCGCTGGTATCCTTCGGGCTGTCCCTCTGGAACAAGGCGGGAGCCATAACCCTCATAATCACGATGGGTGTCATCGGGGCACTTGTCTTTTCATAAAAATACCTTTATATGGCGTTTAGGAGGAAATTATGAAAAAATTCACTATCGAAATGGAAGACGGAGGAGTGATGAAGGGAGAACTTTACCCTGAGATCGCTCCCATCACAGTTGAAAACTTTGAGAAACTGGCTAATTCGGGCTTCTATGACGGGCTGATCTTCCACAGAGTCATCCCCGGATTCATGATCCAGGGAGGAGACCCCAAGGGCATCGGCATCGGCGGACCGGGCTGGACCATCAAAGGGGAATTCAACTCAAACGGCGTAAGAAACGACATCAGACACCTGAGAGGCGTTCTTTCCATGGCCAGAGCCATGGATCCCAATTCCGCGGGATCCCAGTTCTTCATCATGGTGGAAGACGCACCCCATCTTGACGGCGAATATGCCGCCTTCGGAAGGGTGACTGAGGGCATGGAAACAGCCGACGCCATCGTTTCAGTTCAGCGCGACTACAGCGACAAACCCTACGACCCCCAGGTCATGAAGACCGTAAGGGTCTTTGAAGAGGACATATAATGACAAACATACCTGAAATCAGGCTGTACAACAGCTATACGAGAAAAAAAGACCTGATCAAAACTCATGAGCCGGGCAAGCTGGGCCTCTACACCTGCGGCCCCACGGTCTATCACTTCGCCCACATAGGAAACCTCAGATCCTACATCATGGAGGACGCTCTGGAGAAGTTCCTGAGATATGCGGGCTACGACGTTAAGAGAGTCTCCAACATCACCGACGTGGGACACCTGACGTCCGACGCGGACGAGGGCGAGGACAAGATGGTCAAGGGCGCCAAGCGCGAGCACAAGACAGTCATGGAGATCGCCAAGTTCTATACTGATGCTTTTGCGTCCGACTGCGAGAAGCTCAATATCAAGAAGCCCGACGTCATCGAGCCTGCCACCAACCTTATCCCGGAGTACATCCACATGATCCAGGTGCTCCTGGAGAAAGGCTATGCCTACAAGGCCGGCGGCAACATCTACTTCGACACATCCAAGCTGGACAGATACTACGTCTTCGGCGAACACGACGAAGAGGACCTGGCCGTTGGAGTGAGAGAGGGCGTTGAAGAGGACCTGAACAAGAGGAACAAGGCTGACTTCGTGCTCTGGTTCACCCAATCCAAGTTCGAGGACCAGGCCCTCAAGTGGCCGTCCCCCTTCTTCGACGAGATGGGTTATCCCGGCTGGCACATCGAGTGCTCCTGCATCTCCATGAAGCATCTGGGTGAGTACTGCGACATCCACTGCGGCGGCGTGGACAACATGTTCCCGCACCACACCAATGAGATCGCCCAGAGCGAGGCATACCTGGGACACACCTGGTGCACCCAGTGGTTCCACGTGGCGCACCTGAACGACGAGTCAGGCAAGATGTCCAAGTCCAAGGGAGAGTTCCTGACCGTGTCCCTTCTGGAGAAGAAGGGCTACGATCCGCTTTGCTACAGACTTTTCTGCCTGGAGTCTCACTACAGGAAGACTCTGGTATTCAGTTTCGATGCTCTGGACAACGCCAGGAGAGAGTACGAGAAGCTGGTGCAGAGAGTGGCTCAGCTCGACAGGAACGACCAGTCCGATCTGGATCAGGCAGTGATCGACAGCCTTACGGAGAAGTTCGTGAGGAACCTTTCCATGGATCTCAACACTGCAAACGCAGTATCGCTTTTATACGATGTATTGAAGGCCAACACCAACGACCGCACCAAACTCTACCTGATCCAGGACTTCGAGAGAGTTCTGAGCCTTGGGCTCATGGACAGAGCTGACAAGTACCTGGCCGCCCAGGCGGAAAAGGAAGCCAACAGGTATGCAGGCATTCCCGCCGAGGTGGTACAGCTGGTTGAGGAGAGAGCAGCCGCCAAGAAGGCCAAAGACTTCGCCAAGGCGGATGCCCTGAGAGACCAGATCAAGGAATTGGGCTACGAGGTAAAGGATACGGCTGAAGGCCCCGTCATCGAGAAAGCATGATCCCGGAAGAGCGCAAAACATACAAGCAGGGGCTGATCTCTGCGGTCCTGTGCAGCGTCTGGTGGGGGATATGTCCCATCTACTGGGCCTGGCTCAAACCCATAGAGAGCAGCACCATAATATTCTACAGGATCGTGATGGTGGCGGTTGTAAGCGCCATAGGCGCCCTGATCGTATACGGCAGGGAGGCCGTGCTGGCTCCCCTGAAGGACAGGAAACTGACCCTCCGTATGATAGGTGCGGGGATCATCATAACCTTCAACTGGTCCGTGTACATCTGGGCCATAAACTCCGGCCACATAATACAGACCAGCATCGGCTACTACATCGAGCCCCTGGTGGTCTGCCTCTTCGGCATGATATTTTTCGGAGAGAAGCTCAACAAGTACAAGGCTGTGGCCCTGGCTTTCGGCGCCGCAGGAGTGGTGGCGGTCATCATATATTTCAGGGAATTCCCCGGGATTGCTCTGGCCATAGCCATCTCCTTCTCCTGCTACGCAGCCATCAAGAAGGGAATCAAGATGCCCCCATTGCTGTCTCTTACCTATGAGACAGTGTTCATCGCGCCCTTCGCCCTTGGAGTGGCCATCTACCTGGAGGCCACCGGTCAGGGTGCGCTGGGGTTCGGCACCGGCAGATACATACTGCTTCTCCTGTGCGGCTTCGTGACCGCTCTGCCGCTTTCACTTTTTGCGGATGCGGCCAACAAGGTCAGCATGTTCGCCCTGGGACTTACGGAGTACATTTCACCCACCATAGCCCTCATGATAGGTATCTTCTATTTCAAAGAAGACTTCTATCCGGTGCAGATCGTGGCTTTTGCCATAATATGGGTGGGACTGATCTTTTTCTCCAGAGGAGAACTGAAGGAGCTGAAAGGAGGTCCGGATGACTGACAGCATGACCCTGGCATACCTGGGAGACAGCGTCTACGAGGTCTTCGTCAGGGAGAGAGTCGTGGAACTGAACCCGGGAAGACACGTGGACAGGCTCCATCCTGAAGCCGTGAAGTACGTAAGGTCCGATGTTCAGGCCCGGGTCCTGAAACAGCTGATGGAGGGGACCCTGACGGAGGAGGAACTCACCGTAGTCAGGCGGGCAAGGAACCATAAGCAGATCGCGTCCAAGAGGATCAAGTCCTCGAAGAAAGGCTCCGACCCGGTGACAGAGAAGCTGGCCACGGCTTTTGAGGCACTGATAGGATATCTCTGGCAGGAAGGCAGGACCGACCGCCTGAAGGAGATAGTGGACGCCGCCTTCGCCATGATCGAAGGGGCGGACCGGACAGAATAAGGTAAAACAAGATGAAGAGGATCACCCTTGAGGAAGCTCTGGAACTGTATAAGGAGTTTGAAACGCCTGAGCACGTCATAAGGCACTGCAAGGGTGTGACCATGATCGCCCTGATCATCGCCCGTGAGCTGAACAGACACGGCTACAGTCTGGACACGGACATGATCTTCGGCGCGGGGATCACCCACGACATGGCCAGAGTCCAGGAGAACCACTGGGACGTGGCTGCGGACAAGCTTCTGGAACTGGGATATCCCGAGGAAGCGGTGCTTGTGAGGAATCACATGACAGGAATCGGCTACAGTCCCATATCCGCTGTACGTGAGCAGGACATGATCTGGCTGGGAGACCGGCTGATCAAGGAAGACACCTACGTGGGAATCGACGAGCGCTTCCGTTATATAGAAGACAAGGCTCTGAAGCGCGGGGTGGGCCCGGAGGGCCTGGCCCGCATCGCAAGGAGCAAGGGCGATATGCAGCGTCTCATGGACGGCATCGCAGAAGTTATAGGAAAGACCATTGATGAACTGATCGGCATCGGCACCAACATGGCAGATCTGTTCGATTCAGAAGAGTGGGGAGAACACACCAGTTGAGCAAGGCAGACGTATTATTCGTGGATAT
>JAEEGF010837130.1_pt1 | contig 11462 bp, 8 predicted proteins | sample 9134171 | NCBI WGS metagenome assembly JAEEGF01 (sample SAMN16246542, study PRJNA631951) | gut metagenome | biome: gut microbiome; feature: rumen; material: AP-attached | host: Bos | place: Iran: Karaj | collected 2018-10
CCACAAAGCCTTCCAGGCCGGCGCCGGGGGCAGCCGGGAACTGGCAGATGGCGGCCTTCTTGCCAAACTCCTCGTTGATGGCGTTGCGCACACCTTCCCAGTTGGCCTTGTCGTGGTCCAGCTGGTTGACGGCGATGACCATAGGAATGCCGTACTGGTCTGCGTAGCGGGCAAACAGGGTGGTACCCACCTCGATGCCGGCGGTGCCGTTCATCACCATGATGGCGGCATCCACTACCTTGAAAGCGGACAGGGCGCCACCGGAGAAATCGTCGGAACCGGGAGCGTCGATGAAGTTGATCTTGCAGCCGCCAAACTCTGCGTACAGAGGAGTGGCGTTGATGGACTTCTGGTTGGTCTGCTCAAACTCGGTGTTATCGGAAACGGTGTTCTTTTCTTCGACGCTGCCGCGGCGATCGATCACTTTTCCTTCGAAAAGCATAGCCTCGGAGAGGGTGGTCTTACCGGAACGCGGGGCGCCGATGAGGACAATGTTGCGGATGTTTTTTGTAGTGTAAGTTTTCATCTTGTGTTATTGATTATTTTAAATATCTGTTTTGGTAGCCCACAAATATAAGGAAATTTAGTTATATTTGCCCAAGTTAAAACCAGAAAAGATGAAAAAACTGTTCGCTTTGGCTGTGACGGCCATTATTAGCCTTTCCGCACTGGCCCAATCCTCTTATAATTACTACAAATTCGAAGATACGGCGTGGAATGTCGCCGGCCGCATAGGCATCTCCTACAACCTTGTGAACAACGTTCCGGAAGGGATGTCCCGCAGTGGCCTGGGCCTGGATTTCTGCATCCTGGAAGGCCAGTATTTGATTACCAAGAACAGCATTGTCTCCCTGGGCATCCTGGACATCCAGCTGGATTTCCGCTACCTCCAGAAAGGCAACATCTTCGAAAGCGTCCCTATGGGCGACATCTACAGGGCTGCGGAAGACTCCCGCGCCAAAGCCCACATCACGGACGTGGCCTTCTCCTTCCCCTTCGGCTATACCCAGCGCTTCAGCAGCCGCTGGGCCGCCAGCCTCTTCGTGGCTCCCGGCCTGGGCCTGATCCGCTACCACAATGATTACATCGCCGACGACGTCCACTACCACGACAACTTCTACCCCATCCGTGAGCGCACGGGCTTCCGCCTGGACCTGAAGGCCATCGTGTGGTTTGAAGACATGGGCCTGATGCTCCGCTACCAGCCCATCGGCTTCAACAAACAGTCCACCTTCTCCGTGGGCCTCGCCGTCTGCTATTGATTCCGCAGTTAAAACCGTATCTGGAGCCGGGCCGATGGGAGGCCGGGTGTGATGAGGCGGGCAGGGGCCCGCTGGCGGGACCGGTATACGCCGCCGCCGTCATCCTTCCGCCGGACTTCCACCATCCCCTGCTGAACGACTCCAAGCAGATGAGCGAGAAGGCCCGTAAGGAACTTCGGCCCATTATCGAGAAAGAGGCCGTAGCGTGGGCTGTGGAGGCCGTTTCGGCCCAGGAGATTGACCAGCTCAACATCCTTTGGGCGTCTGTGACGGGGATGCAGCGCGCGGTGCTGCGGCTCAATCCCGCCCCGGCGTTCCTTCTCATTGACGGCAACAAGTTCCGGCCCTTCGGCCCGTATGGTTTCAAGGATTACCGGACCGTGGTGCACGGGGATGCCACCTTTGCGTCCATTGCCGCCGCTTCCGTCCTGGCCAAGACCTACCGGGACGATTTTATGCGCCAAATTGCCCGGGACTATCCCCAGTACGGCTGGGACCGCAACATGGGCTACCCTACGCCCGAACACATCGAAGCCATCCGAAAATACGGCTACACCCCCTGGCACCGGCAATCTTTCCACGTGAAAGAGTTGGAGCCGTCCCTTTTTTAACTATCTTTGTACACATTCAACACAAAACCTTTTAAGAAGATGAAGCGAATTCTAGCAATTTTTGCCGCTATGGCCCTCTCTCTGACGGCCTTTGCCGACGAAGGAATGTGGCTCCTGCCCCTCCTCAAGCAACTCAACGGAAAAGACCTCAAGGCCACGGGCTGCAAGCTCACCCCCGAGGAAATCTACTCCATCAACAAGACCTCCCTCAAGGACGCCATCGTACACTTCGGCGGCGGCTGCACCGGTGAGATGATCAGTTCCCAGGGCCTCCTGGTAACCAACCACCACTGCGGTTACAGCAGCATCCAGAACCTGTCCTCCGACGAGCACAACTACCTGATGGACGGTTACTGGGCCAAGAGCCTGGCCGAGGAAATCCCGGCTCCGGGCCTCTCCGTCACCTTCCTGATTTCCATGGAAGACGTGACCAGCGTGATTGAAAAGGCCGAAGACAAGGACGCCAAGGCCGATGAGATCATCAAAGCCGCTGAAGAAGCCAACCCCTTCTGCCGGGCCGAGGTAGACTCCTTCTACAACGAGAACGTCTACTACCTCATCGTTTACAAGACCTATCGCGACGTGCGCTTCGTGGCCGCCCCCTCCGCCTCCATGGGCAAGTTTGGCGGTGAAACCGACAACTGGATGTGGCCCCGTCACACCTGCGACTTCTCCATGTTCCGCGTATACGCCGACAAGAACAACCAGCCGGCCGCCTACAGCGCCGACAACGTTCCCTACCAGCCCGCCCGCAGCCTGAAGATTGCCACCAAGGGTGTCAAGGAGAACGACTACGCCATGATCATGGGCTACCCTGGCCGCACCCAGCGCTACCAGACCGCCGCCCAGCTCAATGAGATGATCGCCACCAACCGCATCCGCATCGACGCCCGCACCGTGTCCCAGGACATTATGTGGGAGGCTATGTGCGCAGACCCTTCCGTCCAGCTCAAGTACGCCAACAAATACGCCGGCAGCGCCAACGGCTGGAAGAAATGGCAGGGTGAGGAACTCGCCTTCGAGAACCTGAACATCATTGGCCGCGAAGAGGAGAAAGAGGCCCAGCTCAAAGCCTGGATTGCCGCAGACCCCGCCCGCGCCGCCAAATACGGCACCCCCATCGAGGACATTGCCGAATACATCCACAAGAACTCCGCCGACAACCGCGCCGTGACCCTGATTTCCGAGTCCGTGGGCGACATTGAGCTGGTGACCATGTACGCCGCCCTGATGAACGCCTATGCCCGCGAACTGCAGCGTGACACCACCGCCCAGCTGGCCAGCGTCTTCCCCCGCGTGGAGGCCCGCTACCGCGACTATGTGGTGGAGGTGGACAAAAAGATTGCCGCCGCCCAGCTGGAGTTCTACCGCCAGCGCGCCGTCAAGGAAGACTACCTGGAGATCCCCGGCCAGGACTTTGCCACCATGGACATCCCCGCCTATGTGGAGGAAGTCTATGCCAACAGCGTCTTCACATCTTATGAGAAACTGACCCAGGCCACCCTGGAGCAGGTAATGGCCGATCCCGCCGTGGGCCTGTATTCCGGCCTTTACGGCGTCCTGATGAAGCGTTACGAGGCCCTGTACGGCTCGCCCAACCGCCCCCGCGGCGCCGCTGCCAACACGGACCAGAAATACAACGAGGCCCGCAAGCACTTTGCCGGCGCCCTCCTGGAATGGCAGGAAGGCAAGGCCATGTACCCGGATGCCAACTCCACCATGCGCCTGACCTACGGCACCGTGCTGCCTTACAGCCCCAAGGACGCCCTCGTGTACAAGTACTACACCACCGCCCAGGGCCTGCTGGAGAAGGAAGATCCCACCAATCCGGAGTTCATCCTTCCCGCCAAGGTGAAAGCCCTGATCCAGGCCGGCGACTATGGCCGCTGGGCCGATGAGGACGGCACCCTGCACACCTGCTTCCTTACCAACAACGACATCACCGGCGGCAACTCCGGCTCCCCCGTCCTGGACGCCAAGGGCAACCTGATTGGCCTGGCCTTCGACGGCAACTGGGAGAGCATGAGCTCCGACGTAATGTTTGAACCCGCCCTCCAGCGCTGCATCTGCGTGGACATCCGCTATGTTCTCTGGATGGTCGAAAAGGTTGGTGGAGCAACCAACCTCATCAATGAACTCACTTACGCCAAGTAGTTTTAATGGAAAAATCCGACATTTATAACTGGCTGCAGGAGGTTGAGCACCCCGCCAAGGAGGGCATGAACCTCCTGCAACTGGGTATGGTGGACGCTGTGGAAGTGGCAGAGGGTCGCATCCATGTGACCCTCGCCTTCCCCAAGCGGCCCGACCCTTTGAAGAATTACCTGATTGGCGCTGCGCAGGCCTGCCTGTACCGGCACGCCCCCGGCGGCACCGAGATTGAGGTGGACACCATTGTGAAAGACCCCGCCAAACCCGCACCCAAGGGTATCCAGTTCAATCTGGACCAGCTGCGGGAGGTAAGCCACATCATTGGCGTGGCCTCCGGCAAAGGCGGCGTGGGCAAAAGCACCGTGGCCGTGAACCTCGCCGTGGCCCTGGCCCGACTGGGCTACCGCGTGGGCGTGGCCGACGCAGACGTTTACGGCCCCTCCATCCCCACCATGACGGGAACGGAAGACGCCACCATAGAAATGTACGGAGAAGACGAGAACGACAACCTCTTTGTGCCCGTAGAAAAGTACGGCGTCAAATGGCTGTCGGTGGGTCACGTGTCCGGCGCCGGGCAGGCGCTCATCTGGCGTGGTCCCATGGCCTCAACGGCCCTCAAGCAGATTATCCTGCAAACCCTCTGGGGCCCGCTGGACTTCTTGCTCATTGACATGCCTCCGGGAACCGGAGACATCCATATTTCCCTCATCGGGGACGTTCCGCTCACGGGCGCCGTCATTGTAACCACACCCCAGCAGGTGGCCCTGGCCGATGTCCTGCGCGGGGTAAATATGTTCCGCAATCCGCAGGTGAACAAACCCATCTACGGACTGGTGGAAAACATGGCCTGGTTTACGCCGGAGGCACATCCCGATGAGAAATACTATTTGTTCGGAAAGGACGGCGGCACCCAGATGGCCGCCAACCTGGATATCCCCCTGCTGGGCCAGATTCCCCTGGTGCAGGGCATCCGCGAAGGCGGAGACGAGGGTGCTCCCGTAGCCCTTCTGGACCGGCCCGACTCACAGGCCTTCCTGGAACTGGCCAAGAAACTGGCCGCTTCCGTCTAAAGGAATTTCCAGCGGATTCCCAGAACGATCATCCGGCGGTTGAGGCGGGAAACCTCAATCCAGGCCTCGCTCTGGTTTTCTGAGATGAACTCCTTTTCTTCCCTTTTATCCAGTAAATCCTTACCCTCCAAGGTAAGGGTTATTCTTTTGAAATCTTTCTGGATCCGGGCATTGAACGCGCAATACCCCTTGAACAAGGTAAAGAACGTGGCTACGGCGCTACGGTAGTTCACATCGGCCCCCACGGTCCAGCCGTGGCCGAGGCGAAGGGAGGCATCGGCCCAGGCTCGCCAGTCCGTGGATTTCTTGATGTTCCCGGTTTCCTGCCGGATGCGGCGGGTCCCGTTGTAGTTGACCCCCACATTGGCCGTAAGAATCTTCCCCTTCCAGCCCAGTTTCTCGGAGAAGCCCAGCACCCGGCTGTTGGAGGCGTTGACCCAGGTAAATACCTGATAGTCGCGGCCATCGATGGTCTCGTTGGTGAAGGTCTGGTCAATTTCGTCGCGCTTGGACGTATAGGAGAAGGTGGTTGTGGAAGAGAAGCGCTTGTACTTGAATTCGTATTCCAGACTGACGGCATCCGATGTCACGGAACGCAACGATTCCTTGCCCCGGTAAATCTGGGTCAGGTAGTTACCCTGGCGCTCGTACCAGCAAATCTGGATATAGGAAGGATGGCTCACCGAGGACTTGCTCCTGAGGTATAATTTGTGGGAGGGAGAGAATGTCCAGCTCAGATACGAGTCTCCCACCAGGTAGAGGCGCTGGAACTGGAGGTTCTGGGTATGGGTATCGTCGGTCAGCTTACGGCCGTAGATCTGGGGGGCATAGTTGATATGGGCACGAAGCTTCGACCACGAGAAATCCGCTACCAGATAAGGCTCAATGGCCAAGGACAGGAAGTCAAAGGTTTCCCGCAGGCGGGTACTGTCCTTCCAGGTTCCGTCGGGTTCCAGGTTGGCGCCGCTCTTGCGGTCGTGGGTATACTCACCCCTGACGCGTACGCCGGGGTCTATATGCAGGCGGACGGGGCCCGAGGTTATCACGGAGTCTTGCAGGTGGACGGAGGTGTTGACGATCTGACTGGACGAACTGGGGGTCAGGCGATAGGCCGTGAGGTCCCAGTTTTCCAGCTCGGCCTCCACTCCCTTCAGTTTGGTCCAGCTGCTGTTCTTGTCCTGCCACTTCTCCTGCAGGGTGATTTCGCCTTTGAGCACCCGCCTGGGAGAGCCCAGCCGGTGCGAGGTGCGGAAGCCTCCCAGGGCCGAATGGTCGGTTTGGAGGGCGGATTCAATAAAAAGCTCTTCCCGGTTGACCCAGTCCTCGTTCTCCTTGTTGTATCTGTACTTGTCGCGGTCCGACCCGGTAAGCGATTCGTCGCTTTTGAACGTATACTGCAACCAGGTTTCATATTCCCGGCCCACAGCGGGTTTAAACAGCACTCTTGTTTTAAAATCCGCGTTCCAGACCTCCTGTCCCTTGAGTTTGTCCAGCATCTCGGTCTCTGCAGCATCCCGGATTTCCTCTTCTATGTTTCCGCCCTTGTTGCTTACGGAGAGGCGGATCACGTCCGTCTGCTTGCTGGTAAACTGTCCGTTCAGGTTGGTTTCCCAAAGCAGTTTCCGGGTCTTGTACGTCATTTGCACCCCGGCCTTTCCCAAGGCATTTTCCAAGGCCAGGTCCTCCTCAGAACGGGAGGGCATCTGCCAGTATCCCCCGCTTATGTTGACGGTCCCTGTCCACTGCGCATGCAGGGAAGGGGCAAAGGCCAGAAGAAACAGGGCCAGGGCTATCTGACGAACGGATTTCATGACTACTTTTTACAAGAAACGAAGGCCATGCCCAGGCCCAGAAGGAGCAGCAGGAGCAGGCAGATGGAGGTGGCCCGGGAAACGGCAGCGCCCACCCGGTAGCTGTCCGGGAGGAAGGTCATCACCACCTCGTGCTCTCCGGCGGGAAGGAGGGCGGCGCGGAGGGTCCAATCGGCCCTGACGAGGTCCACGGGTTCCCCGTCCACGGTGGCGTGCCAGCCGTCAGGGTAGTAGATTTCTGAGAACACGGCCAGGCGGTCAGAGGCTGCCGTGTAACGATAATGCAACTCGTTGGGGGCGTAAGAAGTCATCTCAATGCTGTCAGATTCTTCGCTGCCGCTCAGAGTGACAGGAGTGGTTACCACGGCCTGGCGGCTAAGGTCTACAGAGCCCAGGAGGGCTATTTCTTCGTCGGGGTTCGCCGCCTCAACCACCTCATCCACAAACCAGGCGGGGCCGAAGGCGGCCTCGTTCACCAGCGGCGGATAACCGCCGTCCAGGATAATGTAACGGGTGTTGAGGGCATTGAGAACAGGGGTCTTATCGGCCATCCATTCGGTTACGTCCTCCAATTCTTCGGCCTCGTTGAGCTGCTTGTACAGGCCGTTGATCTCTCCGGAAAGATAGTGCTCGATGAGGTCCTGGTAACGCTGGAGCTTGGCCGGGGAATAGCCGCCCACGCTCTTGTGGTGATAGGACGGGACGGAGGAGTTGAACACGTTCACCGTCAGGTCCAGCACGCGGTACTGCGGGTCTTCATCGGCCTTGATCACCTGGTCTACCGGGCGCTCGGCGAAGGGCTTGTTGAAGTCCTTGGGCGTGGTGAAATCATCCGCGTTGAGGTACCGCTTGCCCACGATGAAGAGGTTGGCGGCGCTGAGCACGCAGATGCCCGCGGCGGCCACCCACTTGCGTCCCTTGGGCATATAGGCCCAGTAAAGGAGGCCGGCCGATACCAGGATGAGAAGGAGGGAAGTGAGGGCATCGGCCCGGAAAAGGGCGATGCGGTCTGCGACGAGGGCGTCTACCAGCACATCCTGCATCTGGGCGTCGGCGTCGGAGGAGAAGGTGCCAAAGAGGCCGGGAACCAGCCAGGCCAGCAGGCAGAAACCGCCCGTGAGGCCCAGGGCCCAGAACAGGCCTTTCTTGAAGGCCTTCTGGTTGTATTCTTCTTTGAGGATGCCGTCCAGCGTAAGGAAACCCAGCACCGGCAGCGTCACCTGCAGCACGATCAGCGCCATGGACACCGTCCGGAACTTGTTATACAGCGGAAGGACGTTGAAGCAGAACTTGGTAAAGGCCATAAAATGGCTTCCCACGGCCATAAGGACCGCCAGGATGGTGGCGGCGATAATCCACCACTTGTTGCGCCCCTTGTACAGGAACAGGCCCAGCACAAAGAGGAACACGGAAATGGCTCCCATATACATAGGACCGGCCGTGAAGGGCTGCGGGCCCCAGTAAAGCGGCAGGTTCTTGGCGGTTTCCTTGAGGTTGCGCTGTCCGGCTTTCTTGAGGAGCTGGATGGTTTCGGACTTGTCCGGGTTCACTTCACCAGCCGAGGCACCGCCGTTGAAATTGGGGATCATCAGGTTGGGAAGTTCTTCCCAGCCATAGCTCCAGGAGGTGGCATAATCCAGGTCCAGGCCCTTGGAGTTGGCGCCGTCCTTGGAAAGTTCCGAGCCGCCGCGCATGGTATTGGGCGTATATTTGGCCAGCGGAAGCAGTTTGTTGGTGTTGGTGGCAATACCCGTCAGGCCCAGCACCAGAAGGAGGGCCGATGCCACCAGGAAAGGCTTCCACTGCTTGGTTTTAACGGTATGGACCAGTTCCACCAGGGCATACAGAAGCACCACGATAGCCAGATAGTAAGTAATCTGCTGGTGGTTGGCCTTCACCTGAAAACTGAGGGTGAGGCCGAAAAGGACCGCGCCCAGAAGCCGTTTCCAGCGGCCGTCGGCCTTGTACGTATACACCAGCGCCGCCAGCACCCAGGGGAACAGGGCGATGGCCTGCATCTTGGTGTTGTGCCCCACCTGGATAATCTGAAAATTGTAGCTGCAGAAAGCCACGGCAATGGCGCCGCCCACCGCCACCGGCAAGCTCACGCCCAAGGCCAGGAACAGCAAGAAGGCTCCCAGCATAGTCACAAACAGCCAGGTGGCCGGACGCTTGCCGGCAAACAGCAGGTTGTACAGCGGCTGCGTATAGTCTCCTCCGTTCTGGGTAGAGATGGCCGTGGTGGGCATTCCGCCAAACATCGAGTCCGTCCAGTACGTGGGATTGTCCGGGTGGGCCTTGTTCCATTCCGTCATCTCGTGGGACATACCCACATAGCCGGAGATGTCGCTCTGGTTCACGATCTTGCCTTCCAGCACCTGCGGGACAAAACCGTAACTGAGCGCCAGGAACAGCGCAACGATGCCCAGGGCCAGGCCTATCTTCTTGAGGAGTTCTTTATTCATTTTGGGTTACTTTTTCCAGAAGTTGCGCCAACGCGTGGGTGGTGGCGCGGCGGGTATAGGGGGTTATATCCCCCGTTGTGGCGGGGATGCCGCCTTCGCAATGCTGTTGCCAGGCGTGGGCCAGGAAGGCGCGCATAGGCGCCGGGTTCTCCCAGTCGGCCGTTATGCCGGCCTGGGCGTTGAAGATTACCTGGGCCATGGCCCCTTCTTCCTGGCCGATTCCCAGGATGGGGCGGCGGGCCGCCAGGTACTCGAAGAGTTTACCGGGCAGGATGGGGGCGTACTGGGGGTCGTTTCTCAGGGGCAGCAGCAGAAGGCTGGCGCTGCGCTGCTCCTTCACGGCCTCGGCGTGATTCAGGGGCCCCAGCAGCACCACGTTGTCCGAAAGGCCGGCCGCCGCTATGGCGTCCAGCACTTCCCGGTCCACTTTTCCTACCAGGCGGAGGCGCAGTTCCTGCTTGAAGCCGGGCTCCGTCTTGGCCAGTTTCTCCAGTACTTTCCAGAGGGCCAGGGGGTTGCCGTCGGCCGCGAAAAGGCCGGTGTGGGTGATATTGAACAGGCCGTCCCCCTTGGGTGCGGGGCCGGCGAAATCTTCTTCGTCAAAACCGTTGGTGATGCACTCCACGGGTGTCTGGGTCTGCGCCCGGAATTCGGCCTGTACCTGCGGCGTGCAGGTCAGTACGGCGGTACTTTGGTCCAGCACGTCCTGCTCCATCTTCCTCAGCCGGGCCCAGATGCCGGAGGTCATAGGAAGGTACTTGAGGTAGTACATCCGGCTCCAGGGATCCCGGAAATCCGGAATCCAGGGCGTACCCAGGTCCTTGTGGAGACGCTGGCCTATCAGGTGCACGGAATGCGGCGGACCGGTGGTGACGATGGCGTCTACCGGATGTTGGGCCAGATACGCCTTGAGGGTCTTCACGGAGGGTTTTACCCAGCCCACGCGGGGGTCCGGCACAAAGAGGTTGGCCCGGACCCAGAGACTGAGTTTCTGCTTGGGCGTCTTTTTGCCGGAAGAGATTTCCGTCACTTGCGTACTCTTGGCACCGGTAAGTTTCCGGTAGGCCGAATAGGGCTCCCAGATGGGGCCCCGCAGCACCTCTACCTCGGAAGGGACTTCGGCCTCGAAGGACGGGTCCAGGGAGGGGTAATCTGCGTTGGACGGGGCAAACACCACGGGCTGCCAGCCTTCGGCCGACAGATACTTCACAAATTTGACCCAGCGTTGCACCCCCGACCCTCCGGACGGCGGCCAGTAATAGGCTATGACCAGTACGCGCTTCATCGGCCTGCAAAGATACGAATTATTTCCACCAGGCGGGACGGGTGTACTTGAAGTCCTTCCGCTCGGCGGCCCAGGCTTCGTTGACGTAAACGGAGTCTGCCTTGTCCGTGTAGAGGATGCCGTCCAGGTGGTCGCACTCGTGCTGGAAGATAATGGCCGAATAGCCTTCTACCCGCTCCGAGATAAAGGTGCCGTCCGGCTGCAGATAACTGATCTGGACGCTGGGATAGCGGCTCACGATACCCTGGTAGGGCGGCACGGAAAGGCAGCCTTCCGGACCCGGCTGAGGGGTTCCGTACAGGGTGTCAATCTGAATGTTCAGATAAGGCTCGATGGGCTGGCCGGGCTTGTCGTAGCGCTTGACCAGCACAATGCGGTGGTTGATGCCCACCTGCGGAGCGGCCAGGCCCACGCCGTCCTGGGAAGGGTCCGTAAGGGTATACCTCATCTTGGCCAGCAGGGTCTTGAGCGCGGGAGAAGCGAGTTCCCTTTTGGTCAGATCCTTGCTCGGGGTCCGGAGAATGGCGCTGTCTTCCGGCATCACGCATACATACATCAGGGAATCGGACTTCTCAATGACGGTCCATTCCCAGTTGGAAAACGGATGGGCGTGTTTCCACAGGAGGAATACCAGAAGCGCAATCAGGCAGATAAGGAGGGGGAGCGTAGCTCTTTTGCGGAATATAATCTTGGCGTTCATAATCACAAAGATAGCAAAATTTGGTCGCTTTTCACTTTTTTAGTACCTTTGTTATCTATGGCAAAGATGGCAGAAGATACCCCTATGCTGCGGCATTACTTCGAGGT
>JAEEGF012184121.1_pt1 | contig 11462 bp, 10 predicted proteins | sample 9134171 | NCBI WGS metagenome assembly JAEEGF01 (sample SAMN16246542, study PRJNA631951) | gut metagenome | biome: gut microbiome; feature: rumen; material: AP-attached | host: Bos | place: Iran: Karaj | collected 2018-10
TCTCCATGGCGAACACGGGCCGTCCCGAGTACTTGATAAACTGCTGCAGGACCGTCTCAGCGTAGTCGTACTCCCTGTCAGTGAGTCCTGCAAAGCTGCGTACGCCGATGAGGTCGCAGTAGCAGCCCATAACGGGAATGGCCTCCAGGAGGTGTTCCGACTTGTCGCCGTCCATGATGACGCCCCGCTCCGTCTCGAGCTTCCACGCGCCGGCGTTGACGTCGAGCACGATGACGTTCATGCCCAGGTTCATCGCCGCCTTCTGTGTGCTCAGACGCGTGCGCAGCGAGTTATTGAAGAAGATCATCATCAGGGTCTTGTTCTTGCCCAGGTGCTGATACTTATAACGTTCGTTCTTGATCTCGAATGCCTCGGCCATGGCTTTCTCCAACGGGCCGATATCCTGTACATTGATAAAGCTTTTCATACCTGACTTCTCATTTTTGGTTACTTATTCCCGGGTTACGGTCTGGTCTGGCCCTCGCCCTCAATCAGCCACTTGTAGGTGGTAATCTCCTCCAGGGCCATGGGGCCGCGGGGTCCGAGCTTCTGCGTGCTGATGCCAATCTCGGCACCCAGCCCCAACTGGGCGCCGTCAGTGAAGCTTGTCGGCGCGTTCCAGTATACGCAGGCCGCATCGACCTGCTGCTGGAAGATGCGCGCCGTGGCCTCGTTCTGCGTGATAATGGCCTCGCTGTGTCCGCTGCCGTTCTGGTCAATGTGTGCCAACGCTTCGTCGAGCGACGCCACGGTCTTGATGGCCATCTTATAGTCCATGAACTCCGTGCCGAAGGAGTCTGGCGTGGCGGGCTTGAGCAGCACTGTGGGGTACTTGCCTTCGAGCAGCTGATAGGCTGGTCCGTCGACATAGAGCGTCACCTTATGGTCGAGCAGGGGCTTGACCAGTTCGAAGAGGTCGCCCAGGCGGCTCTCATGGATGATGAGACAGTCGAGTGCGTTGCACACACTGACGCGCCTGGTCTTGGCGTTGCAGATGATGGCGCGCGCCATGTCCACGTCGCCCTCCTTGTCGAAGTATGTGTTGACCACGCCGGCTCCTGTCTCAATGACCGGTATGCGAGCGGTGTCGCGCACGAAGTCAATCAGCCTGCGTCCCCCTCGGGGTATGCACAGGTCTATGTATCCCACGGCGTTGAGCATCTCGCCCGTGGCCTCGTGGGTGGCAGGCAACAACGTCACCACGTCGGGGTTGATGTCGAAGCGCTTCAGTACATCGTGGATGAGTTCTACGGCGGCCTGGTTCGACAGGTCGGCGTCGCTGCCGCCTTTCAGCACGCAGGCATTACCGCTCTTGAAGCAGAGTGAGAAAACATCGAAGGTCACGTTGGGACGTGCCTCGTAGATCATGCCGATGACGCCGAAGGGTACGCTGACGCGATGCAGACGCAGACCGTTAGGCAGCGTCTTCTCGTTGGTGACGTGTCCAAGGGGTGAGGGCAGCGAGGCTACGTTGCGCATGTCGGCGGCAATGTCATCAAGGCGCTTCTCAGTCAGTTGCAGACGGTCGTAGAGCGGATTCTTCGGATCCATCTTCGTCAGGTCTTTCTCGTTGGCGGCAAGGATGCGCTCCTTGAAGTCAATGATAGTATCGGCCACAGTATTCAGTATGTGGCTACGTTGGGCGTCTGTCAGGTTTCCCAGCGAGCGGCTGGCGACTTTCACCCTTCGGAAGGTTTCTGTCAATTGCATGGGATGAATTCTGTATGTGGTACGTGTTCTTTGTGTTGAATAAGCTCTGTCAGGATGTCTTCGCGCTCGCCGTTGGCGATGATGACGCGGATGCCGGCCTGCTGGACTTTCTGAGCCGTGGTGTACTTCGAGTGCATGCCACCGCGACCGAAGGCACTCTTCTCAGCCTTGATGTACTGTGAGAGGTCGCTGCCGGGTTCCACCTGTGGAATTATTTTTGAGTTTGGGTCGTCAGGATGGCCGTCGTAGATGCCGTCGATGTTGCTCAAGAGAATGAGTGTGTCGGCCTTCATCATTTTGGCTATGAGGCCTGATAGTTCATCGTTATCGGTGAACATCAGCTCGGTGACGCTCACCGTGTCGTTCTCATTGACGATAGGTAGCACGTCGTTCTCGAGCATCACCGTCATGCAGGCCTGCTGGTTGCGGTACTGCTCACCGGGCTCGAAGTTCTCTCTCATCGTCAGCACCTGACCGACGTGGATGCCGAACTCGCGGAACAGATCATAGTAGAGACCTACCAGCTTCACTTGGCCTACGGCAGAGAAGAGCTGGCGCTGTTCTACGCTGTCGAGGCTGTGGTCGACGGTCAGTTCACGGCGACCGCAGGCCACGGCACCCGACGACACGAGAATCACCTCGATGTCCTGTCGGCGTAGTCCTGCTATCTGGTCGACCAGTGCCGACATCCTTGTCACGTCGAGCTTGCCGTCGGCTCGTGTCAGTACGTTTGAACCAACCTTGATGACTATTCTTCTTTTCACCTTATTTCTTCTTTACCTTTTTACCGTTTTACCTTTTTACTTTTTTACCTTTTATTTTTTTCCGTCCTTTTCCCTGATTTCCACGCGGCGGATCTTACCACTGATGGTCTTCGGCAGTTCGTCAACGAACTCGACAATACGGGGATATTTATAAGGTGCGGTCTCTTTCTTGACGTGCTGCTGCAGCTCCTTCACGAGGTCGTCGCCAGCCTTGTCCTTCCACTCTTTGCCCAGCACGACGGTAGCCTTGACCACCATGCCGCGGATGTCGTCGGGCACACCGGTGATGGCACACTCCACGACGGCGGGATGCGTCATCAGGGCGCTCTCCACCTCGAACGGACCAATGCGGTAACCTGAACTCTTGATGACATCGTCGATGCGGCCCTCGAACCAGTAGTAGCCGTCTTCATCGCGCCAAGCCATGTCGCCGGTGTGGTAGAAGCCGTCATGCCAGGCCTCGCGCGTCTTCTCTGGATCTCGGTAGTACTCTTTGAACAGACCGATAGGCTTGCGGTCACCCACACGGATGACGATCTCACCCTTCTCACCGTCCTCGCACGAGGTGCCATCGGCACGCAGCAGGTCGATGTCGTACTGGGCGTTGGGAATGCCCATCGAGCCTGGTTTCGGAGTCATCCAAGGGAAGGTACCCAACGTCATGGTGGTCTCCGTCTGACCGAAGCCTTCCATGATGTTCAGGCCTATCTGTGCCTTAAGCTTGTCGAAGACGGCGGGGTTCAGTGCCTCACCGGCCGTGCAGCAGTATTCAAGGCTCGACAGGTCGTACTTCGACAGGTCTTCGCGTATCATAAAGCGGTAGATGGTAGGCGGTGCACAGAAACTGGTCACCTTGTATTTCTCCATCTGTCTTAACAGTGTGTCGGCATTGAACTTTTCGTGGTCAAACACAAACACTGTAGCGCCTGCGAACCACTGGCCGTAGAACTTGCCCCAGACAGCCTTGCCCCAGCCCGTGTCGGCCACGGTCAGATGGAGCGAGCCTTCGTGCAAGTTATGCCAGAAGACACCGGTAGACAGGTGGCCCATGGCGTAGAGGTAGTCGTGTGCCACCATCTTCGGCTCACCGCTGGTGCCGCTGGTGAAGTACATCAGCATGGTGTCGTCGTTGTCGTTGACGAAGGCCGGGCGCTGGAACTTCGGAGCCTGTTGCCACTCCTTTGCCCAAGAGTGGCATAGCGTAGCGTGAAGGGAGAAGAGCGAAGACTGTGCTTGTGCTGCTTCGTTGTCACCCACGACGATGACTTGCTTTAATGTGGGACTCTCGTCTATGGAGAGACTGATTTGTTCCATGATGTACTCGTCGTCTGCACAGACGATGGCTTTCACCGATGCTCTGGTATTACGGTACACGTAGTCGTGCTTGGTCAGCATGTGGGTGGCCGGAATGACGATGGCGCCAATCTTGCAGAGTGCCAGCATGATGACCCACCACTCGTAGTGACGCTTCAGGATGAGCATCACGGGGTCGTTCTTACCGATGCCCAGCGATTGCAGGTACGAAGCGGCCTGGTCGGTCTGCTCCTTCAGTTCGGCAAACGTCGTGCGTCGCTCTTTGCCCTGGTCGTTAGTCCACAGGATGGCCAGCCCGTCGGGTTTCTCTTCCGCCCAGACATCCATCACGTCGTAAGCGAAATTGAAGTTCTCAGGGATGATGAACTCAAGGTTCTTGTTGTAGTCCTCAACAGACGTAAAGGTCGTCTGCTTTAAAAATCTCTTCAGGAGACTCACCCCCGGCCCCTCCCTGTGAGGGAGGGGAGTAGATACTCCTTGCGTTTCTTTATTTTTCTCCATATGATTTAATGCTTTGTGTAATGACTCCCCTCCCTCGCAGGGAGGGGTTGGGGGAGGGTCTTCCTATTCTATGGTAAACGCCAAGAACTTCACGGCCTTGTCGCCGACGGCCAGCATGCCGTGGGGTTTCGTCGCGTCGAAGTAGATGCTGTCGCCCTCGTCGAGTATGATGGTCTTGCCGCCGATGTACAGCTCCATCTGTCCCTCCAAAACGAGGTTAAACTCCTGGCCCGGATGCGAGTTCTTGTAGATAGTATGTGCGCCGGGCTTTGGCTCTACGGTGACGATGAACACGTCGGCCTTGTGGTTGACGAAACCGCCGACAAGGCTCTGGTATTTGTACGCCTTCGTCCTCTCGATGCTCATGCCCTGACCTTTGCGAGTCACATAGTATGACTTCATGTGCGGCGATTCGGCGAAAATCAGTTCTTCCGTCGAGACACCGTATTTACGGGCAATCTTCATCAGGTTCGAGATGGTAATGTCCAACTCACCCTTCTCTATCTTCTCGTATTTCTCCGCATTCATGCCGATGGTCTCTGCCATCTCGCTGACGGGGATGTCGAGCACGTCGCGAAGTCCGCGAAGTCGCTCACCTATTTGCTTTAACTGGTCGTCCATATCTTTATAATTCTTAATCGGCACAAGCCGACAACTCTTCATTCAAAATTCATAACTTATTTCGCCCCTGCCTTCAGACCGCGGATGACGGAACTGGTGAATCCGGCATGCTCCATCTCGTTCAGACCCTTGATGGTGACGCCACCAGGTGTCGTCACCAAGTCGATGGCAGCCTCAGGATGCATACCGGTAGCCTGCAGCAGTTCCACAGCACCACGCATGGTCTGCATCACAATCTTCTGAGCTTCGCCGGCCTTGAAACCTAACTCCACTCCGCCTTCGCTGGCAGCACGGACATACCGCATGGCGTATGCAATGCCACAAGAGGCCAATGTGGTACCGGCACCTAACAGTCGCTCCTCGGTGATGATGGTCTGACCCATCGAGTCCAACAAGGCCTTGACCTGTTCGGTTTGTTGTGATGTCACACCAATAGCAGGCACCAGGAATGACATGGACTGCAACTGGGCGATGGCGATGTTGGGGATGCACAGCCACGTGGGCAGCACCTTGCCGTCTTTCTGCAGCCACTGTTCTAACTGTTCGCTCTTGATGCCGGCTGCAACGACAACCAGCAACTGCTTGTCGTAGTCAAGCGAATCCTTGATGCTATGGATGACCTGTTCCACCAGCCAGGGCTTGACAACGACAAATACGATGTCGCCACCCATGGCGGCTACATGGTTCTCGGTGGTGATGTTGGCGCCACTTTGGGCAAAACGCTCTACGGCACGCCGTGAGGCATCGCTGACGCAGATGTCCTCGTTCTTGACATAGTCGCCCTTCAACAGGCCTTCAACGATGGCGCCTCCCATAGCTCCGGCACCTATAATAGATATCTTCATCTTATCTTTTCTTTTGAAAAACTTCAATTCTTCAATTTTTCAATCTTTCAATTTTCAATTAGTACTCGTCGTTCGTTGCCTTGACCCTGATAAGACGTTCAATGAAGTCGTCAGCTTCGGCCTTTGTCAGGCACAGTGGCGGCAACAGTCGCAAGATGTTCTGTCCGGCACAACCCGTGAAACAGTGCTCGTGGCGGATGAGCGGCTTGCGCACCATACCGTGGGGCATGTCAAGCTCGATGCCTATCATGAGACCACGGCCGCGGACGTCGGTGATATGTGAACTGCCGATGCCGCGGATGCCCTCCATCAGGTAGTCGCCGATGACGCGGGCGTTCTCCACCAGATTCTCCTCCTCGAAGACGTCGAGTACGGCAAGTGCTGCAGCACAGGCCAGATGGTTACCGCCAAATGTCGTTCCTAACTGTCCGTAGACGGGTTCGAACTCGGGGCTGATCAGCACGGCGCCCATGGGGAAACCGTTGGCAATGCCCTTGGCCACTGTGATGATGTCGGGCTTGATACCTAACCACTGGTGGGCGAAGAACTTACCGCTACGACCATATCCGCATTGTATCTCGTCGCAAATCAGTGTGGCGCCAAAGCGCTTGCAGGCGTAGGCCAGGTCTTGGGCAAACTTCGGTGTTGCCATCTGGATGCCGCCGACGCCTTGTATGCACTCTAAGATGACAGCTGCCACACCGCCACGCGACAGTTCGCGAATCCACGGTTCGATGTCGTTCATTGGCAGGAAGCGCACGTGGTGGTTGTCGTTCAGCGGAGAGATGATCTTCGGATTGTGGGTTACCTCGACGGCCAGTGATGTACGGCCGTGGAAGGCTTTCTCACACGACAGGATGCGGGTGGCCGTAGGATTCTTGAACGACGCCAGTTTCAGCGCGTTCTCGTTGGCCTCGGCACCACTGTTGATGAGGAACAGCTGGTAGTCGTCGTAGCCACTGATCTTACCCAGACGCTCAGCCAGTTCCACCTGTAACTTGTTAATGACGGAGTTGGAGTAGAACGCGATGCGGTTCAACTGCTCTGTCACCTTCTTAATATAATGTGGATGTGAGTGACCGATGCTGATGACGGCATGTCCGCCATACAGGTCCAGATACTCCTGACCCTTGTCGTCCCAAACCCGACAACCCTTGCCCTTCACAATGTTCACGTCGAACAGGGGATATACATCAAACAGTTTCATAATTGTTTAGTCTTTTGTTATAGGGCGCAAAGATACACTAAATATCCGAGAATCACAACTTTTTGCGCCTTTTTTTGTTTTTTATCAGGCAAGCATTTGCTTAACCTGAAGAGAATAGATTAAAATGCTGAGGCTTTCAGACGCAAACCGGCGGTCTCGTCGAGGCCGAACATTAGGTTCATGTTCTGTACGGCCTGACCTACGGCACCCTTCAACAGGTTGTCGATGGCAGAAGTGACCAACAGCTTGTTGCCGTATTTCTCAACGTGAACCAAGGCCTTGTTGGTATTCACCACCTGCTTCAGGTCGATGGGGTTGTCCGAGTAGTGGGTAAATGCGGCGTCACGATAGAAGTCTTTATAAGCCTCGACGATGTCCTCAATGGGAGCCTTCGTGCGGATGACTGCCGTGCAGAAGATGCCACGGGCAAAGTCACCGCGATAGGGGATGAAGTCGATGTCGGCGTCCAAATAGCCCTGAACCTGTTTCAGCGACTGACGGATCTCGGCAAGATGCTGATGGGTAAAAGGCTTGTAGATGCTCAGGTTGTTGTTGCGCCACGAGAAATGGGTGGTAGCACCTGGCTTCTGGCCGGCACCAGTCGAACCTGTGATGGCATTGACGCTGACGTCCTCCTTTAATATATTAAGGTAGGCAGCGGGCAGCAGCGCCACTTGAATGGCCGTCGCAAAGCAGCCTGGGTTGGCCACATGCTGAGCGCTCTCAATAATCTCTTTGTTAATCTCAGGCAAACCATAGACGTAGTCATGGTCACCCTTAATGCGGAAGTCCTGCGCGAGGTCGATAATCTTCACGTTCTCGGGGATGGTGTGCTCTTTCAAGAATGCCTCACTCTTGCCGTGACCGAAGCAGAAGAACACCACGTCAACCTGGTCGAAAGGCATTTGGTCGGTAAACCGCAAATCGGTATCACCGATGAGTCCTTCGTGAACGTCGCTCACCAGATTGCCCGCATTACTCTCTGAGTTGGCAAAGGCAATCTCAGCCTCTGGATGGTTCAGCAGCAGACGGATCAACTCTCCACCTGTATATCCCGCCGCACCAAGTATTCCTACTCGGAGCCTCCCGGGGTGTTTGCTCATATGATTATTCTCACTCATATCGTTGGTTGTTCTTTTTGTCTATTAAAACATTCCCTCCTTGAGAGGGGCTTGGGGAGGCTTTTACCTTTTCTCGTCTTTGTGTATGCCGTAGTAAACGCGGAGTGGGGTAGAGCTGACCTTGATGAAGCCCTTGGCCTCGTCTGCCGTCCAGCCGGTCTGCGTCTCGCCATACTCGCCGAGCTTGCTCTTCGTCAGGTCGTTGACAGAGTCAATGCCCACTGTCTCGAAACCGTAGGGGCGCAGCTTCAGGATGGCAGTACCCGTCACGTTGCGCTGACTCGACAGCAGCATTGCCTCGATGTCTGGCATCACAGGCTCCAGATACTGGCTCTCATGCAGGAACATGCCATACCAGTTGGCCACCTGGTCTTTCCAGTACTGCTGCCACTTACTCAAGGTCGACTTCTCAAGCAGGCGGTGAGCCTCGATAATGAGCTTCGGAGCAGCAGCCTCGAAGCCTACACGACCCTTGATGCCGATGATGGTGTCGCCCACGTTGGCGTCGCGGCCAATGGCGTACGAGGCACCAATCTCCTCAATCTTCTGGATGGCCTTCACGCGGTCGTCGAACTTCTCACCGTTGACGCCGACTATCTCGCCCTTCTCGAACTGAATCTTCAGCAACGACTCCTGCTCCTTGGCGGTTACGTGCTTCAGATAGGCCTCCTCGGGAAGACCCTGTGTCGGGTCGAGGAGTTCACCACCACAGATGGAGGTTCCCCAGATGCCGACATTATATGAATATTTCAGCTTAGTGAAGTCTGCGAAGAAACCATGCTCGTTCAGGTAGTCAACTTCTTCCTTACGGGTCAGCTTCTTGTCGCGGGTCAGGGTGATAATCTCCACGCCGGGAGCCATCACTAAGAAAGTCATGTCGAAACGAATCTGGTCGTTGCCGGCACCTGTACTTCCGTGGGCAATGGCGTCGGCACCTATCTCTTTCGCATAGCGCGCAATGGCGATGGCCTGAAAGATGCGCTCTGACGACACACTAATGGGGTAGCAGTTGTTGCGAAGTACGTTGCCGAAAATCATGTATTTCAGCGACTTCTCATAGTACTCCTGCGTCACGTCGAGCGTAACGTATTTCACGGCGCCAAGCTTATAGGCGTTCTCTTCGTTGGTCTTCAACTGCTCTGCCGAAAAACCGCCGGTATTGGCGCAGGCTGCATAAACGTCCCAGCCGTCCTGGGTTAACTTCATCACGGTGTAGCTGGTGTCAAGTCCACCACTGAATGCGACTACTACTTTCTTCTTGCTCATATCTTTATTAATTCGTTTAATTCGTTTTAATTCTTAATTCGTAATTCTTAATCGCGCGAGCGATAATTCTTAATTCTTCATTCAAAAATCTAAATTCATTAAGCGTCCAGTCGCTTAATGCGTTCGATGACTTCTTCGGGAATCTTTGCCGGAAGATGTTCCTCGGGGTCGTAAAGCATGGCCGTGCAGATACAGTATTTCCGGCCTGTGCGATGCAGTACATCGACGTTGACACATCCCTCGCAGCCGCGCCAGAAGGCTTCGTCGTCTGTCAGGTCGGCAAAGGTCACGGGCTGGTAGCCAAGCTCGGTGTTCATCTTCATCACCGCAGCACCGCTGGTCAAAGAGAAAATCTTGGCGTGAGGCCAGCGGGTTCTGGCTAGCGAGAACGTCATGTCTTTAATCTTCTTGGCAACACCTAAGCCGCGGAAGTCGGGGTGTACTATCAGACCGCTCGTCGTCACATACTGCTTGTTGCCCCAAGTCTCAATATAGCTGAATCCGGCAAAGCGGTCGCCACTCAACGCTATCACGGCCTTGGCCTCCTTCATCTTTGTGGCCAGATATTCATGGGTGCGCTTGGCAATACCCGTTCCACGCACTTTGGCGGCATCGGCAATAGTCTGCAGAATGGTATCTACATAAACCTCATGCTCAGGTCCCGCCACCAAAACTTTTATTTCTTCTTGTTCCATTTTAATGATGAACTGGATAATTACTTCATATTCGGCACCACCTCACTGAGTGCTTCTATCACTTCTTCCTTACTCGTACCTTGCTTGATGACGATGAATATGGTGTCGTCACCAGCAATGGTACCTAAGATAGAGTCAATGTGGTTGTTGTCTATGTTGTATGCAATGCTGCTGGCATAACCAGGGCGAGTGCGGATAACGCCCATGTTGCCAGAGAAGTTGATGCTCAGGAAACCAGGCACCTGCATCATCTCGTGAATCGAGCGCGGGGTGCTGATACGCTTGTACATTGTATCGTTGGGCAATACGTAAACATAGTTGCCACGCATCGTGGCAGCTTTCGCTACCTTCAACTGTTTCAGGTCGCGACTCAATGTGGCTTGCGTCAATTGGAAACCTTCATTCTTCAGAGCTTCCAAAAGCTCGTCCTGGCTGCCTAACTCCTGACTCGAAATAATCATTCGCAGGGCTTCAAGTCGGTCATTCTTTACTTTCATCTTGGTATATTTATTCAATTGCGGCTGCAAAATTATACAAAAAGATGCATTCGACCAAACTTTTATGCCATTATTTTATCATCATTAGTAAATTTCAATAATTATTGGTCAACCAGTTGTCTTCCCTATGGTGTAAAGCTTACCCCATATAAGGTAATATGTCGCTCCTATATATAATATAAATAATGTGTAGAAGTCTTTCAAATTGACATAAATCAATCAGTATTAAAAATAATGTTAAATTTTATATTTTTCCTTTCGAAAAGTTTGTGGTTTCGGAAAATAGTCGTACCTTTGCATCCGCTTTCAGGGAACGCCCTGAGAGACAATCCCAAGAAGAGTTCTTTGAAAGACTTACATAGACAGAGAAGAAGTAGTACAAGAAGCAAAGGTAATTGAAACAAACCGTTCAATTTTCTATTAAATACTACCGGATAAGCGTTCTGAGACAGAGAATAAGACATAAAATTTGTACAACTCTGTTAGCAGCGAGAGAAGAGAGAGCTTGCTTTCTCTTCCGAGTCGCGACACAGAGTGTATATTTTTTATGCGCACATAAAAAATATACAATGTAGAGTTTGATCCTGGCTCAGGATGAACGCTAGCTACAGGCTTAACACATGCAAGTCGAGGGGCAGCAGGGCGATAGCTTGCTATTGCTGCTGGCGACCGGCGCACGGGTGAGTAACGCGTATCCAACCTTCCCCATAGTAGAGGATAGCCCGGCGAAAGTCGGATTAATACTCTATGTTGTGTCATGAGGACATCTGAATAACACTAAAGACTTGTCGCTATGGGATGGGGATGCGTCTGATTAGCTTGTCGGCGGGGTAACGGCCCACCGAGGCGACGATCAGTAGGGGTTCTGAGAGGAAGGTCCCCCACATTGGTACTGAGACACGGACCAAACTCCTACGGGAG
>JAEEGF010758755.1_pt1 | contig 11461 bp, 11 predicted proteins | sample 9134171 | NCBI WGS metagenome assembly JAEEGF01 (sample SAMN16246542, study PRJNA631951) | gut metagenome | biome: gut microbiome; feature: rumen; material: AP-attached | host: Bos | place: Iran: Karaj | collected 2018-10
GTCTCCTGACCAAGGATGCCCCCAGCGGCATCTATCACATGGGTGATGATGAAGCACTATCGACCAATGAACTGATAGAGGTGATATGCAGTGCCCTGGGCAAGAAGGCGCGGATTTGGCGGGTGCCGGAGGGGCTGATGCTCTTTGCTTCGCGCGTGGGCGACTGGCTCCACCTGCCCCTGAACAGTTTACGAATGCAGAAGTTGACAGAGAACTATGTGGTGTCAAATGCTAAGATTAAGGCGGCTTTGGGTATGAAAGAGATGCCGGTGCGGGCTAAGGATGGGCTTGGGGAGACTATTAAGAGTTTTGCTGGGAAATAGTTTACTGCTTAGGGCTTACTGCTTACTGCTTAGGGTTATGACTGATTCATTGTTGAAAGAAAGACTGCAATCATTTATTGAAAGTGAAGCCCGGAGTTGCAGTATGGACTTTGGGTGCATCACTCCGGAGTATGTATTCAGCTCTTGGGGCGGACAAGTGCCACTCAATGAGATTGAGAAGGCACTTAAGTTCCAAGATCCACGTTTCATGTTTCAAGAAGAATAATAAAAAAAGAAGACAATATTTATGTGGTTAACGTATTCAGTAATAGCGGTTATATTGCTTATTGCGGAATTGGCTTATTTTCGCATTGCGGATAAGTGCAATATCATTGATAAACCGAACGAGAGAAGTAGTCACTCGACTATTGTGTTGAGAGGAGGTGGCGTCATATTCAGTTTATCAATGGTAGTGTGGGCTATCCTTATGATGGTTCAAGGGAATGCTATTGCACAGTATCTGCCGTTTTTGTGTGGACTAGTGCTGATATGTGGCGTGAGCTTCTGGGATGATGTGCATTCGCTGCCTGACAGTTTGCGGATGGCGGTTCAGATTGTGTCAACACTCTTGATGTTCTGGAGCGTTGGGCTCTATACGGCAATCAGCCCGTGGTGGCTGATGGTGCTGATTGTGGTTGTCGCTCTTTTCTTCTGTGTGGGGGCGACCAACTTCATTAACTTTATGGATGGCATAAACGGAATTACCGCCGCTTATTCCTTTGCTATGTTGCTGCCTATTCTGCTGCTAAACCGTTGGTTGTCGTTTATTGAAGAATCTTACTTGATGGTTGCCATATTGGGAATAGTTGTTTTTAGCATATTCAATTTCAGACCTAAAGGAAAGGCAAAGTGTTTTGCTGGAGATGTGGGTTCAATTGGAATCGCTTTCATTATTCTGTTCGCCCTGGGCCGTTTGATGCTGGCAACAAAAGATGTGACGTATATCATCTTCTTCCTGGTGTATGGTGTAGACGGTACGCTCACCATAATCCACCGCATTATGCTGCACGAGAACTTGGGGCAAGCGCACAGGAAGCACGCGTACCAGCTGATGGCAAATGAGCTGGGGATGAGCCACGTGGTGGTATCGTTGCTGTATATGGCTATTCAGTTGGTGATTTCTCTGGGATTTGTTTACCTTTGCCCGAACACTATTCTGGCGCACTGGATATACCTGATTGTGGCCGGTCTGGTGCTGGTGGCCGCCTACGTGCTGTTTATGAAGAAGAACTACCATCTTCACGAAGCTTACTTAAAATCATTGGAAAAATGACAAACGAAAAGATAACACAGGGATTGATGGATGAGCTGACGGCGAAGGCTAAGGCGTCGCCACGGCTCAGGATGAATCTGGATCTGCGCAATTCGGATCAGGACGGGAGCCAGCGCATGCTGAACGCCATAGAACCGGGCAGCCCGCTGCCCATACATCGTCACAAACATACTTCTGAAACGGTGGTTTGTCTTCGCGGACGGTTGGTATGGGAGTATTATGATGAATTGGAGAGAATCTGCATAGAGACAATAGAGTTAAGCCCTAACGGTCAGGTCGTTGCCTTGAATATACCTGCCGGGCAATGGCATACGGTACGGGCCTTGGAGTCTGGCTCAGTGATTCTGGAGATGAAGGAGGGGGCGTATGAGCCAATAGGGGAGGAGGATATATTGAGGTAGAGGATTCTGCAATCATCGTCCTTGAATGGTGACGGCCGGATGGCATCGGCAATGGAGGTGTTCGACTACGGGGGCGCACCGGAGGAGGAAGACGGGTTTTCTGCGGTGGATGAGGGGACGAAGGAGAGGACGGTGATGAAGATGTCGGCGAGGTTGAGGAAGAATAAAATCACGGGGGAGACGTGGGTGGTGAGGGATGTGGATGGGGATTTGATGACGGTGGATTATGATAGCGGGAAGAAGGAGGGGGAGGTATGGAGGAGGTGTAGGTTTGTGTTTTTGAAGGTGGAGGATGTGGTGGTGAGGTGAGGAAAATAGATGGAGGATTACGGAGAGAGTATAAGATAATAACTGCATTAGATTATCAGAGGCGAAAAGCATAAATGTAATTGTTGTTTATCTAAGATGCCTACAGTTTATCTGAAAACCAAAGAACAAGGACTTGAAGTGGGGCAGGGATACCCCACGAGGGTGAATTGTAATGTGGGTATTAATATTGAGGAGCAGAGGGCATACGAGATTGATCGTCTGGAGAGTATCCTTAATAGCGGTTGTCTTCCTGACACTTTTATGGATTTATCCATCGGCATTTCGGAGAGACCTATTTATAAGGAGATTCAACAATTGTTCGATTGCCCTGTTGGAATTGTACCTTCCTATTTGTTTCCCCCAAAAGCGATTGTATCAAAGCAGGGTGCAATGGATATTATCCGAAGACTGGCGGATGATGGAATTGCATTCTTTACTTTACACTTGACGGCTAGCATTGAATTACTCAAACAGGCTCAAGAAAGCAGGAAGATTCCAATAACTAGCCGGGGAGGCTGGATTGTTTTGCAGCAACAGTTGCTTTCGGGAGAAGGGAATATCTGGCAGTCTTGTTTATCGGAAATAATCGACCTTGTAAAAGAGTACGGTATAGTTATTAGCCTTGGGAGCACGTTCAGGCCTGCAGGGATTTCGGATGCATGTGATGAAGTGCATATTAAAGAGACAGAGGAACAGCTTAAAATATGCCGATTTCTCCAGGCTGAAGGAGTTCAGGTAATGGTAGAAAATGTAGGGCATATTTCTTTGGATAGACTAGATAGGCATTGTGAGTTGTTAAGGCAGTTTGATGCTCCAATCATGCCACTGGGCCCCACTCCTACTGACAGTGCTGTTGGAATGGATCAAGTGGCAGCAGCGGTTGGAGCATCGTTTATGGGGTATAAAGGGTGCGCGCATATCATCAATTGTGTGACGCGGAGTGAGCACTCTGCATCGTCGTTTACCATTGAAGAAACGTTGGAAGCTATAAAGGTGGCAAGATTGGCGGCGCATATAATTGATGTTTCCAGAGGGATGAGTGTTGAAGAAGACTATCAGATATATGATAAGAGAGCGGCAACTAAAAGTTGCTTGGCCGGGGCGGAAGGAGAGTGTTCGCGCTGTGCGTTGTTTTGCCCGTTGAGAATGAAATCATAAGCTTATGGGTGAAGAAATAAGGGAGGCAATACAATCGTTATCGCAGGAATCGCCATTAAGGCTTTTCTTGGATGATGAGTTGGCGTTTTACAAAACATATTGTAACCAATTCACGTCGTGCGTTATTCGTGAGAAAAAGATTCTTGAGTTTGAGAATCCCAACCGGATGCGTGTCGTGTATGAGTTTGATGTTAAAAAGCTCAAAAAGACAGTTACGCCGTTATTCATCTTTCTACCCAATACCAGAAAGAATTGGATGAGGGTAAATTGGGAGGGGAGGCGTCTTTATATCTCTTCGTGTGAAGCTGTTCGAGATGTGATTTTTAATGTGGTTAAAGATGATTTGGCGGCACTGAAATCCACAATCAAATATGCTGACACCCCAAATACCCTTTGGAATGAGGTCATTTGGCCTTATGAGGAGCATATACCATGCTTTGTGGATGGTACATTCATCAAGAAGCAGGAAGAGAGTGGCCAGATGATGATAGAGTTTTATGACTCATTCAAGGACTTCAGTCATGTGGGACAAAGGTGCAGTTTGTTTGAAGAACGTGGATACTTATATGATTATTACTTAGATGCCGGCAACAGTCATTGGATATATGTTAAAGCCCCTGATAGATTTCAGGTTATGATGTTCACATCCGATAATTGGGCAAAAGTGATTCCAGGGAACGATCCTGAAATTAAAGCATATAGGATATTCCCCAAACCAGAAGATAATAAGGTCCGTTTTAGAATAGATATCCGCGTTCCCAGGACACTTAAATGGTGGTATGGTATGATTGTAATTCTGGGATTTGTATATATCTTGGCATTTCTGATCATTAGCATTTTCCTTACTTGTAAAAGTACAAAACTGACGCCGGCTTTTGCTCAGGTGGGTATTTCTTTGGTTGCGGCCATCATCGCTTCCAGAGGTTGGATGATGAACGATGAAACAGTACTGAAGAAAGTATCTTTGATAATGACTTGGTTGGCAATAGCTATCCTCGTATGCTTGAGCGTCATGTATTCTATTTCAGCTTTTTTGGTGGGGATGTAGATGTGTTATAGATAGAGGGGTACTATGATTCAAGATGAGCTTTTATTTCTAGTAGGTATTTAGGGTGGCCAACCATCGATATCTATCCAAGAATCGTATCAAAGGGCGTCTGATGTTGAATTGAAGCAAGCCAAAATAACTTGAAACTGATGAATGATGGAGAGATGAAAGAGACGTTCAGCTACAGTTTATAGATAGGAGTTGATAAATGTAGTGTCAAGATAATATCTTGTGAATCAGTGGTATATAAATAGTTTTCTTTATTTGATAATAGTAAAAGATTATGGCTAAGAACAATGATAATACATCACAACCGCGCTGTGTGCTTATTAAATCACGCAAGGAATTAATAGACCAGCTGACAGGTCAAATAGAACGAGGTAAACAGGTGGCTGAAATGCCTGTGGCCTTTAATGTAAGCAGTGACTATTATGGAAACGTTACTAATATAGTTTATGATAAAGTTCAAAAGGATGAATTCAATAAAGAACGCGAGAAATGGCAGAAGTATGTAGAAGAATTGCTAAAGCAATCGTTTAGTATTCCCAATAATGAATACCATAAATATTTCATCGAAACAGGGCAAAGCCTGATTTATGTGCCAGGGCAAGACTATATTCAAGATGAACGAGATGAGATTAATCAGAAGGTTGCATATCTTGAATCTCTTATAGAACGTTTACCGTTAATCCCCTCTTCCGTTGAGACTTCCATAGCTCCGAAAGAGCAGACAAGTTCCACTAAGACAAGAAAAGTATTTATAGTACATGGGCATGATGTTGCTAATCGTGCTGAAGTAGAACTTCTTGTAAAAAAAATGGGATATGAACCGATAGTCTTATTTAAGCAAGCAAGTGGGGGCAAGACAATAATTGAGAAGCTTGAAGGGGAAACAGAAAGCGTTTGTTTTGCAATCATCCTTTATACGGCATGTGACTATGGACGCGATAAAACAGAGAGTAAAGAGCAGCCGAGAGCCAGACAGAATGTAGTGTTTGAGCACGGTTATTTATGCGCAAAATTAGGTCGTGACCATGTATGTGCTCTTGTGGCGCCAGGGATTGAGATCCCGGGAGATTTGGCGGGGGTTGTATATATACCTCTCTCTGGCCCATGGGAGTATATGATAGCCAAAGAAATGAAGCAGGCCGGATTAGAAATAGATTTGAACCTTTTGTAAACGGTAATATGCTACGTCACCTTGCCCCGATAATCATACCTGAAACAGTTGGGAATCCTCCTGTCCAAAATGCTGCATATAAAGTAGTAGAAGAACTTGTGTCTGCCATCAATGACCCGAATATCAAGAATGTGGCGGTTTCTGCAGACTATGGGGCTGGAAAGAGTTCTGTTGTTGAGACAGCAAAAGCGAAGATTGTTAAGGATGAAGATATACGTTGGTGGCGTTTTAAACGAAAGAAAAGGCAATCAAGATTTCTTACGATTTCACTTGCACAGTTGAATGCGAATAGCCGTTCTCTTAAGACAAGTAAGGTTCAGAATAAGGTTAATAATAAGAATAAAAAAGAAGAAAATAAGGACATAGAGTATAGTCTCCTTCAGCAACTATTATACTATGATCTTCCTTCGAAAACACCTAAGTCCAGGTTTTATAGGCTTGGACAAACAAGTATTTGTCGAGCACTGGCTTGGGCTTGTTGCATTTTGCTTGCCGCAATATCATATTTGATACTTTTTGAACCGGAGAGATTCATGGTAAAATCTTTCTGCAATCGTTTTTCCGTATCTGCAGAAAGCAAGTTTTGGATTGATTGTGTTGCGGCGATTATTCTTACCGTTCTTTTTGTTCTATTATGTGTTTGGTTTGTTAGAAGAGCTCGTATAAAGATTGGGAAAGTTAAAGTTAAAGAAGCTGAGGTTGAGATTGATACACTTTCAGTATTTAACCAGTATTTAGACGAGATAATATATTTCTTTGCATCTACACGTTATAATGTTGTTGTCTTTGAAGATCTTGACCGCTTCTCAGACACAACCAGAATTTTTGGAAAGCTTCGAGAACTGAATACAATCCTCAATAGCAGCCAGTATCTCCGTGGCATCATTAAGCGAGAGATTACTTTCGTTTATTCTGTGCGGGATGATATTTTTGATGCAACTAGGAGAGTGAAATTCTTTGATTATATAGTGCCTGTTATTCCTGTCGTAAATTCATCCAATGCATACGAGAAACTATGTGAATTCTTGGAAGATGAAGATTTAAAAGCGTTAGACGGCAAAGATCTTCTTAATCTATGTGAATTTTTTGAAGAACTGAGGCTGATAATCAATATTGTCAATGAGTATAATCTCTATAAGAAGGTAATACGGCTGGATGATCTTAAACTTTCCCGAAAGATTCTTTTCGGGTTGATTGTATATAAGAACTACTGCCCACACGATTTTGTTCACCTCCATAATAGAAGGGGAGTGTTGGCAAGCATTCTAGATGATAAATCTGGAATAACAGAGTTCGTGATCAAGGCGAGAGAACAACGAAAAATAGCGGCAGAGGAAAAACTGAATTCTCTACTGAAGGATTCTAATGATTGGGAAAAAGCATTAAGAAAAGAATATGTCGAAGCGTCAAAGAAACAAACAGGTTATAGGAGTTCTTACTTTGAAAGTTATCAACTGCATAACGGTGTAAGGGTTTCATTTGAGCGTGTTGCAGAAGATGCAACCCTTTTTGAGGAATTACTAGGAGACAGAATAAGTTTCTATGGTAATGGACAATTATTCTCTATTTATCATTTTGCTGATTGGCAGAAGGCGGTAAGCAGTAAGTCATATCAGGAACGTCTTAGAGATAATCCTTATACTAAGCAAGTCACGAGTCAAAAGGAAGTCTTAGAAGGAGTACAATTATTAAACCTAACCACAGCTGATTTATTCTCAAAAATCTTGAGTGAAGAAATAGATGTACTTGATGGTTACCTGGACAAAGAGCCCATAGAAGGCCATCCTTTTATTCCTGCTGAACGTCATAAGCTCCTTCGTTTTTTATTGACGCACGGTTTCTTGGATGAGCACTATCTTGACTATATTACTTACTTTTATCAGAATTCGATAAGTATTGAGGATAAGCGATTTATCCTCAATATAACGTCGTTAGATAAAGAATGTCTACCGTTCACTTATCACATCCTGAATCCTTTAGCTGTCGCTAACCGTTTTGATCTTGATGATTATAAAACGAATGTTCGATTGTTAAATGTGGACCTTGCTCTTGCGCTGGCTGGCGAAGGTGAGAAACAAGTGGACAATAGAAAGGCCATGCAGTTACTTGCCAAACGAACTAAAGCAATAGATTTTATTCTTGCCGTATATGAAAGTGAGAATGAGTCGGTAGAGGCAGTTAGAACGTTCATGACAGAGTTGCTCACTTATTGGGATTTTGGGGCGCTAATACAATCTTTAGAGGATAAAGTTGACAGTCGTCTTCCCAAGTTGAGAGAGATTAATCTTCGCTATTCGAATTTGAATGACCCTGAGATGTTTAATGGAGATTTCCAAACGTGGTTGAATGGACACTTTGGTTTTATAACCACAGTATTTGATAATATCGGAGAAGAAAGATTAAGGGCATTCATAGGGGTTTACAAGCCGAGCTTTAGCAAAATTAGTCTTTCTAGCGTACCTTCTTCTTTCGCTGATTATATTATTGATGAAGGGTATTTTTCTATCAATTCTTCTAATATGGAGGATATTTCTTCATATCTGGGAATTCAAGATGATTATAAGAAAGCAGGATTTACTACACTTTATAATATCAATAGGCAGAGCTTGTCTTCTTTACTCAAACAACAGCCTCAAGAGTTTGTTAAAGTTTTCTCTTCCACCAGTGTTGAGGAAGCAGAATGGGCGAAATCTATTATTGTTGCAGATGGAAGGATTTCTCCTTCCTCCAGAAAAGAATACTTGAGAAAACAATCCGAAAAGATACAGAAGGCCTCCTCTATAATAGAATCCGCGCTTGATTTTGCGTTTAAGAATTCATTGATTCTTCCTTTATGGGAGAATTTGTACTACTTATGCTATGAAATGCATCATGCCGTACCAGTGGTTTTTTTAAAGAATAATACATTAGTAGAATTCCTTAAGCTCAAGCCGGAACAACAGAATGAGGTCGTGAGTAAATGGGTTTTTGCAAATGAACTACCCTTTAGCGTTTATGAAAAGGTCGTTAGAACAATGTATGGTTTTAAAAAACTAGAAGAGGGTGTTGAGCTGCGACGAATAGATGTTCTGGTTACAAATGGCCTTTTGTTATTTAATGCTAGTAACTATGCTGTAATGAAAGAGAGTTATCCATCTTTAGCAGCCAAGTTCATTGCATTTAATCTTAAGACATATCTAGGGGATGTTGAGGATTACGTAGTTTCTTCTTTGGAAATGTCTAAAATCCTGAAATCGTTAGGCTCTAACGATAAAAAAGCGAACTATTTATCTAGTTATCCTGTCTTTGAAGGGACTCTTTCTGCTGATATTGCAAATGAGATATGTAGAATGATTCAAAGCCGGAATCTCAAGGTGGAAAGTATTGAAGATAATTTATTGTTACAGGCAATAAAGTATTCAACAAACGATGATGCTCGATTATATGTGGCCAGGAAAGCACTGTTTGATTTACCCTACGAGTCTGGACGTTGTTCTGGAATTCTTAATGCAATGGGAGGAGAGTACTCTAGAATATGTGAACCTGGTTCTTATTCTTGGCTTGTTATGAATGCAAATAATAATAGAATTGCCAAGTATTTGAAGGATAACTCCTTTGTGAAGGATTACGAACGGTTTGAGGAGAAGATTAGGATAATCAAATAGAGTTATACTTATGCTATATGAAGAGATATGAGTTGAATGAGCGGGAGGCTTAGGCGCATAATGCTGACGGATTAACGGCTACACTAGACTCGTGGGGTACGAAAGGCTTTTTTAGGTTACTTTTTTTGAGAGTGGGGGATGTAGTGGTGAGGTGAGGAGGCGAGGTTTGATGGCTTTATCTGCGTGAGGGAGAATCGGCAGGTATCGTCCTTGAATAGATGACTCCGTATGGCGGAAAGGGGATTGGCCGGATGGCATCGTCCCAAACCCCTTCCAGGAAAGCCCGGAGTTTTACGCACGGACGTTGGCGGCGGGGTTGAATGGTGGGGGCCGGATGGCATCGGCAAGGAAGATGGTGGACTACGGGGGCGCGCCGGAGGAGGATAGGTTTTTTGCGGTGGATGAGGGGACGAAGGAGAGGGCGAGGAGGAAGATGTCGGCGAGTTTGAGGAAGAATAAGATTACGGGAGGGACGGGGGAGACGTGGGTGATTAGGGATGTGGATGGGGATTTGATGGCGTTGGATTATGATAGCGGGAAGAAGGAAGGGGAGGTTTGGAGAGGAGGGGGAGGGTTGTGTTTGGGAGGGTGGGGGATGTGGTGGTGAGGGAGTGATTTTATCGTCCCGTCCCCCGCAACGAGGTGCTGGGTGCAGGAGCATCGATATGGAAATGGGCACACAATGGTGACTAGGTGGATGTGTGTATTATGTGCACGGAGGCCAAGGCGCGGGCTTATCGTCCCGAAGATAAAGAGCTGGACGACGATACGCATGCGGCATTGAAATATATCGGAGTGAACAAGGAGTATGAAGGGACTTTCCCGAATATCGAGATGAACACGGTGCCGCATCTGCAGCTGGTGCAGTTCATCGAGGGTGCCATCAAGGAGAGCGAGCCGGACATCATTATCACGCATCATCCTGCAGATACGAACAACGACCATCTGCAGACGTCGATGGCGTGCCAGGAGGCAGTACGTCTGTTCCAGCGCAGGCCGGAGGTGAAGCGCGTGAAGGAGTTCTGGTATATGGAGGTGCCCAGCTGCACGGAGTGGAAGATTAACAATGCCATGCAGACGTTTAACCCCAACTGTTTTGTTGAAGTAGGTAAAGAGGGCGTAGATGCTAAGATAAAGGCTTTGGGCATGTACCGTGGCGTGATGCGTCCTTATCCGCATCCCCGTTCTGCAGAGTATATCGCTGGCCTTGCTGCTGTTCGGGGGAGCCAGTGGGGGGTGAACTATGCGGAGAGTTTTGAGGTTGTGTTGCGCGAATACTAATCAAGAATTGGAGAATTAGAGAATGGTTATCAATCAAGCATTACTAGATAAACTCACGGAAGAGGCGAAAGCTTCTCCAAGGTTAAGGATGAACTTGGATCTGCGGAACAGTGCGGATGACCAGAGTCAGCGGATGCTGAATGCTATTGAACCAGGTTCACCTCTGCCCATACATCGGCATAGACATACTTCTGAAACAGTAGTGTGTTTGAGAGGCAGGCTTGTTTGGGAGTTCTATGACGAGCTGGAGCGGATTTGCACGGAGACCATCGTGCTTTCTCCTAATGGGCAGGTGGTGGCCTTGAATATTCCGGCTGGTCAGTGGCATACGGTACGGGCTTTGGAGTCTGGTTCCGTGATTCTGGAAATGAAGGAGGGGGCGTATGAGCCCATCGGCCCGGAGGATATGATAGAGGTATAGTGGGCTTTATTGGGTGTGGAATCGGCATTGGTGAAGGTATCGGCCCAGATGCGGAGTGATATTGTCGTCTCGCCCACCGGAATGAATAACTGAGTATCGACGACCGTCGTATCATCAGGCCGGCGTACCTGAATGTGTTTGGAGAGAGTGAGTATGTGGGGTTGGAGGAGAGGTAGGGGGGATTATGGTTTAAACGGGTTGGCGGATATCGGCGCATGATGAGAGGTGGGATTGTCCTAATGCGAATTATGGTCTCTTTGCACTCGCGTCTTAATCGGCATATAGAGAGAATGGGTTTAAACTTGCTTTACGGATGCGGATGCTGTGGCGGATGGGAAGACGGTGTCCATCATGCGTCTGTGTATGATTCTCGGCCCTGGCAACAAGGGTAGTCTGAACTTGCGGTATTGTGTAGTGAGCGAC
>JAEEGF011102392.1_pt1 | contig 11461 bp, 11 predicted proteins | sample 9134171 | NCBI WGS metagenome assembly JAEEGF01 (sample SAMN16246542, study PRJNA631951) | gut metagenome | biome: gut microbiome; feature: rumen; material: AP-attached | host: Bos | place: Iran: Karaj | collected 2018-10
ACAAGGGCGGATTCTACATCAAGAGTCTGAAGTTCAGCCGCTATGAGGAGGACAAGAGCATCTCCGTCAGCGTTGCCTCGCTGAAGCCTGCAACCGTAGCCATTGGCGATGCCACGACCATCACCGCTAATAGCAAGTCGTCGACCAGCACCATTGCCAGTGTCGATTTCTATGCTAACGGCCTGCACATTGGCACCGCTACCGAGGCTCCATATACCATCGAATTCCAGCCCGCCGCAAAGGGGTCGTATACGATTACTGCCATTGCCACTGATGCTGAAGGCAAGGTGAGACAGTCGACTGTTGTGAAGACGCTGAAGGTCAACGGCAAGCGTGAACCTTATAAGAGTGTCATCACGATTCCGGGCATCATTCAGGCCGAGAACTTCGACAAGGGTGGTGAAGGACTGTCGTTCCACGACTCTGATAGCGATAACCAGGGAGATGCCAACTACCGTACCGACAACGAAGGACTGGACCTTGTGAAGGGCAATAACGGTACAGCCATTGGCTATACGGCCTCCAACGAGTGGACGGAGTACACGGTCAATGTGACCGAGCCGGGCGAGTATGAGTACACGGCTACTATTTCGAACGGCTCCAGCTCGACTGGCGGCTTCACCATCAGTCTTGTCAAGGGCACTTCGGTGACTCAGATTGCCAAGGTCTCGTTCTCGGGTACTGGCGACTGGAACACCTATAAGACCGTTACGGGCAAACTGACCAGGAACCTGGCTGAGGGTGAGCAGATTCTCCGCTTTACCATCAATCCCGGTAACTGCAACATCGACAAGGTTGAGCTGAAGTGTACGCTGAACACGGGAATCAATGAGGTGGCCGGCGAGCAGTCCTTCGGTTCGATGTTCAACCTGTCAGGCCAGAAGGTCGGTAGCGACTATCGCGGCATCATCATCCGCAACGGCCGGAAGATTCTGAAGAAGTAATACGTTATGATAACCATTATTGCAGCCGTGGCGCGTAACCGCGCCATCGGCTTCAACAACAAGCTCATCTACTGGCTGCCCAACGACCTGAAACGGTTCAAGCAGCTGACGACGGGACACACCATCGTGATGGGGCGCCGCACGTTTGAGAGTCTGCCCAAGGGGGCACTCCCCAACCGCCGCAACATCGTATTGAGCCGGACGACGCAGGGCTTTCCTGGATGCGACACCTACGTGTCGCTCAGGGAAGCCCTGAGTCATTGCTCGCCCGACGAGGACATATATATAATAGGTGGAGCCAGCGTCTACCGTCAGGCCATGCCCGTGGCCGACCGTCTTTGCCTGACTGAGATTGACGACACGCCCGCCGAGGCCGACACCTTCTTCCCCGACTACAGCGAGTGGCATGAGGTGTGGCGCGAGGACCATCCAGTCGACGAGCGTCACGATTACCCCTATTCGTTCGTCGACTATGAGAGGAAGGTCAAATCTGTTGTAGAGGATACACGAGATTGACGATGAAGATGTTTGCACAGAGGATGATGAGGTTCATCGGCAGACCGACTTCGGATAGCTGCTGGGCTGGCCCAGCAGGTGCTTCACCAACCATTGTAATACGCCCGTGTACGTCAGACCGGCAACGACCACGAACAGTACGCCGATAACCACCACCGATGTAGAGCTGAAACCCGAAAAAGCCTCTTTGGCATCGAGCACGCCAGTGACAAAGAGAATGGCGATGGCGCCGAGAAACACCAGGTCGGAACGCAACTTCGTGAACAGCAGGACGCTGAACATACCCAATACCGTGACGATGGTGATCCAAGCGTCAAGGCTGAAACCTAAAAAATAGCAATGAATCCATTCTTGTATCTCTTATTCAGTTAATTGTTTTTGTGTGGCAGCGTAACTCACGTTCAGGGCGTACGACTTGCGCAGGGCCTGCTTTACGTCGTTGATAATCGACATTGGCACGTCGCGGTCGGCCTCGATGCTGACTGTCAGTCGCTCCTGGTCCTCAGCCGACATGTGGCGGCGCTCCGTCTCAATGAATTGCCTGATGTCGCCGACCGTCATCAGCTGGTTGTTCAGCTGAATACAGTATGCGTCCGACGAGCCGTCCAACGGTTTGCCGATGTAGATGTGGACTACCGCCGACTTATGCTCAGCTTTTTCGACCTCTGTACCGGCGGGCACCTCGTAGGTCACCTTCTTCTCGACGTCGCGCATGTGGGTGACAATCATAAAGAAGAAGAGCACGGTGAAGATGAGGTCGGGCAGCGACGCCATGTTCAGCTCGGGCACGCTGTGGTCGGGGCGGCGGAAGCGGCGGCGCATCATGGGCGACCTCCTTCCTCCTCGACGACGTCGCTCACTCTCGGCGGGCACTTCAGCGGACGGTAGGCGGCCACGATGGCATTCTGCAACTGGAAATAGGCCTCGTAGCGGGCCTTCGGGTCGGTCTTGATGGCCACCACGCGGTGGCGCGGGTTGACGGCAGCAAACTGCCTCACCTCCTGCTGCAGCTGCTCAAGGGTGACGGCGTCGCCGTTCAGCGTCAGCCGGCCCGCGGCATCAAGCTTCACGGTTATGATATCCTCCTGGCGTATGTCGGCCACCTGCTCCTGATCCTGCGGTGGCGGTGGCAGCTGGCGCTTCAGTCCCTTCCCTGAGTCCATCGACGATGTTATCAGGAAGAAAATCAACAGCATGAAGGAGATGTCGGCTGTCGACGACGTATTCAGCGACGGAACTTCGCTATGGCGACGATGGCGGAACATACGCAGATGAGCAGGATTGAGGTGAAGATGAACATATCGGTTGTACGCAGCCAGAACGTGTCGGTAAACGGTGTGCCGTTGCTGACTATCGGCTGCGTGGAGGCTAATGCGAAGGTAATGAGCAGGACGACGGCTACCAGCGCAGCCGTTGCATAGCCAATCATCGACGAGCGGCGCGAGGCCAATGGATCTTTCGACCGTTCGTGGGTGAGCACGCCGTGAACAGCCGACCATACGGCGATGCCGATGGCAACTGCTAACAGGCCATAGACTGCCCACAGCACTATTTCGACGATAATCGTACTATCAGCCATTTCGTTTTACCTTTTTACTTTTTTACCTTTTTACTTTTGGTGTTTATACGCCATGATGATGTCGAGCAGCGTCACCACCGACTCCTCCATCTGCGAGGTCAGGTGCTCGATCTTCGACGTGATGTAACTATAGAACAGCTGCAGAATCAGCGCCACGACGATACCGAAGATGGTGGTAATGAGCGCCACCTTCATACCCGAGGCCACAATCGTAGGACCGATGTCGCCGGCAATCTGAATCCGCTCAAAGGCCATCACCATGCCGATGACCGTGCCGAGGAAGCCCAGCGACGGGGCCATAGCAATGAACAGCTTGATCCACGACGTGCCCTTCTCGAGCTTCGCCGTCTGAACCGAGCCGTAGCTGTAGATGCTGCGCTCAATGTCGTCCATCGTCTCGTGGATATGCATCAGCCCTTGGTAGCAGATGCTCGCTACGGGGCCGCGCGTGTCGCGGCAGAGCTGCTTGGCGCCCTCGATGTCGCCCTCGTTGACCTTCGCGTCGATGTCCTTCATCAGCCGCTTCGCATTGATTTCCGACAGCGTCAGGTAGGTGATGCGCTCAATGCAGAAGGCCAGACCGAACACCAGTGCCAGCGCTACGAGGGACATGAACAGCGGCGTGCCGTCGATGAACATTTTCTTCAGGCGGTGGTGAACGCCGCCCGCTTCGGCATCGAAATCCTCGCTCAGTTCCATGTCGTCCATAGCAATGGTTGCCGAGTCAGCCGCCAGATTGTCCCCCGGCGCTTTGACTGTGCTGTCAGCAATCACGGTCTCTATAGAATCCTTCTTCGGGAGTTGCTGCGCCTCACTGGTTTGGGCGAGCGTCAGCAAACCAATAATTGCAACAAGAGCAATTAGCTTCTTCATACTTGATAGTCAATCAAATTGTTTAATTTGAAGTGCAAAGATAGCAATATAATTCTATCGGCAAACTAACTGATTCCGTTTTTTAATAACTTATAACATAACTCCTCCGCAACTTTACAAAAAAATTCTTATCTTTGCAGCTGATTGGGGGAAATCCTCCCTGCAGCAAATGGAAAATACCTGAAATGAAAGAAAATACTAATCATAACAAAACAAACGAACGTATGGAAACAATTAACAGAACAAAGAAAGTCATCGTGCTTTTGCTGATGTTGGTGGGATTTGCGCCGTCGGCAAGTGTGACACTGACAACAACCAAAGCAGCTGTTGCAGCGAATCAGGCAGCTACTGATGATGAGGTGGAAGCTATGAAGGAGGATTTGAGGCGTATATTGGAGGATTTTATGAGAATGTCCAGTGAAGCGTACGGTGAACTACATGAGAACGCTACAGAAGATGAAGCTCCTGAACTATATCAGGATTTTGAAGAGCTTCAACGCTTGTTAATGGACATGTATGAAAGAGTTTATTATGCGACAACGATGGAGGAGTTAAATGCATTGGAAAGGATGTTCCGTGATTATGTCGTAGAAAGATTTGATGCATTCTATTCACAGATTATAAGTTTGTATGAGTTTAGTGCTGCTACTGTTGAGGGAATTGTATTGAAATATAGAATTATTGAGAAAGAGAAAACGGCAAAAGTAAAAGGAATAGGCGACCATGATGCCAACTGCACCGTAACCATACCAGAAACAGTTAATGGCTATACCGTCAATGAAATTGCAGATTACGCTTTCCAATATGCAAGGATAGGAACAGTTGTTATGCCCGAAACCATAAAGACTATTGGAGAATTTTCGTTTGATGGATGCTCCCGTCTGCTGAGTTTATCCATCCCCAATTCCGTGACGACCATCATCAGATATGCGTTTGCTGGCTGTACCAGTCTGGCAAGCGTGACCATTCCTAAGTTCGTAACAAGCATTGGGGAATGCGCGTTTGAAGAATGTCCTGGCCTGACGAGCATCTCAGTAGAGCCAGGAAATACCACGTATGACTCTCGTAATAACTGCAATGCCATTATAGAAACCGCTTCTAATACATTGATTACAGGATGCAAGAACACCATTATCCCGAATACCGTGACGAGTATAGGTGCTTACTCATTTATGAGAAATAGCCTGACAAGCATTACTATCCCAAGTTCTGTGACCAAAATTGGTTTTTATGCGTTCTATCAATGTTGGAGCCTGACAAGTGTAACGGTTAAGATGAAAACACCTGTTGAAGTAGAAGGTGGAGTCAGTACATTCTTTAATAGTAACAATGCCACGCTCTACGTCCCCAAAGGCTGCAAGGCCGCCTACGAGTCGGCAGACATCTGGAAGGACTTCAAGACTATTGAGGAACTGCCTGAGCCTGAAATCGCAGTTTCCTTCGATGTGAATGGCGATGGCGAGGTGAATAGCGCAGACATCACCTGTTTGGTTAATAGAATCACGGGAATCACTTCCTGCCCTAACGACCATCATCCACATCTGATAGACCTCGGACTGCCTAGCGGCACAAAGTGGGCATGCTGTAACTTGGATGCCACTACACCCGAAGGCTACGGAGGTTACTATCGTTGGGGCGAAACAAGTCCATTGGCCTTAGGGGAGATGCCAATAGACTACCCGTATAATAGCTTAGACCTCAATATTTCTGGAACTCAGTATGATGCGGCGACGGCCAGTTGGGGCGCTCCCTGGCAGATGCCTACCAAAGAGCAGATACAGGAGCTTTTGGACAACAGCACAAATACTTGGGCTGTGCAGGATGGTGTGAATGGTCGCAAGTTCACAGGTACTAACGGCGGGACACTTTTCCTTCCAGCTGCCGGCAGTGTCTGGAATGGTGGACTCGGAGGAGTTGGCTCCAACGGCAGCTACTGGTCGTCGACACCTCCTACAATCAAGGGCTACGCTCTCAGTCAGGAAATCGATTCGGACGGCGTTAAATGGTTAGCCACAGGCCGCCTCGCCGGTCTATCTGTGCGCCCCGTACAAATAGCTAACAGTCCAGAAGAATCTCTGTCATCCCCATACGATGTTAACCAAGATGGAAAGGTTAACATAGCAGACGTCACCTTCCTTATAGACAGAATTGCCTATTTGGAGCGTCTCAAGACTTTAGAAAGCGGCTCGGCTGAGGAAGTGAGAACCGTGCTCGAAGAAATGCCAGGGGTTAATCAGGCCGATGCTGGGGAGGTCGCAAATACGCTGCAAGAAAATGCAAATGTTATTGAGGCTTTCACGGAAGACGGAAATAATGTCGTTGTACGCCAAGATGAAGAAGAAGGCTATAGAGTTTATCCGATGTATCATTTGGAATCTCTATTTTCTGATGATGTGCTTACTTCCGAGGTGGAGACAGCTATGGCACGTTCGTCTCAAAGAAGAACTGTACACTACGATCAAAAGATAGCCATCTTCAATTATTTCGGCAGTGCCAGTGCAACCTCTATTTACTATCCTACACAAAATTGGATTATGTCCTGTCTGACCGCATGGTTCAACAACCACGGATATACTACAGAGGTCTATGGTGATAGTCCCCAAAAGCCTTTCACCGTAGAGAATCTGCAGAAGGTCGTGGACGAATGGGTCAACTATAAGGCCATAATCATAATGACTCACGGAGCCGTGGTGGAGAACAAGACGCCCTTCTTTGCCGTACACGAGCTAATAGAGAAGAAGCGGGACAACGGGTTTGTTGACCCTGACGACAAAAAGGTGTACAAGATTGTCTCTGTGGAAGATATGTTTAAGAAAGTCGGCCGTGGCTGTTACATCTACTTAGGAGCTTGCGATGGTGCGCCCAAGGGTGGTTATCAGCATATCGACGACCTGCGTTTTCCCATGCTCAGCAACACTGACATCATTGGGTGGTCGGGCAAGACACGCATAGCCCAGGCTCATGCAGCCCTGCTCTTTCATAGCCTGCTTTATGGAGGGTACACCTGGGGGCAGGTTTGGCAGGGGATAACTTCGCAAGATGGAACGGCTCAAGCACATCCTTCATATCACATGCAAGAAAGTGTGAGTCCTTTCACGTTCGCGGGCAACGATGATATAAAGACTGAATATGACAATAGTGTTTCGGCCAGTGTTTTTGTAAATCAAGTTAAGGATAAAGATATGGTAGACTTTAAAATTACCGTGGAGGGATTCGATTATCCTTGCGAGATAAAAGGAAACATTGTAAATCTGATTAACGGAACAAAAATCGCGTGGAATAAGAAAATCTATAATAGTAGCTATAATAGTTTTAACAAGCAATTACCTCTTAGTGCATTGGCCGACGGCATCTACTCTCTTGAGATACTGGCTCATCCTGATGATCAAACAGACGGCAGGAGGGTGAAGTTCAACATGCCTGCCTGCTTTATCAAGTCGAAGTATTTTAAGGAACTTGCAGCGACATTGGTAGCTGAGGCCGATGTTGCCGTTCCCGTAGTCCTCGATTCTGAAGGCGTTGAGGTAGATGAAGTGACACTGCCAGCCAGAACCAGCCAGACGTTCAGCATCGATGGTTACAGCGGCCATTCGTTTAAGGGAGTTTGCCTGCATACCGCAATAGCAACGGCTACCGTTACCGATGCGACGCTAGCCGTTAGTGGCGTGTCGGAAGGCAGTACCTACATCGGTGTATATGACGAGCAGAACCACCAGATGGCTGTGGTTAAGGTGTCGGTCGGCCCAGGTAGCGTAGCCTGTCTCACTTGCCCTGACGCGAACCACCCTCACTGGATAGACCTCGGCCTGTCTTCTGGTACACAGTGGCGATGCTGCAATGAAGGGGCATCCACGCCAGAGGCTTACGGCGGATACTATACCTTCGGTCAAGTGTCCTCTGCCCCAACGTTTGAACAGATAGGGGAACTTCTCTGGAATACAACATCCGTGTGGACAACTCTAAATGGTGTGAACGGACGTAAGTTCACCGGTATCAATGGCGGTACTATCTTCCTTCCAGCCGCAGGCTGCAGCTGGGAGTGTAGCAGCGAGGGGGAAGTTTGTTTCGATGGTGTGGGCTATAGGGGTGAATACGGGTCGTCTACACCTAACGACGAGTACTACGTCTACGGATTGTACTTTCGTCCGGACGACGCGGACTGGAGCGGCCTCGAAGTCCGCGACCTCGGTCATTCCGTGCGCCCCGTGCGTTAGTAACCAACTTGTCTATCGTAGGGACGCAAGAACTGAGTGCATCCTACCCAACGCGAACCCTGCCTTTCCAGAATAGGATTCACACCCGGCGGTAGGGCGGATCCCATGGGGTCATCCAGCCTCGGCGTGGGGTGTGAATCCTATTTTGGCTCACAGGGTGCCCCTATGCTCTTAAGTATTACAAGGAGGACACTCCCAATCGTGCTGAAAGGCACGGGTAAAAGCGTCGTTCCGCGCCGTTAAAAGTGTTGTTTGGCCGCGACTTAAGTTGAAACTGCGACGATGGACGATAAAACGGCGCCAATGGATGATAAAACGGTGGCGGCGGATGATAAAACGGCGGCAACGTTTGGTAGTTTGGAAAATGTTTGCTATCTTTTCGGCAAAAAGACGGTAAACCATGCATGCAAAGTATATCAAACGTGAGATTACAGACTTGAACGGTACAGGCAGAACGCAGGCCTGCTACAAAATGGAGCTGACGCCCATGACGTTTCAGCAGTTCGTAAGCCTTTGCCATCGTGAGGGCGGAATGGACGAGAGCCAGATTCTTGGTGCGTTGTCGCTGGTCAGCGAGAAGCTTGCCCTGTGTATGGCAGAGGGTTTTTCAGTAAAACTCGACGGCATCGGCACGTTCAATGCCAAACTCGGCGTGAGGGGCGACATGCTGCCCGACGCCTTCGAAGAGGGCGAAACGAGTCGCAATGCCAAGAGTATTGAGGTGAACGGCGTCTCGTTCAGGGCCGACAAGGACCTGATCAGGAACACTGACCGCAAGTGCCAGCTGGAGCGAGGCGGTGAGAGCCGGCTCAAGAAGTCGCCCTTCACGCTGGAGGAGCGTATTCAGAGAGCCCGCGACTTCCTGAAAGTGCATCTTTTCATGAAGGTTCCCGACTATGTGCGGCTGACCGGACTGTCGCGCACAACAGCGGCAGAGGAATTGCGCAAGCTGGCGCTCGACGCCTCAACCGGCATCACAAGCCGGGGCGACAGAAGCCAGAAGGTCTACATTCTGCGGCCATAGAGTCTAGCGCCGCCAGGTTCATCTGACGGTATTGATGGTCTTCTGCAGCTCTTCAAGGAATCGGGCGGCGTGTCCGCCGTCCATTTGGGCATGGTGGAACTGGAAGGAGATGGGGAGCGTGGTTCTTAGCCAGCCTCTGCGATATCTGCCCCATGCCAGGAAGGGGTTGGTGAAGATGCCGCTGTACTGATTGACGATGCTGTCGAGCTCCGTGCCGGTGATTGCCGATGTGCCTACAATGACGGCCCCGTCGTCTAATATGTCCTGACAGTTTTGGCTGATGGTCTCTGTCAGATGCAGGTAATTAGCGTTAAACTGCTCCAGATCGTCGGTAACGGCAATGTCGCAGAAGCTCAGTCCGCCCTTGGCGTTTTCGGCTATCGTGTTGATGGCCATACGGTCGTATTTGTACAGCTTCCCGTCGTGGGGCAACATGTAAAACTCCTCAATCTTTGAGGCAGTCTTGCCGATGCACCAGCAGAGAAGCATGTTGAACTTCAGCCCGCGCCGCCGGCTCACCTTACAGAGCCGCGTCACGTCGAAGGTCTTCGTGAACGTCACCATCGGCATGGGCGACTTTATCCACAGCTCGAATGCCATCGCCCGATTCGTGTCCTTGGGATTGATTTCCTGTTTCATGTTATGCGATTACTGTTTGCAATTGAGTATTGTTAGACAGTGCAAAGGTACAAATAGTTGGAGAATGCTCCAAATATCTGCCCGGTTTTTGGGATAAACCGTACATAAATGTGACGAGTGGCGTGATTTGTTGGCCGGATAGTTCGCGTCGCGAATAGTTTTTCCGCCATAAAATTTGGTGGATTAAAAACAAACCGCTACCTTTGCAGCTAATTTTTCGAGCAAACGAAAAAAGGATATGAGACTGACATTCTTAGGAACAGGAACGTCGTGCGGTGTGCCGACGATAGGTTGCGATTGCCGCGTGTGCCGGAGCGAGAATCCGAAGGACAAGCGGCTGCGCTGCTCGGCACTCGTCGAGACAGAGCACACACGCCTGCTGATAGACTGCGGACCCGACTTCCGCCAGCAGATAATGCCGCAGCCCTTCCGGCGCATCGACGGCATACTGATTACCCACGCCCACTATGACCACATGGGAGGAATGGACGACGTGAGGCCGTACTGCCAGTTTGGCGAAATCAATGTCTATGCCGACCCGATAGCCCGCAAGGGCCTGTTGGAGATGCTGCCCTATTGCTTTGTCGAGAACCGTTATCCGGGTGTGCCGGCTATCGGGCTGCACGAGATTCACAAGCACGAGCCGTTCACCATCGGCGACATCGAGATCATGCCCATCGAGGTGATGCACGGCAAGCTGCCCATCCTGGGCTACCGCATGGGGCCGCTGACGTATATCACGGATATGAAGACGATAGACGATGGCGAACTACAATATATAAAAGGTACGGAGGTGCTGGTGGTGAATGCCCTGAGGCAGCAGCCCCATCATTCGCACCAGACGGTGGACGATGCCGTCGGCTTTGCCCGTAGGGTGGGGGCTAAGCGCACTCTGCTGATACACTCCAGTCACCACATCGGATTGCACGACGAGGTCAATGCCTCGCTGCCTCCCGACATTCAGCTGGCTTACGATGGGCAGGTGGTGGAAGTTTGGTGAAGGGTGAAAGGTGAAGGGTGAAGGGAGGATGGTGAAGGGAGATTAGTGCTTCTTTTTGGGAGTCTTGCCTTTTCCGAACAGTCCCATGATGCCGCCGTAGCTCTTGCGGAGCTTGCGGTAGAGCAGGAAAAGGTCGATGACCGTCACGCTGTTGGCGACAAGACTGGCAATGTAGTCGCCCTTCGATGTGTCTTCGCGCTTGACGAAGAGCTGGTTCCACGTCGTTGAGAATTGCTTGTTGTCGTTCTGCATTTGCTCAAGCAACTCGTCCTTGCGCTGGCGGATTTCCTCCAGCGTTCGATAGGTGTGTTGGGGCTTCTGAACAGGGAACACAGTGGGCATTTGCGGATTTACTGTTTACGATTTTCGATTGACTATTTGCTGAGCAATATGTTGGCGAGGAAACGGACGAGCGGGCGCTCAATCCACTTCTCATGGTAGACGAAGAACACGAAGAGCAGCAGCAGGTGGAAACCGCCGATAACACAGAAGGCCGGAGCCATGCCGATGTGCTGCCCCAGCCAGTAAGCTACGGCAAACGACAGGAAGAGCATGACGGCGATGATGAGCAGGAAGAACAAGATAGCCAAGGCGGCGGCCGTCAGCAGGCGCACCACCTTGTCTATCACGTCCAGCTTGACGTACTCTGTCTGCAGTCCGAGATAGTGCTTG
>JAEEGF012038976.1_pt1 | contig 11461 bp, 12 predicted proteins | sample 9134171 | NCBI WGS metagenome assembly JAEEGF01 (sample SAMN16246542, study PRJNA631951) | gut metagenome | biome: gut microbiome; feature: rumen; material: AP-attached | host: Bos | place: Iran: Karaj | collected 2018-10
CCGCTCCCGCGGCATTCCGCCACCCGGCGGCTCCATTCCAGAAGGTTCTTCTGCTTGCGCGCTCCCCGGATCGTTAGCTCGGTCACTCCGTTTTCCTCCGTCTCGATTTGTCCATGTTTGTCCATGGCACAACCTGGCTCAAACATAGACTCCTGTAGACTCACCCGCTTACTGGCTGCCTGTAGGGGTCCGGGATCATTCTCTCACACTTGGAGGGAGCCTTCAATCCGCCGGTTTATTTGACGCTTACTTATCAAAGTCGGCGGACCGTATGGAGCAGTACATCATGGGGGTTTTGAACAATTAGGCTAAAATTAGGATAAAAAAAGAGGGGAGAGCCTCGAAACCCTTTAGTTTCAAGGCTCTCCGTGGCGGAGAAGGGAGGGATTCGAACCCTCGACCTCTCGGATGCGAACCGAACGCTCTCCCACACGGGCCAGTTTCTAGTCACTTTATGACAGGCGAAACTGGCCCAAAGCGTTATATTTCAAGGGCCTCCGGGCGTTCTTCGCCCGGTTTTTCCTTTTCGTGATGATGCGGGCGATGTAGTGGCCTCAACTCGATCTGGGGCGTGGCTCTTATGCAGAGCATATGAGCTGCGCCCCGCAGGATGTGAACCGGGTGCCTCCAAGATTGTTTGCATCCCGGAGCACAATGTTCGCATCCCATGTCGAGTAATATTGGTCGGTTTGACTCTCCCATTAATCAACATGCGGAAAGAGGCGCAGCGTACACTGCGCCTCTCCAAGGGCATACGTAACTCTGTTCAGTTTGGTGTCGAGCGGCGGTGACCAGATACTTTAGTCCCATCCTTTTTCGTGTACCCTTTTACGGGCACGATCTTCTTTTCCGGCTTTCCACGCACGCTGCTTTTTGTCCTGGCCATTGTTTAGTCTCTCATCATAGTCTCTCGGAATGTACCATGAAGGAGGCACTGCCCTCTTCATGGCACGTTACGGACTCAGCGGAAAATCGGAATACGGAAGGCTCTATGTCCGTAGTCCTTGGTATATATCGTAACTCCGTTAACCGTCATTTTTGTGCGGTATATGTAGTGCGCTACGTTACGTTCGCTCCGCTTGCCCTTGATCCGAGAAGCCATCGAAGAGTACTCCTTTCCCGGTTGGGCATTTTGAACTCTTGACAGCAAAAACGTTTTATGATAGCTTTTGCTTGGAATGAATAAGAGGCCGGGTTACCAACCGCGTTCCCGGCAAAGGGGTGCAGCGACTTATATAAGTTGCTGCACTTCCTTTATCATTTCGTAGTATACGACCTCGTTCGTGAAAAGTCAACTATTTCGGAAATTAATTTACTGTATATAGATTATAGGACTATTGTTGACTTTTCTTTCCGTTCGATCTATACTAATAATTAACTATGCCGTGAAAGGAGAATTCCTATGGCGAAGTATTCTGTGACCCCCGAATTATCTGAGACCCTCAGATCTGTTCGTATGCAAAACCACATATCTGCTAAAGCAGTTGCTGAACATATTGGGAAAAGCCAGTCTTACATGTCAAAGCTCGAAAGAGGGGACATTAAATCCATTCAGGAAGACGAGTTGACAGAAATATTCCGTTTCATCTTTGGCAATGAAAGAGACTTGCAGGTGTTCCTTGATTCGGCCTTGGGTAGAATCTTAGAAACATTAGAACTTCGGTATTCAGACGACGAAATCAAAGAACAAGTATGGTTCGACAATTACGACACGGTGCTGCGAATAATTCCTATACCCGAAGAATTGATCGAGTGCCTTAACCTAAGAATAGAAAGCCTTGGGGTATCAATTGACGAATTGTGCTCGAGGATTAATGCCAATGAAGGCATTTCTCCCAAAGTAATCAACACAGATAGGTACCCTTTTAATGAATGGCAGCCATTTGTTGAGAACCACAAAATCACGTTTCGATTTATTAAAATGCGCGTCACTGCTCAAGCGATAAGCGATATTCTCGAAAAAAGAGTACGTTCTGCAAACTATGTAACATTGCTGGCTCTTGCATATTACATTACAAAGATTGAGAAATACGGTTCGACAATCCAAATCAGTGATGATGATGAACAGGGCGTTATGACCGAGGCAACAGATTTTTTAACCCAACACAAGTTTTATTCTATTTCTGTGAGAGCTCAATTAAGCAAACAAATGCATTCTGACACAGAGCGTAAATCGTTATTATCATCTTTTGAACTCGAAAACCTTGACCGAGTTAATGATATACTTAAACATTTTCTTGTGCTTTCACAATATGACATCGCTAGTACAAATAAGCAGTTAGCTGCTTTTGTTCGCAACCTAGAATGGGATAGCGGCTTTATAATGAGTCTATTGAGCATCCCGTTCTCTGATATGGCCAACATGAGCTTTACAATCAAAAAGCAGATGCTCCAGGATATCGTATCAGTTGCAAAAAAGTATAAAGAGCTTCCCGCTGAGCAAAAACGAATTGAGACTTATGAATAGAATCAGCATGCAGTTGTGATGGGATTCTGGCAGTCTAGTCAACGCCTCAACCAAAAAATGGAGTAAATGAGGTTTGTCACGGATCTAAGTAGATCAATTCTCATGTGCCTCGCATGCGCCAGACGAACTAATCTCACAGCATATTTTATCATATGCGCCAAAGATATTCACACGAGTTTTGCGCTTATTAATGCGAAGTGCATTGATGCAATGGATTATATAGGGGGGTGCATTATGGTTACAGCTGTTATTTGCGTGTTTGTTTTAACTATCGTCGCGTTGTATTACAGATTATCGATTTGCGGGGTTGAGTCAAAACGAATTGCTTGTATTATGAAAATAATCCTGCTCATCATCACATTTGTGTTAGCTATCATAAAAAAGGATTTTCTAACAATTGGGAAACTTGCGCTTGGAGGAACATCGACTGTTGCTACGCTTGTTGGCTTTGAAATAGCAGATGCATTACTTGAACTAAGAGAACAAAAGCAGCAAAAGAGGAACCGCTAACTGATAATCATCAAAACGTCTTTCCTTATGATTGAGCATTTCAATCATAAGACAGCGAGAGAAACACAAAAGAATCATCATTTCGCTGATAAATGGATGAGAGAGCTATGGAGAATAAGAGCTTTTCGAAAAAACAACACTATGTTCCACAGGTGTATCTCCGCGGCTTCTCAGAGGATGATATCCGCATTTGGAGTTATTCACTTAATCCTATGGATAGTGGAAAACTAGTACCTATCAAGTCTGTTTGCTATATTAAGAACCTATATGAGATCAGGCAAGATGACGGGGAATTAGTTGCACCAAATTGGATTGAAAATGTCCTTTCGAAATTCGAGGGCATGTATGCTGAATACCTACGAGCATTGAAAAGAAAAGTGTATAACAAGGAAAACTACAGGACAAAGCGCTTTCTATCGACAGACGAAAAAGCCTTCTGGAAATTCTATGTTACATTACAAATGATGCGTAGTCCAAGTGTATTAAGAAAAGCACAGCTGATTACTGACGAACTCAATGATAATCGACTATTGGATTACACAACAAGTTCATTAGCTGTTTACCTGTGCCTCCCGTTTTTTGGCGAAATGAAGCCTGAAGATAGAAATGCGTTCGTTGTCTTTCTAAAGCCTATTCTCAATATGTCTATTGCAATAGGCGTTGACGAGAGTGAGACGCTCTTTACCTCGGACAACCCGGTCTATTGTTATTCCCCTCAAAAAGACATAACACTACTCGAAGAATATGAACGGATAGTAATGCCGTTGACCTCCAGTCTGGTCCTGATCATGCTGGGAGGAGAGGCGGCAAAAGGACGCGACAAGAACCGTCTTTTTCGATTAAGTGAGGAAGACCAAAGAATTATTAGAACGTCTATTGCCTATACTGCACGATTAAGGGTCTTTTCTAAAAAAGAATTAGGAAAAACAGACCGAATGCTTATAAAATGTGCAAGAAGGGATAGAACTCAAGACGAAGCGGTTCAAAAGGGATAAGTATATCTCTCAGGCAGTCATGGATAACTGTTAACGAATTCCAAGAACGCCTCACAAAGTGAGAGATTTCGACGAGCAGACATTCAAATTGGAATGTCTGCTCGTTGTTATACACAACATGAAGAAGAGGTAGTTTTCATGCCAATGAACGGTGTATTACTTTCGTTCCCAAAAAATCTATATGGAGGAACTAATATGATGAAAGAGAGCTCACCCTCAAAACGGAGTCAGGCTGCGGAACAAATCATCTGCATCCCGCTAAATGAGCTTCATCCTTTCCCGGCTCATCCCTATGGCATCCGGGAGGATCAAGCCATGCTGGACACGATGGAAAGTGTGAGGCTCACAGGTGTCGTTGTGCCAGCCATCGTCCGGCCCAGGGATGAGGGCGGTTATGAGATCGTCGCCGGACATCGGCGCAAGCTGGCCTCCGAGCGGGCAGGTTTCACGGATATGCCCTGCATCGTCCGCGACTTGACCGACGACGAAGCCATCATCCAGCTTGTGGATTCCAACGCCCAGCGGGAGGACGTGCTGCCCAGCGAACGGGCCAAGGCGTATAAAATGCGGCTGGAGGCCATCAAACGCACGGCGGGAAGGCCGCCAAAACAAACGCAAGAAAATCCGCCGAATAATTCGGCTTATTTCCGCAGCGACGATGAAGTGGGAAATACGGACGGTATCAGCGGAGATACCGTCCGTAATATTATCTCCCTCAACAACCTGGTTCCGGAGTTGATGCAGATGGTGGACGATAAGAAGATCTCTCTGACGCCTGCCTAGGTGAGTATGCGGAAGAAACCGGAATTTGCACGACGTTTTTACCCGCGATAAGACTGCAAACCAGTGCATGATCGACGCGAAACCCAGCCAAAAAACACCGTCGGGAAAAGAATGCCCCAAAACTACCACTCGGTTCACATCCCGGAGAAAATCAAATAAAAGAATTTGCAGGACCTACTAAAAAGTAAATCCTGCAAACTCTGGTGGAGACAAAGGGATTCGAACCCTCGACCTTACGGATGCGAACCGTACGCTCTCCCAGCTGAGCTATGCCCCCAAATTTTTCCAATTTTGCGATTTTTCGGGATGTGAATGGGGTGGGAAGGAAGGGAGATACGCCAAGTGACTAGAAACTGAACCGCTTGCTCTCCCAGCTGAGCTACGCCCCCACAGGCTCATGTATTATAACACAGAATCCGGATTTGTAAAGCCTTTTTTGCGGCGGCGGTGAAACACGCCGCCCCGGCGCTCCGTCCCGGTTGCCATCCCGCCGGGGAAAGAATATAATACCGACAGATGAAACAAAATACGGAATGGAGAGATCGGAATGCCGAACGTCGATCCACGCTGGGGAAACTGGAAGGAAGCGCCGCCGGCGGTGCCGGAGGCGGAGATCCGGGAAACGATCGACTGCGACGTGGCCGTGGCCGGAGCGGGCATCGCCGGGGTGGCCTGCGCCTGCCGGGCGGCGCAGAACGGCCTGCGGGTGGACGGGCGCTGCGCCGTCCTGGATGAGAAGGGCAGCCCCGTTCCCGGCCTCTATGCAGCGGGGAACACCATGGGCGGCCGCTACGGGGTGGATTATCCCATGGTCATCCCGGGCACCAGCCACGGTACGGCCCTCACCTTCGGCTGGCTCCTGGGAGAGATCCTGGCGGGTAAAGAAGGTAAATAAGGATAAAGAAATCCGGGGTGCGGAAGCTTCCGCACCCCGGAAAAACATTTTGTTTGCCTTACGGCTTGATCATGATGACCAGCATCCGGGCAGCGGTGACGCCGGTGTTCTTGCAGCCGCGCTTGGTGCCCTTGCCGAAGTGGACGCTGTCCCCCGCGTGCAGGACGTAGTCGGTGGGATTGTCGTTTTCATCGTACATGGTCACGGTCATCTCGCCGGAGATGATGTAGTAGATCATCTCAAACTTGCTGACGGCAGCCTCGGCGCCGCCGCCGGGGAGGAAATGGCTCAGTCCGTTGACGATGGTGCCCTCGTTCACGTCGGTGGGATCATGCAGGCGGGTGGTGAGCACGTCGTAATGGCCGGGAGCCTCATAGCGATAGGCTTCGTTGCGCTTGGTGACCTTATAGCTCATGGTAACGCTTCCTTTCTTTGAGCGGCCGCCGGATCGGCAGCCGCCGATAATTCCTTTATTATATTAGCACGGTCATTCGCCCAATTCAAGCCGCAGTTTTTCGTAATCTCCCGGCTCGTTCAGGTTCAGGAGAAGACGGTCCTCCCAGACTTCCCCAAGGTCCGAAGGCTTCAGGATCTTTACCCGGCTCCGGTCCAGAAGGGCGCCCATGCTCCGGCGGCCGGAATCCAGCAGCTCCCGGATGCGGGGAAGGAGCTCCGGCTTATACAGGCCGAAAAGCGGTTCCCACCGGTCCTCCCCGTCCGTCAGGACGCAGGCGTCAGCATCCTCAGGGCAGAGAGCGCACATCCGCAGAGCCGCCGCGGGGGAGGAAAAGGGCATATCCGCCGCCAAGAGGAACACCGGTTCCCCGGCCCGCCGGAGACCCGCCTCCAGCCCGGCCATGGGCCCCTGGCCGGGGCGCAGATCCATCACCCGCCGGTCTCCCAGCCAGGGATACCGGTCCGGCCCCGCCACGCTCACCAGCACCCGGGGGAAAACCTCTTCCCATCTTCTGAGGACGCGTTCCAGCAGCGCCTCCCCCTCCAGGGGGAGCCGGAGCTTGTCCCTGCCCATGCGGCGGCTTTCGCCCCCCGCCAGGATCACGATGGTCATAGCCTGCCTCCCGTATGCGTCCTGTCTGCCATTGTAGCAGGCGGAAGCCTTCGCCGCAAGAGCGATCCGGGCTTCGGCGGGCACGGCAGGGAAAATAAACCGAAAACCGCAAAAATCCATGCGGAGCCAGTCACTTTTTGCCAAGCTCGTGCAATATAAGCTGATAGAGAGAAAAACAGGCGGCCATAGCCTGTTGAGGGATAAAACAGTCAAGGAGAGGCAGATATGCTGAGAAACGGCGGGCGTCCCCTGGAATCGGAGGAACAGGCGTTTTTCCAGGAGCTCTACCAAAATAACTATGGGGCGCTGTTCGGCTATGCCTATCACCTGGGCATAGGGAGGGAAGCGGCGGAGGATTATGTCCAGGACGCTTTCCTGACAGCCCTCCGGCATATCGAGGATGTGAAGAGTTCACCAAACCCCAGGGGATACCTCCAGCAGGTGCTGAAAAACGTGATCGGATATCAGCTTCGCTGCATGCGGTATGCAGTAAATCTCCGGAAGAAGCTGCAGGAGCGGGAGCTGCCTCTGGCCCCGGAGGAGCCCGTCGGGGACCATCTCCCGCCTGAGACGCTGTTCAGCGGAGCGGTGAGCGATGAAGAACTGCGGCTTCTCATCCGGTTTTATTTGGAAGGCTGGTCCCAAAAGGAATTGGCCGGAGAGCTGGGGATCAGCCTGAACGCATGCAAGAAGAGGATCCAGCGGGCGAAGGAACGATTGCGGCGTGCGCTGGAGGAGGAAAATCAATGGGGACCGGAGAAAGCGGAGAAAAAGCAGGGCGGAGGATCGCCCCAGAGGAGGTCGGAAGAGGGATGAAGCGAAGCAGCGCCGAGGCGCGGAAAGAATACGACGAAATGACAGCGGAGGAGTTGGAGCTGGAGCTGCGAAAAGCTTTTTTCTGCACGGATCAGATCGACGGCCCCCTGTCCGAAGAATTGGAGAGGATCCGGGAAGCCCTGGACCGGAAGCGGCCCGTGGAATATCTGTACACCCCCGAGGAATCCTGGGCGCAGTTTCGAGCGGACCACGGGGATGAGTCGGGCGTTCTCATCGTCCCGCAGGAAGAACCGGAAACGGGAGAGATCCAGGTCAGAGCACTCCGGCATCGGACCGTCCCCGCCCTGCTCCGTCGGGTGCTGATCGCGGCGGCGGTGGTCGTGGTCCTGACAGGTGCTGCCCTGGCTGCGGACTCCCTGGGCCTGTGGGCCTGGGCGCCCCGGTGGAACGCCGCGGCTGGGCGGTATGAACCTGCGGCAATGGAGGTCTCCGGGGAAAGCCCCATCCGGGAAGCCCTGGCGGAGCTGGGGATCACGGAGCCGGTGTATCCCGCAAAGCTGCCGGAGGGCTTCGTTATCACGGAATCCCACATCAGCGAGGACCCGCTGCTGCTGGTGGAGCAGTACGCGCGGGGGAACGAACGGCTTTCCATCACGGTGACCCCGGTTAAAGGCGTAAAATCTGCCGTGTATCAAAAGAGCGGTGTGGCTGTACGGGAGCTGTGCAACGGGTTAAAAGCACACTTTGTATTTGAAAATGAGGAAACCATCACCGCAATATGCTTCACAAAAAACTACGCGACCTTCATCAGCGGAGACCTCACACTCGAAGCAATCACGGAAATCATCCTCAGCATCGAAGCTGCGCCGGAAGGAGGCGGTAGATCATGAAACTTGCGACTCACTTGAAATCTCTGTGCCGCAGTCCGCTGAAATCCGTTCTGACCCTGCTGCTGCTGACAGCGGCTTCCTTTCTGTTCCTGTACAACCTTTCGGAATTCAGCGTAGCGGATCGCGAATACCGGGAGGCCCGGGACAAGTACGAGGGTGTGCTGACTGTGGAGGAACAGCCTGTGCCGGACAGCAGAAATCAATCCTTCGACTATTTTCTCCTGTCGGACGAAACCAATCCGGGAAACACCTATGGGATGCTGGATTATTCGGATTATCACCAAAAGGACCTGGATGAAGGCTTGATTGAAAAACTCGCCTCCTTACCCTACGTTTCCAAGGTTGAGAAGCGATATTTGACCGCCGGGATTTCTGCGGATTATACTCGCCTGGATACGGACACCCGCATGTTCCCGTTTAACGGACGCTGTGTCCTCGCTGCGACCGTGAAATACCATATGGTGGAGTACACGACGGACAGCCGAACGCAGGTCTGGTCCTGGGAGACCGTTGTTCTGGAGGATGTGGCAGTATTGGGCGGGGACCCCGCCTGGCTGAAGGGTCAGGAGCTGCAGACGGTCAAGCTCCACACCTTCAAGGATGAATACCGGAATCAGTATTTTACCTGGGACGGAACAAATGACTATTCTGCACGCCTAGATATGTTCTGTGTAGATCGGCATTTGTTCCAAGGTGATACGGACATCCTTCAACCAGGGCGGCGGGTGCTGCTGGTTCTGCGGAACAACTGTGTGGATCAGTGGGTTTCCACCGCAGCAGAATACAATGATACTTTCCCCAGCGGGTATAGACACATCTTTGACCTTGGGGATGACAGCCTTGCGAGCTGGTGGCCCTATTTCACGGATATCACGGACCTTCCGGAAAACTGGCTGGATGGAGAGGACTACTCCGACCTCCGGGAGCTGATCCGGGTGACCAACGACGACGTGCATACCTTCGACGTGGTGTACTGCGACGATATGGCCGCCCAGCGCCGGGCGGCGGACGGATTCATCGTCTGCGAGGAGGGGCGGTTTATCACCCCAGCAGATGCCGGGCAGCCGGTGTGCGCAGTGAATACGGATGTGCTGGACGCCTACGGACTCAAGGTGGGAGACACCATCACCCTGGACCTGGGGAACTACCTTTCCGAGCAGTACGCCCCCCTGGGGGCGGTGGCGGTGAATCGGGGGCGGCAGAGTACGGAATACACCACGCAGACCTTCACCATTATCGGAGCCTGGCGGGACCTGAGTGAGGGGAACCACCCCTTCCGGGAACGGTACTGGTGTTGGTCCAATAACGGCATCTTCGTCCCCACGGCTTTCCTGCCGGAGTGCCGAAACGCGGTCGGTCATGGATTCAAGCCCAGCGAGGTGAGCTTCGTGGTGGGGAATGCGGAGGATATTTCCGCCTTTGTGAAGGAAAGCCTCCCCCTAGTGGAGACCATGGGCCTCACCTACCAGTTCAGCGACAATGGCTGGCTCTTGGTGGCCCAGGACCTGATGCGGGCCCGGGGCCTGGCCCTGACCAAGCTGCTGATCTTTACCGGCGCGGCGCTCTTCGCCCTTGTGCTCACGGTTTGGCTCTTTATCGGGCGGAAAAAGCAGGAATTCGGCATCCTCCGGTCCTTGGGCATGAGACAGGGGGAGGCGTCAAGCCGGCTGTTTGTTCCGTTCCTGTTCCTGGGGGCCGTTGCCGTGGTCCTGGGGCTGCTGGCCGCCCGCATCGTCACCGGAGTTCAGCTGGCAGCTTCCGAGACCGCCCATGTCTCCGCCTCTTTCGGTCTCTTCCTGCTGGGGGCCGCAGGCTTTCTGGCTCTGCTGGCCGGAATGGCCTATATCGGCCTTCTCCTGATCCGGCGGGAAAGCATTCTTGCGCTGACCCAGGAGAGGCAGAAATGAGCTGGGGAGGAAGATATCTTCGCCGTTTGCTGGGGCGAAGTCCCGGGCGGAGCCTCCTGAGCCTGATGCTTGCGGGCTTGCTGGCTTTTGCCTTCGGAACCCTAACGGTGCTCCGGGGCATCTACGGCACGCTGTACCAGAATGTAGAGGTTAAGGCGGACTTTACCGGAGGCCTGAGCTACGTCCGGGCGCGGAAGATCGCGGAATCCGGCTTTGTCCGGGATCCCTGGTATGAGATACTCGTCTCGGGAGGACAGTTGGAGATGACATTGGAGACCGACGTCATCCTCACCAACCGCCTGGACAAGCGGGTGTCTGACCCGGTGGAGTGGCTGGAGGGCTGGGACGAGGAAGCGGCCATGAAAACGGCGGAAAAGGTCATGGTGATCTATTCTTCCCAAGCAAAGAAACTGGGTATCACCCTGGGGGACAAGGTGCGGTTCAATGAAACAGATTGGTGGCTGCAAGTCACAGCCCTGGGCATGGACCCGCTGAAACCGGGAGAAACAGATATCGACCGGCGGGATGCCCGCCGTCCCTTCTTCCAGGTGGTGGGGATCATCCAGTCTGAACTGAACAATGAAACCGTATTCATCCCCCTTGAAGCAAACCGCTCGGTCCTGTTCCTGATCCCAAAGGCGGAGCTGGACCTTGCGGAGTACACCCTGAATGACTACCACCAGGCGGCGGAGTTTTCGGCGTATGCCAAGGGAGAGCGTGATAAGGAAACAAAAACGGTTCGCTTTCGTATGGACACCTCTTATGCGGACCGAATCTACAAGATTCATCAACTCATTGAAACCTTGTATCCCCTTACTATTGCTGCTGCGCTGTTCCTGGGGGGCGTTTTGCCCGGACTGACGGTACTTCACCATTCCCGGCAGATCAGCGTATTGCGGGCCTTGGGGACAAAGGTGGGAAAATGCGTGGGGCTGTATACCGCCGCCCAGGTGCTCTGTGCCCTGACAGGGCTGGTGCTGGGTTTTGTCCTGGCAACGGTGGTCCAGAGTCCGGAGCTCTCCGCTGTGGCTCGGCCTTTCAGCATCTACTTGGTCGCCCACCTTGCAGCCTGCACCTTGGGCAGTGGCATTTTCGCCTGGCTCTGTGCCCGGAAACGGGTGCTGGAGCAGCTGCAAGCGAAGGTATAGAAGCGGATAGATACACTTCG
>JAEEGF011403150.1_pt1 | contig 11460 bp, 8 predicted proteins | sample 9134171 | NCBI WGS metagenome assembly JAEEGF01 (sample SAMN16246542, study PRJNA631951) | gut metagenome | biome: gut microbiome; feature: rumen; material: AP-attached | host: Bos | place: Iran: Karaj | collected 2018-10
GTCATCAGGCGCTCCACCCGCTCGCCGCCGAACAGACGCATGATGTCGTCCGTCAGCGCGATGTAGAACCGGGTCTCGCCCGGGTCTCCCTGACGGCCGGACCGGCCGCGCAGCTGATTGTCGATGCGGCGTGCCTCGTGGCGTTCCGTTCCTATGATGAACAGGCCTCCGGCCTCCCGCACGCGTTCGGCCTCTGCCTCCGTCTCCGCCTTGAACTTCGCCAGTTCCTTCATGTACATTTCCCTGGCGCTGAGGACATCCTGGTCATCCGTTTCCGCGTAGCCGGTGGCTTCCGCAATGACGTCCTCCTCCAGTCCGGCCTTCTTCAGGCTGTTCCTCGCCATATACTCGGCGTTGCCGCCCAGCATGATATCCGTTCCGCGCCCGGCCATGTTGGTGGCGATGGTCACTGCGCCGAACTTGCCCGCCTGGGCAATGATCTCAGCCTCTTTCTCGTGGTATTTCGCGTTCAGAACGTTATGTCTGATGCCTTCCTTTTTCAGCAGTTTCGACAGGTATTCGCTCTTCTCAATAGACACGGTTCCTACCAGCACAGGCTGTCCCTTGGCGTGGCATGCCTTGATCTGCGCGATGATGGCGCGGACCTTGGCGTCTCTGTTCTGAAAGACCACGTCCGGGTAATCCACACGGATGACGGGCTTGTTTGTGGGGATCTCGATGATGTCCAGATGGTAGATGGTGGAGAACTCCTCCTCCTCCGTCAGCGCCGTTCCGGTCATTCCGGACAGCTTGTCGTACAGCCGGAAGAAATTCTGGTAGGTAATGGTGGCCTGAGTCTTGGTCTCCTTCTCGACCTTCACGTTCTCCTTGGCCTCCAGCGCCTGATGCAGGCCCTCGGAATACCGCCGGCCGTACATGATGCGTCCGGTAAACTCGTCCACGATCAGCACCTGATCGTCCTTGACGACATAGTCCACATCCCGCTTCATGACGCCGTGAGCTTTCAGCGCCTGGTTGATGTGATGGCTCAGGGTGCTGTTTTCCAGGTCGCCGAGGTTTTCGATGCCGAAATGCTGCTCCGCTTTTGCGATGCCGCGGGCTGTCAGCGTGGCGGTGTTCGCCTTTTCATCCACCACGTAATCCGCGTCCAGGTTTTCGTCCTCTTCCTGCTTTTCATCCGTGCTGGAATAGACGATCTTTTTCAGACGCCGCACAAAGGCGTCCGCCTGCTGATAGAGGTCCGTGGATTCATCCCCCTTGCCGGAGATGATGAGCGGGGTGCGCGCCTCATCGATCAGGATGGAGTCCACCTCGTCCACGATGGCGAACACATGGCCGCGCTGGACAAGCTCCGATTTGTAGACCGCCATATTGTCACGCAGATAATCGAAGCCCAGCTCATTGTTGGTGCCGTAGGTGATATCGGCGGCATAGGCTGCGCGGCGCTCGTCGCTGCTGAGGCCGTGGACGATCAGACCGACGCTGAGGCCAAGGAAGCGATGGATCTTCCCCATCCACTCGCTGTCTCGCTTTGCAAGATAATCGTTGACCGTGACGATATGGACGCCCTGGCCGCCCAGCGCATTCAGATAAGCCGGCAGCGTCGCCACCAGGGTCTTGCCTTCGCCGGTCTTCATCTCGGCGATCCGCCCCTGATGGAGGACGATGCCGCCGATGAGCTGCACGGGAAAATGCCGCATGCCCAGGACCCGGTCGCCGGCTTCCCGCACGGCGGCGAAGGCTTCGGGAAGGAGGTCGTCCATGGTTTCGCCGGCGGCCAGACGCTGCTTGAATTCCGGCGTCTTCGCCTTCAGCTGCTCATCCGTGAGGGCTTTGTATTCCTTCTCCAGTGCTTCGATCTTCTCCACCAGAGGCATGATCTTCTTGACCTCTCTGCTGGAACGGGTCCCGAAAAGTTTCGTAACGATGCTCATATGATTTGATCCGCCTTGTCGTTCTTGTTGGAATAATCCTAATAAATTATTATATCACCCGATTGTGAAAAAATAAAGTACCGGAAAAGCAAAAGATCATCCGCTGTTCAACGTGCCGGCACAGCCGGTCTGTGATTGCGCCGACAGCATTTCCGGGAAAACATACTGTATTTAATTATTGTAAAAACGGAAAGGGAATGTTATAATGAAAAATAGCTGTTTACACACTATTTTGCCGAACTTCATACTATTGTAATAATTGCATGGCATAATGGCAGCGTTTTGGGAGCATTTGCTTCCGTGCATCCCCGCGAAAGAAGCCCGCGGCGGCTCTGCGGCACGACAGCAGGAGGGAAACGAAGGATGATCGAAGTATCCAATCTGACCAAGACCTACGGTAAGAAACGCGGCATCGACCGCCTCTCCTTCACCATCGGCGACGGGGAGATCGTGGGTTTTCTCGGCCCGAACGGGGCGGGCAAATCCACAACCATGAACATCATCACCGGCTATCTGTCCGCCAGCTCCGGCGCTGCGCGGATCGGCGGCATCGACGTGCTGGAGGACCCGATCGCAGCGAAGAAGCAGATCGGTTATCTGCCGGAGCAGCCTCCGCTCTACCTGGACATGACCGTGGAGGAATACCTGGACTTCATCTTTGACCTGAAAGCGGTCCGGGAGCTGAAGCGCAGGGATCACGTGATGGAGATATGCGAGCTTGTGGGGCTGAAGGACCAGTACAAGCGGGTCATCCGCAACCTTTCCAAGGGCTATAAGCAGCGTGTCGGCATGGCTCAGGCCTTGATCGGCAACCCCGAGGTGCTGATCCTGGACGAGCCCACCGTCGGCCTGGACCCCAAACAGATCATTGAGATACGAAATGTGATCAAAAACCTGGGCAAAAACCGCACCATCATTCTTTCCACGCATATCCTGCAGGAGGTCAGCGCCATCTGCGAGCGGGTGCTGGTCATCAACAACGGGCAGATCGTCGCCGACGACAAGCCGGAAAACCTTTCCGCCCGGATCACCGGCGAGCGAAAGCTCTCCGTCCGCGTGGCAGGCCCGCAGGACATGGTCCGGAAAATCCTGCGGAGCATCGACGGCGTGCAGTTCGCGGACGTGACGGTGCAGGCGGAGAAGGGCTCCTACGACTTCCTGGTGGAGGCCAAGCCCAATGTGGACATCCGCAAGCCCATGTTCATCGCGCTGGCAAAGGCAGGATACCCCATCCTCCAGCTCAAGAGCATGGACCTCAGTCTGGAGGATATCTTCCTTTCCCTGGTGGAGGAAAAGAAACGTCAGCGGAACCCGCAGAACAAAGCGCCCAGGAAGCTTTCCGCCGACACCGCCCTCAATGTCAGCGGCGGCGAACCGGCTTCCGGCGACGACGAGCAAGGAAAGGAGGCCGATGACTGATGTCTGCCATTTACAAGCGCGACCTGCGCGCCTATTTCACCTCCCCCGTCGGCTATGTGTTCATCGCCGCGTTCGTCTTTGTGATGAACCTGGTCTTCTACATCCAGAATATGATGACGGCGCAAAACCGGCTGACGACCGTCTTTTCCGTCATGTTCTACGCGCTTATCGTTCTGGCGCCCGTCCTGACGATGCGCACCTTCAGCGAGGAATACAAGCAGAAAACGGATCAGCTGCTGCTGACCGCCCCCGTGAAGCCGGCGGGCATCGTCATGGGGAAATTCCTGGCGGCCTACACGGTCTATGTGATCTCCCTGGCGCTGCTGCTGATCCAGGTCATCATCATCGCTGCCGTCAGCACGCCCAACGGCGCGATCATCTTCGGCAACTACATCGCCCTTCTCGCCGTCGGCGCGGTCTTCATCGCCATCGGCACCTTCGTCTCCTCCCTGACGGAGAACCAGCTGGTTGCCAACATCGCCACGCTGGCCATCAACGTGTTCCTGTTCCTGATGGACTACGCCTACAGTCTCATCAACCTTACCTGGCTGAAGCGCATCCTCTACTGGATTTCCATCTTCCGCCGCTACAACACCTTCTATGTGGGTGTGTTTTCCGTAGCCGACTTTTTCTTCTATCTCTGCGCCGCCGCCGTCTTCCTTTTCCTGACGGTCCGGGTTCTGGAAAAGAAGCGCTGGAGCTGACCCCCTTCCCTGACCATCACCGAGGGCGCAAAGAGACTGCGGCCCCCATTCCCAAGAAAGGAGCTGCCCGAGGGCAGATCGAGATATCATGAAAAGAAAACAGGACGACGAAATCCTGAATGAAGGCCTGATCGACGAAGCGCTGGCCGCCGAAGAAGAAGAGATCAAAAGCCGGAAATTCAAATACGGGACCCTGGCTACCATCTTCACCGTCATCTTCATCATTGCCATCATCCTCGTCAATGTGCTGCTGGGTTATATGACCGACCGCTTTGTGTGGGAATTCGATATGACGAAGGAGCACCTTTTCGAGATTTCCGAGGATACGAAGGAAATCATCGACGACATGACGCGGGACGTCACCATCACCGTCCTGGCGGATGAGACGGTTTTCCGCGACGCCGAGCAGATGCTCAGCAATGTTTATGAGATCCTCCAGCGATATGAAGCGCTGGGCGGCGGCAAGATCAAGGTCCGCTACATCAATCCCAACATGAACCCCAAGATTTTTGAGCAGTACAACGATCTGGGCGATCTGGGCAACAATTACATCATTGTGGAAAGCGATCTTCGGAAGAAATCCATGTCGCCCAACAGCCTTTACAACATCAAGGTGGACGAGGAATCCAACATCAGCTACTTCGTCGGCATCCGTGCCGAGCAGCAGCTGACCTCCTCCCTGCTGTTCGTGACCCAGGAATCCGTCAACACCGCCTGCTGGCTCCGGGGCCACGGCGAGGATTATTCCAAGGATCAGCTGGACAGCATCCTGAACAAGATGAATTACGACACCCAGGTCATCATCCTTGCCCAGGATGAGATTCCGGAGGAATGCACCCTTCTCATCATCAACGCGCCTGAGACGGACTACGGCCCGGACGAGATCGAGAAGCTGGACGCCTTCTTCAAGCGCGGCGGCGACGCCATCGTCGCTCTCTCGCCGGAAACCAGCGTCAGCCTGACGAATCTTACCGGCTTCTTTGAGGAATGGGGCGTCCACTACCGCAGCGAGTATATCCTGGACAACTATCAGAGCATCAGCAACATGCCCTTCTATGTGGTCCCCACCATCACCAACATCAAGAACGTCACCGACCGGCTGAACACGAAAAACTACTTTGCCATCGTCCCCGCCTGTATGCCCATCGACCTGACGGGCACCGAAACCGGCTCCCATAATCTGGCGGTCCTGATGACCTCCTCCCGCCGTTCCTACACCAAGGACCTGGACGAGATCACCCTTGGCTACGACTACGATGAAGAAAACGATCAGACCGGCCCCTTCAATATGTGCGTCATCTCGGAGTATCTGGCTACGGACAAGAATATGAACTACACCCGCGGCGATATCCTTTTCTGCTCCGCCGGTATGCTCTCCGACAGCGTGCTGAAGGCCAGCAACTATCTCAACGGTCAGTTTGTGGAGCATGTGCTGGACTATATCAGCGAATACAGCGACGGCGTAGTGATCCCGGACAAGGACTTTGAATCCACCATGCTGAATATCCTCAGCTGGCAGAGCCGCCTGGTGCTCTACATCGTCGTCATCGCCCTTCCTCTGCTGATCCTGGCGGCGGGTATCCTGATCTGGTCCAAAAGGAGACACCTGTAATGTCCAAGAATATCCGACGCATCGTCATTGCCGCCGCTGCGGTGGTGGTGCTGGCCCTTGCCTTTGTCCTGCTGAAATATGTCTTTCCGGAAAAGGAAGTCGTCATCGAAGCGACCCCGACGCCGACGGAAGAACCGGTCTATTATCTGGTCCGCCGCAGCGGCAACGAGGTCTCCGACCTTGCTTTTCACTATGAAGACGGAAGCGAATTCGTCATTCACGCCCAAAAGAAAGACGATGGGAGCTACAGCTTTACCGCGACCCCGGAGGATTCCTTCTTCGGCTATAATTCTTCCCGCTTTCGCTCCATCATGTTCACCGTCTCGGCGATCACCGCCACCTCAAAGATCGAAGAAAACCCGAAGGACCTGAGCGATTACGGGCTGGATGATCCCCGTTTTTCCGTCACCATCGGCTTTGACGACGGCAGCTCCACCACGATCTTCGTGGGAAACGAGACGCCTGTGCAGAATTACTACTACGCAAATACCGATCACGACAGCACGGTCTATACCATCGGCGGCTATCTGACCAGCCTGATGACGCGTCCGCCCCACGAATACATCGCCGTGGATTCCTTCCCCACCTATGAGGACAAGGAAATCTATACGAATCTCACCCACTTCATCCTTACCCGGCGGGACGGCGTCAAGATCGAAGTCGTGCTGGACAAAGACCTGAGCATGGAGGGCAATATCACCTCCTCCGCCTATATGATGCTCCAGCCCTTTGTCTCCCCCTGCACCTCGGAAACCGTCGAAGCGCTTCTGGACGTTTTGGCCACGATCTCCACGGAAAATATCGCGGGCAATATCACGACGATGGAGCGGATCCATGAGTTCGGGCTGGACCAGCCTGCCCGGCTCTTTGTGGAAGACAGCAGCGGTCACAGCCTGGAGCTGGTGATCGGCATCGCCAATGAGGATAAGTGCATCGCGGCCGTCGCCCGACAGTACGACGCTTTTATGGCCGGAGAGACGGATTATCTGACGATACTGAACGAGAAGGAAACCAATTTCGACTGGATCACACTGAACTACATGGACCTGCAGATACGCACGCCCTGGGTCGTCCGTATCCGGGATGTGGACTCTGTGATCTACAATATCGACGGCGAAGTCTATGAGATGGTGCTGTATGAATACGACGATGTGACCGGTTCCGGCGTTGAAGTGGTGCGTACTTGCAGCCATATCAACGGCAAGGATGTGGGTGAAACGAACACCAAGCGCATCTACAGCAGGACCCTCAACTTCCGCCAGGTGAACTCCATCTCTCCCGACACGACCTATGAGGAAAACTATGTGAGCTCCATTACCATCCGTTTGAAGGACGGAACGGAACGTTTTATGAGCTTCCACAAGATCAACGAGCGGCAGTATGCCTGCATGATGGACGGAAATGTGGAGTATTATATTTACGCCAGCAACCTGAGCACCCTGCGCACCGCCCTGGAGCGGGCGATGGACGACCGGGAAGTATCCCTCGTCTATGAGCGCTAGTCTCCTGTACACACAAAACGGCGGCTGCAAATGCAGCCGCCGTTGCCAGTTTTCTGTTGATTTACCGATTATTCTGTAATATACTCCTTCAAAAAGCTGATGATCTCCGGATCGACCGTCACGTTCAGCTGGGGCTGGGAGCTGCTGACCTGATAGAAGCGCAGCAGCGGATCATCCAGCAGCCCGTTGGCATAGAGGAACTCCTTCGCATTCCGGTCCGCATTGCAGACCATCATCAACGCGGTGAAATGAAGCCAGTTCATCTTGGCACGACCGGATTCGATCTGGGAGATCGTGACCCTGCTGACGCCGCTGACCTTGCTCAGTTCCTCCTGCGTCATGCCGAGACGGATGCGAAGCATGGAAAGCAAACCGGTCATCAGGCTGCAGTAGGCTTCTTTCTGATCCTTACTCAGATTATACTTTTCTTTCATTATCGCACTTCCCATCATGTGCTGCTGTCCGGTCATGACAGCAGTTGGCGATCGAGGATTTCTGACTGAATAAACACTTGCGGGGATTTTCCGTTAACAGAGAGGAAGCGACCAGATGAGCGAATACTCACCCCAGGCAGACGCTCTGCTGAATCAGTGGATCTGCCTGTCGCAGAACATGCGTTCCGCCATTGCCAGGGCAAAATACCTGCAGCGGATCGCGGAAGAAACCGGCGAGGAGGCCAGCCTGGAGCGGCAGCTGCACGCCAAGCGGGTCAATGCGCTTTATCGGGAAATCGGACGGGAAATGCGCTCCATGATGTCTGCGGAGGGCATCGAAAAGTCCTTTCCCGAGAACGAGCCGGATATGTTCATGCGCAGGTTTGTTGATTTTCGGATCAGCGAAGAAGCCATCCCCGGTCTTCAGCTGCGCTTGGAACGGCTCAATGACCTGGTGCTGAATCTGTTCATCACGCTCTGTACCGTGCGCATCCGCAGAGAATAACCCTTATCCGCTGCGTCCGGCACCGCTGTCCGCACGGAATTTTCATCATATACGCTAATTACTATACAGTATTCCCTGGATAAATTCAACACAATAATGAAGAGCGGCATGGACTGTGCCAAACCGCTCTTCATTTTCTTTTTAATTGAGGCAATACCGCATAATTCTGGTGCGCAGATTGCGCAGTCAGAATTTACGTCAGATTGTCTGAAAATCGCGGGGAATACTTCCTGTATTGGCCAAGATTTTCGGGCAATATGACGGAACATTATGCAAGCAAGATGCGTGCCGAGAATTGTGCGGTATTGCCTTGAAGGTTTTACGCAACAAAGAATGCGTATTTCGTCCTCGTCCGGAACGTCTCCCCCGAGCACAAAAGCGTCGAGGGAAAATCCGGGTGATTCGGCGCATCCGGAAAGTGCTGCGTTTCCAGACAGAAGCCCGCAAAGGGCTGATAGACCCTTCCGTTCTTTCCGCGGGTTCCGCCCAGACCGCCGCCGCAATAGAACTGAACGGCTGGCTGATCCGTCTCCATGCGCAGTCCCCTGCCGCTCAGCGGATCCCAGGCCTCCGCCTGGATGCCGCCGTGATTCAGAATGAAGCAGTGATCGTATTTGCCGCTGGCAATGGGACGGCGGGTGCGGAAATCAAAATCCGTTCCGCTGACGTCCACCCGCTTCCCCGTAGGGATCAGGCCTTGATCGACTTCCAGATAACTGTCGGCGTTGAGATACAGCTCCTGATCCAGGACCTGATCACCGCCGGAGAGGTTGAAATAGCTGTGATTCGTCAGATTGATCACCGTGTCGGCGTCCGTGGTCGCAGTGTAGTCGAAGATGAGCTCGTTATCCTCCGTCAGCGTCACATCCACGGAGACGGTCACGTTTCCCGGGAAGCCTTCGGAGCCCGCCGGGTCGAAGATGGACAGCCTTGCGCCCGCCTCCGTCTTCTCCAGCTTCCAGGGCCGCAGGTGATATCCGTGACCGCCATGGAGGGTATTCTTCCCCTCGTTTTTCGTGATTTCATATGTCCTGCCGTTCAGGGAAAAGGCGCCGCCGGCGATGCGGTTTGCGTAGCGCCCCACAAAGGCCCCAATACTCCCCCGCCCGGGATAATCGGCAGGGTCGTCGAAGCCCAGGACGATATCTCCCGGGACGCCGTTTCTGTCCGGCATGAGGATCGACTGGATGGCGCCTCCCGTCTCCAGCAGGGTTATTTGATATCCGTTGCCGTTTTTAAGCGTCAGCATTCTTCTTTTTTCCTTTCCTGATGAGCTTTGCAATCTCCGACACGGGAATGTTGATGAATGCAAAGCCGAGGGCGATCACGAATTCCTTGAAGCTGATGGAAGCAAGCCCGAAAAGCCGGCAAAGCGGGGGAATAAAGAGAACGCCGCATGTAAGCACGATGGTCCAGAGCAAAGCGCCCCAGAGCCACCAGTTCTGGTGCTTCATCCTGAAGATAGAACCTGTCAGGCTGCGGTTGTTGAATGCGCTGAACATCTGAGAGAAATTACAGGTCAGGAACGCCATCGTCGTGCCGTCCGCACTGGCGGTTAAGGCCCATCGGCCATTTTCCAGCCATTCGCCGAAAAGGAAAGAGAAGAAGATCAGCACGCCCATGATGATGCCCTGCACCAGCATTACCGCGCCGCTGCCATTGGAAAACAGGCTTTCGTCGGCGGGCCGGGGCTTGCGCTTCATCAGTCCTTCTTCCGCCCGTTCCATGCCCAGAGCCAGACCGGGGGCGGAGTCCGTCACCATATTGATCCAGAGGAGATGCGCTGCGCTGAAGATTTTGAACCCCAGCATGGATGCGGCAAAGACGGTGACGATCTCACAGAGGTTGGTAAGCAGCTGGAACTGCACGACCTTGTGCACATTGTCATAGATCTTTCGGCCTTCTTCCACCGCGTTGACGATGGTAGCGAAATTGTCGTCCGCCAGGACCATATCGCTGACGCCCTTGGTCACATCCGTCCCGGTGATGCCCATGCCCACGCCGATATCCGCCGCCTTGATGGAGGGCGCATCGTTGACGCCGTCGCCCGTCATGGCGACGACCATGCCGCGGGCCTGCCACGCTCTCACGATGCGCGTCTTGTGCTCCGGCTGCACACGGGCATAGACGGAATAGCGGGTGACGGCTTCCACCAGTTCCTCGTCGCTGATGTCCTCCAGCTTCGCGCCTTCGATGGCCTCCGATTCATCCTTGATGATGCCCAGGTCCTTTGCGATGGCGACGGCGGTATCCCGATGGTCGCCGGTGATCATCACCGGGCGGATGCCGGCGCTGCGGCATTCCGTGATCGCGTCATAGACTTCGGGCCGGCAGGGATCGATCATGCCCACGAAACCGATGAAGATGAGCTGCTGCTCCAGCGTCTCAGCTGCATAGTCGCCGGGAGCCGCCTGCCAGTCGCGGTAGGCAGCGCCCAGCACACGAAGCGCGCGGTCCGCAAATTCCTTGTTCCGCCTGACGACTGCCTGCCGGTATTCCTCCGTCATGGGCAGCACCTGGCCGTCCTTCACATAGCCGGTGCAGCACTGGAGCAGCATTTCGCAGGCGCCCTTGGTGTACTGCCGGATGCCGTCCTTCTCCTGATGGACGGTGCTCATCATCTTCCGTATGGAATCGAAGGGAGCTTCTCCGATGCGCGGGCAGGTTTCGTCCAGCTCGTCCTTGTACAGACGCAGATCATGGGCGTGGTTCACCAGCGCGTTCTCCGTGGGCTCCCCCACCGCTTCATGCATGCCCAGACCCCGTTTGGAATCGCTGCAGCAGGCCATGGCTTTCGCCAGGAGCAGAGGATCGTCCGTATAGGTATCCACCACGGTCATCTTGTTCTGCGTCAGCGTGCCGGTCTTGTCCGAGCAGATGATCTGGGTACATCCCAGGGTCTCCACCGCCGTCAGCTTCCGGATCAGGGCCTGCCGTTTGGACATGCTGGTGACGCCGATGGACAGGATGATGGTGGTCACCGCGGGAAGCCCTTCCGGGATCGCGGCGACGGCCAGGGCCACGGCGATGATGAAGGTATCCAGGATCATGCTGAATACTGCTGTCTCTCCGGGCGAGAAGAAAATCTCCCGCGCAACGCCGAAGAGGAAGACGAAGATGCTGATCCCCAGGACCAGCTTGGTAAGCGATTTGGATAGCGCCGCCAGCTTTTTCTGCAGGGGGGTCTTTTCATCCTCCGCCATGTTCAGCGCGCTGGCGATCTTACCCATCTCCGTGTCCATGCCGGTGGCGGTGACGACGGCGGTGCCGCGGCCGTAGGCCACCGTGCTGCCGCTGTAGAGCATGTTTTTCCTGTCGCCGAGGGGAACATCCTTCTGCGAATCCTTCAGCGTCAGCGCGTCCACCAGCTTGTTTACGGGCACGCTTTC
>JAEEGF012133249.1_pt1 | contig 11458 bp, 6 predicted proteins | sample 9134171 | NCBI WGS metagenome assembly JAEEGF01 (sample SAMN16246542, study PRJNA631951) | gut metagenome | biome: gut microbiome; feature: rumen; material: AP-attached | host: Bos | place: Iran: Karaj | collected 2018-10
AGATCCTTAAAGACGTCACCTACGGCGATACAATCACCGTTACAATGCCGGACGGAACTGTCTATACCTATGTGATAGAGTCAATGGAAATTCTCGAAAGCACCGAGGATCTCCGAATCCCTACCATTGAAGGAAAGCATCTGATGCTCACCACTTGCTATCCCTTCTATTACACCGGTCATGCTCCCCACAAGTTCGTAATAGTCGCATCAGTTCGTGAATGATTCTATACTTCTAAACAAATATAGGAGCCGTTAAGAATCTCAAAAGAGAGACTTAACGGCTCCATTGCGTTATTCAAGGACTAACGGAATACTTGTAGCTGTTCCGCTGTGTTCGTTCCGGAAGCGATACGACGAAGAAAACTGCGTGTCGCCGGATACCGTGAACGACCGTTCCTTGCTCGCCATGCAGCGCCCCGCATGGTCGTAGTTTCTGAACGCGGCGGGGGCGGGATAGGTGTGTGAAATGCCCCCGCCGCGCATGGCGATACGAAGACGGGTCATGAACCGCAAATGCAGTTGTTTTTCAAGGTGCTTGTGCAGTTTTCCGTTAATATTTATCGTGCTTCACGGTGTATGGGTTGTCAAGAGAACCGTCCCCTTGACACCGTTCAAATTAATTCACGTTTAATAGCTATTATAGTATTATTGAAATCATACGTAATAGAATAATAGTATCCGTCATTTGTGTAATGTTGAGATTCTCTTGGTATATCATTCCTCCCTGTATAGAGAAAGAGATAAATCCCGTTTGGGTCAAGCACCTGAACATCTGCCAACTTTTGTCCTAAAGATAGATTGTCAAGATTGTCATTAATTACCGTCATTTGATAAATAGAGGAAAAGATATTATTACCTAAACTGTCATAATAGATAACTAAATAGCAATCATTTCCTAAGAATGCAACTCGATATATCTCCCCCTGTTTCCTTATGCAATCAATTTTATAACATTGGCGTAACTCTTCAAGATTATAATTTCTGTTTAGAATAGATAATAATTCGTCTTCACTATAAACACTTGTAGCCAAATCAATTATCGTCTTATCTTCAGGTGATACAACTATTTCCAACATATCTATCTCAATTTTGCTCCCATTATTACATGCTATCAATTGAAACATACAGAAAAAAACAATCAAAAACAGACCAATTGTTTTACTGACTTTTTTCATACAGCTATTCCCCAACCGCATAATAGTATATTTCACTGTCATAATACGGTTTCCCATGTAGAGTCCATGCGATATCATCAGGCGTTTCTCCTATTCCATGTAATATTGAATCTCCTCCAGGTCCATGTTTCTCTGCCCATTGTCCAGTATTGGTTTGGCGCATAAAATGATAATCATAACGAAGATACACCTTACCGTCAATTATGACTATTTCGTAAGGCTTTTCTCCAACCCTTAATGCGATACGAAATTCATTAGACTGTATCGGCGAATTACAGTTTTCTAATCTTCGGACAGTATAACCCATAGCTTTTAAGTCTGCTTCTACCGCTGCACCTACGCTTTTAATGTCATTCCATTGAATATCAGTTGTTTGACTCGCTTGTCCTGGCTGTTGATTGACAGGAGATCCTATTGCAAAAGAATAGCAGTTTGGTGATGAAGGGTCATCGCTTCCAGGAACCGATTCATATGGTTTAGCTGCTCCATATGGACTACTCTCTTGTTTACTGCCACGCCCCGCACAGCTACCTCCACCAAACAACCACTCCCAAATGTCTTTCAAGCTTGTTCCAGTATGATCTACCTTTGATACCGGATTATCATTACAATAGGTATAGCAATTGTGGCCAAGCACCCCCTGCCCGGTGGAAAGCAGGACATCCGCGGATATGAACCTGCCGGTGGTGGGATCGTAGTAGCGGCTCTGCAGGTAATAGAAGCCGGTCTCCCAGTCATACACGTACCCGCGGTAACGGAACGGCTGCAGGAGGCCAAGCGTACCCGCAAGGGTGCCTGTCGTTGTCACCTTCTTTCCCCACGTATCGTAGGAATATTCTACCACGGTCGCGCCGCTTGCGTCAATGATCTTGACAATATCGCCCTGTGCGTTGCGGAGGTAGTAGTATTCTGTTCCGTTAAAGTCCACAGATACCACGCTCCCAGATGCGTCATAGCTGAACAGGAACTTCGATGTACCTCTCTGCATGCCGATCAGGACGGAGCCGTTGTAGAAGTAATTCGTGTCAACATTGTTGACCGTCTTCTTTTGTCTCAAACCGTCTTCGTTGTATTCAAATGTCAGCGAATTGGTTCCGTTGCTTGCGCTGGTAAGCTGCTTTCCTCGCCAACCGAAGGTATACCCTCTGTAGGAGGTGGGGTTCCCCATGTTGTCATAGGTGATCGACTGTCCGTTATAGCTGGTCAGCTTGTCACCCCAACTATTCGTACCGGTTTCATAGGCGTAGGGAATCGTAGCCGTCGGTGTTGCGGGCAATGTTCCCGTCGTGTACGCATAGATCTTCTTGTTCAGAATGTTGCCCCAGTCGTCGTACTCGTAGGTGATCGTCTGGTTCAGAACGCCGTTGTTTTCACGGATCAGGCGGTTTGCGGCGTCGTACTTGTATTCGATTTCCGCAGTTCCTTGCGTGATCTTCGTGATGTTCCCGACCGCGTCGTATTCGTACGTGTATTCCGCGTCATTGCCGTTCCGGTACGTTTCCACAAGCCAGTCGTCCTGTCGTTCCCGACGTCCGCGTAACCGATCTCGGTCACATAATCGCTGTTCAGCCCGATCGTGCGGGTCTTGAGTCGGCCGAGCTCGTCGTATCCGTTGGTGATCGTCTTTTCGCTTTGCAGCGTCGTCGTGCTTGCGCGGTTTTCGCTGTCGTACACATAGACCGTGCTCCATGTGCTGCCGAGTACCGAGCAGGTCAGTTTGGTGAGATTGTTGCATTCGTCATACTGATAGCCATACGCCGAAAGCTCCGTCCCGTAGGCGATCGTGCCGTTGCTTACCGTAAACGCGCGTTCCTTGCTCGCCATGCAGCGGCCCGCGTGGTCGTAGTCGAAGAAGCTCGCGCGGTTCGTGCGGTAGTTTCTTATCTCATATAGATCTCCCTCCCCGTTGTAGATCATCTCGTAGGTCAGCGTTTCCTGATTGTTCTCGGTCTGGTAGATCTCCTTGACCCGATCGAGGTCGTCATATACATACCGTGCCGAAAGGCCGTTCGCGTACGTTACGGTCGAAAGGCGGCTGTGGCTGTCATACGTGTTGGTCGAAAGCGCAGTGCTGCCGACTTTGGTGGAAACCGGACGGCTCCAAAGGTCATACGTGAGTTTGTATTCGGTTGTTCCGCGCGAAATCTTGGTGAGTTTGCCGTAGGTATCATACGTATATTGCACCGTGCCGAGTCCGGAGCTTGTGATCGACGCAAGGCGGTGCATGGCGGCGGCGTTGCCGTAAACATAGGTACTGGTATTGCCCTTCGGATCGGTGATCGTCGTGGTCGCGCGCGTTGCGCTGTCATAATCGTATTGCACCGTGTTTCCGCACGCATCGGTTACGGAGGAAGTCAGACCCGTGCTGTTGTCATATGCCGCAGTCGTCTCAATCGTTTTGTTGTACTGCGCATGACTCACAACGGTCTTTGTCGTCTGTCCTCTGCCGTTGACGGTATATGCGCTTTTGACGCCGGTCGGAGTCTTTGCCTCCGTCAGGTTGTGATTACCGTCGTAGTCATACGTCGCGGTGTTCCCGCGCGGATCGGTGCTGCTTGTTACATTGTTGTCGTTGTCATACTCGAAGCTGTTCTGCTGCCCGATCAGCGATTGATAGCCGGTCAGGTTGCCCTGCGCATCATAGCTGTATGCCTGCGAGAATTCTTCGCGGTAGAGCTGCAAGCCGTCGATCCACGTCTCGCCGATTGCGCGATCCAGTACAACGGATATCCTGATCTTGTAGTAATCCACCTCTGCAACCGCAACGCTGCAGGCATACTGCCATTCGCTCGTATCCACGGCAAAGCTTACGGCTGCGGTTCCGCGGACCTCGTCATATCCGTTCAGAAATTCCACTCGCAGTTCTTTTACGCCGATCGGAACATAGACGGGCGTCCAGGTATTGTTCGACATATATCCATACCATTGGTAGGTCATGGGGGGACAGGTCGATTTCATCCATCCGCCGAAGGAATAGGTGTCGCCCGCATGTCCTTCTACGGGAATCGTTTGACGGATATAGCCGTTGTTCATGCGATTCGTAAACCGGAAGGCATGATTGTCGAGCAGGTCGGGCCGGTTTTCCTTCGCCGGTTGGACGACGCTGTTTATATTGCTGTAGTTGAGTGTGTATCCGGTTGTTCCGTTCGCAAAATCGCTGTTTTCCAGCATGTTATAGCGGTTCGGAGTGGCCGCGTGTTCCAACTGCACCGAGTCCGCATGCATGACGTTGTTGTTCGCCGCAACAACAAGATACACCGTCGCGGTGTTTGCCGTTGCGGTGAACGTGACCGTTGCGCGAGTCCAGTCGCTTGCCGTTCCCGTGACGGGATCCCCTGTGAACACAGCCGATCCGGTAATCGCTTTGACCTGTCCGCTGCCGTTCCCTTTGAAATATGCCGACAAGGTATATGTTTCACCGCACGTCACGGAAACCGACTGTGAAAGCGTCCGTTCTGTCGCGGCGGCGTTGAATTTGGCGCTTCGCAAGCCCTCCTTTCGTTCTTGATTGTCCACCGTGATATTGCTTGTATTGCTCGGTGTCCACGACGGCAGACTGTTGTAGGATTGTTCAAAGCCGTGATTCGCCAGCAGGTTTACGGTTGTGTTCTGCAGTTTGGACACGGCAGATAATTGTGTCACGGTCTGTTCCGTTCGGTTATATGCTGCATACATTGCTCGGCCTTCCGAGTCTGTAACAGAAACCGGCTGTCCGATTGTATCCAGCATGTAGATCGTCTTTCTGTTCTGGGTGTCAATAATGACGGTTTTGCTGCGGCCGTATTCGAACAGAAGACTTTCTCCGCCGGTTTCGCCTGCATATTCGGTTACGGCACTGATTCCGTTTCTCGTGTTGTATGTGTATCGTAGGTTGTATCCGTCAATGTTCGTAGCCCGTACAAGGCAGCTGTTGACGTATTGGAACCCTGTATTCAGACCGTCGGCATATGAGACGGCCGAAAGGTCGGAACCGGTATAGGTATATTCGAGGTCCAGTCCGTTCGGCACGGAGATTCCTTCAAGGTGATCGTTTGCGTCATATGCAAGGGTCAGCGACTGTCCCGTCGTATTGCCGGTCAGTTTCTCCTGTATCGATACAATCCGGAGACTCTCTACATCCGTAGTATCCAGGTATGAGATGACGGTTTGGTTTCCGTTTGCATCTTCAACGGTTGTCAGTCTGCCATGCGTCAGATTGGTATCGCACGCAAAGATCAGCTTGTTCCCGCCTTTGTCTTCAATGATTGCCGTTGTTCCGCTGAATGTCAGTTCACTGTTTTTGTCCTGTTCATTGACAAACCGATCGTCTTCGTCCTCCTTATAATAGTGCCGTGTCCCGTCGCCGTCTATGTATTCGTAATAGACCGTTTGCTCGTTCAGATTGTCAAGCACCATCCGTTTCAGCGTTTGTGTGTAATTCAATCTCCATCCGTTGCCGTAGCCGATATCCGTCGCTTTGTCATTCACGTTATATACGTGCGACAGAGAGACCGGCAAAACTCCGTTTTCAATTCCGGCATCCGAGAATGTCCACGTAAGGTTCCCGGATCCGACGTTCACCGAACCCGTTCCCGCTCTGCCGGCGCTTTGACTGTAATAGGTCCAGTTCCCTTCCAAACCTGTCGAGTTCCGATAGACAATGCTGTAATACGGGTGCTTTGAATAATTCGGATTATAGCGTGACGACCGGAACATTGCGTATCCGTCGCATTTCAGCAGAACGCCATAATTTGCAGTTCCGTCGTACCATGCCTTTACCAGAGATGTTATATCGAACTCGGAAAACCGATCGTTGATTGCCGTTATTGCAAACAGTGACTCCGTACTCTCGTATGTCGGCTTGGTATTGTAGGTGACGGTGCTCGCATCCCACGCAGACGTGATCCGGTGCCCCGTGATCGTGATATTGGAGTAATTGCTGTTGTTGAGATATCTTGACAGGAACAAAGACGCGCTTAGGATCATATCGCCGCTGTTCAGGTTCGGCAGTTCCGTCAACCGGATCAACGTATAGTCATTGCTGCGCATTTGCAGATTATCCTGTCCGGAATAGTTTGTGTTTGGGTGTCCGCTCAATACGTATGTATCTTCCACATGCTCATGAAAGGTCGGCCGAATGTCCGGATCGACAATCACAGGATATACACGGGCTGCATCTGCAAGCCATTTCTCATCCGGAAGTAAGGTATATGCGTATCCGTCTTCTGTTTCGATCAACTGTACTTCGATGTCCGTGCTTTCTTCGCCGTTTGCGTCGTACATGACCGGCAGCATGATTTCAAAGATTGCTTCGCCGTTATCATCTACGAATATGACACGACCGTCTTTTTCTTCCGCCTTCAAGTCATTGGTCGTCAGGAGCGTGGTATATGCGACGCCTTTTTCCGGCGCATGATCCAGAACGATCTGCTCGGACAGGCGTTTCCCGGAAAGAACATAATGCACGTTCAATCCGGTTTCAGGATCTTGATAAGTCAATTCAGAGGTCAGTTCTTCCGGATAGCGCAGCAGCATATCCCGCTCTTCATCCGTTTCCGGCTCTTTACGCTCGCGTTCCGTGATCTCCGCTTTCGCGCCCGTGATCCGAAGCGTTTCATATACGGATTCTTCGACAGCAGGATCGGTTTCAGCCGGTTCTTCCGCGGCCGGTTCGTCCGCAATCGGTTCTTCGGATGGAACTTCTTCCGTATTCTCTTCGTCCGGCATTTCTGCTTCAACGGATGGAGTTTCTGTCTCCTCCGCTTCCGGTTCTTTCGTTTCGTCAGAAGAAGTTTCCTGTCCCCCTTGTTCTTCTTCAGATTCTTCTATTGTCTCACTTTCTTCCGGCTTCTCTGTCGATTGTTCTTCTTCCTGCTCCGGTCCTTCCGGCACTTCTGCCTCCGGGGTTTCCGCTTCCTCAGCAGATTCTTCCTGTGCAAAAGGCACATCTTCCGTGAACCGCCACGAAAGAATATGCCCTTTGGATTCTACTGTAATTAGATTATCTGCGTTGAAATAGGGAGAGAACGAAACAATAAAGTCGTTCGCCTTATTCCGGTATGCCTGTGTACCGTCTTCCAGCGTGACAAGCTCCAGTGTGTTGTTGATCGTTTCCCACACTTCACCGTTCAAATAGTGAATCGGATCGCTGTAAATGACTGCTTCCTGCGCGCCGTCTGCTCTGCGGAACACCTTCACGCTCTCGTCACGCTCTTCCCGCAGTTCGCCCACCAGCGGACTGTATGCCAGCGTATTGTCCTGCGAGAAATCATTCGCCGCCGCGTATTGCTCGATGTTCTCCGCAAGTTCCGCGCGCTCTGCTTCCTCCGCAAGCGCTTTCGCCGGCATTGCTACATAGCTTACGAATATCATGATTAGCGTAAGCGCAATGCTCAACAGCTTCATTTCCAATGTCCTCTTCATCTCTTTCGTTCTCCTTCTCTCTAATCTCTATCTATTTAACGCGCTTCCTCTCTCTTTTTCTTCATTTGCTTTATTCTTTTTTTCGAATGGACTTTATGTCTCTTCCTTTTTGATGTTAAAATGAAAAAGAATTATACGGAACTATCGACCGATAAGATCACGAAAACCGTCCAAAAAATGGTAACCGAGGGACCATTTTCTCATCAGATGCTCCCATAGCGTACATAGATCCAGAAACCAATTCAATAACGTTAGGATAACGGGTAATCTTCGATATGGAAGAAATGAACAAACCGAAAATCCTGGTTTTTGCTGGATTAAACGGATCTGGAAAATCAACCGTTACGAACAGCGATCGAATCATTGTATTTTACGTAAATGCTGTAAGATTGAAGAAGCGAGGGATTGTACCATAGACCATTTTTGTCAAGAGAAAATACAAAAAAGATGATAATAATGTGGTGATGATAAAAATACATTAAACGAGTTGGTATTGAATTAAGACACATTAATGTTTTGATTTACCGCGCTGCAAATTGCAATCTACAGCATGTTCTATTTTTTGCATAATATCGATCTATTTCATATCTAAATATTTGTTTAGAGAAGCTTGACATCATCTTTAAATTTTTGTATGATAGTTTTGAAAAATGCCTGTTCTACTTTGATTGGAGGATACTCGATGGATATTCAAAGGAAAGCGTATGAAAAACTGCTGCAATGGAAGAATTCTTCCGAAAGGTCCAAAGCGATTCTGATTAAGGGGGCGCGACGTGTCGGAAAGAGTTATCTTGCGGAGGCGTTTGCAAAAAAGGAATATCAATCCTATATCCTGATTGATTTTGCAAGCCCGCTCAAAGGCACAAAAGCGATTTTTGAGCGATACGGGAACCGGCAGAATCTGACCGAGTTTTTCAATCAACTCTCTGTTTTATATAGCGTTCCCCTCTATGAACGGAAGTCCGTACTGATCTTTGATGAGATCCAGAAGTATCCGAAAGCACGCGAGCTGATCAAGTATCTGGTTGCCGATGGTCGTTATGATTATATCGAAACCGGCTCTCTGATTTCGATTCACAAAAACGTCAGGGACATTGTGATCCCTTCCGAAGAAGAGGAGCTGCTGTTGCATCCGCTTGATTTTGAGGAGTTCCTTTCCGCGCTGAACGATACGGTCACCATTCCGTTTTTATGGGAAGCCTATCAATCGAGCCGACCGTTGGGCAATCTCTTGAAGCCTATGATGGATAAGCTGCGCACCTATATGCTGGTCGGCGGCATGCCGCAAGCGGTCGTGGAATATGCATCGTCCGGTAATATCGACCGTGTCGAACAAATCAAGCGTGGCATCATCAAGCTGTATCGGGAGGATATTGCCAAATATGCGGAGGGCTACGTTGCCGAAGCGAAGGCGATTTTTGATGCCATTCCCTCTCAGCTTGCGCATCACGACAAGAAAATCAAGTATTCTTCATTGGGCGAAGGCGATCGGTTTTCCAGCTATAAGGATGCGATCCGCTGGATCGACGATTCCATGGTCGGAACGCTCTGCACCGGAACTGATCAGCCCGATCTGTTCGGGGAGTTTACCGTGCAGCCGTCCAAGCTGAAATGCTATATGGGCGACACCGGACTGCTTTTGACGATGGCTGCCGGAACGAACTATCTGAAAAGCGATCTGTACAAAGCGTTTATGAAAGGCAGTCTGTCGGTCAATCGGGGCATGATGACGGAGAATCTGATCGCGCAGGCGATCACTTCCCGCGACATCCCTTTGCGTTTTTATGAAAAGATCGTTAAAAAGAATGACGGTTCCAAGAAATATGAAGTGGATTTCCTGATCGTTGTCAACGGAAAGGTGATCCCGCTGGAGGTCAAAAGCGGACAGGCGAAAGAACACGCATCTTTGGACTATTATTACCAAACCTATAAGAAACAAGTGGGAAAAGGTGTTATTCTTACCAAAGGAGATTTGCGCATCACGGATGAGTATAGATATATCCCACTTCCTATGGCGTGGTTTCTTTTTTGAAAGATGAGCCAACCGAAACAAATCCGAACCTGAAGCTCGTAGGCGATGGGTTCGGATTTGTTGTTTATCTCAGCACGTCTGAAATAGAACCAAGACGGAGGAAAAGAGATGAACACAAACGATATTGGCTGGATCGGACACTACGGAAACATGCTGCTTGCGATGCCCAAAGAACATAATCCCGACAGATTCACGTTCCTGCTGTTCGAGGAAAGGCTGAAGGAATACCTGCTCGCGCAAGACAAGTTCATCAGCGAGCGCATTTGGGGAGCTCGCAAAGAAAAACGATGTCAACGAAGACCTGAAGCGTCGCGATTAGCTGCACTGGGTACAGGAAGTCTATTTCTTCCGGAGCATAGCAGAAGAGGTGGGGCTTTGGGAGTGTTTTGAATAAGCAAGATTGCAAAGTAAAATGGACACAGCGGGAGTCAACCTTCCCGCTGTGTTTCTATTAAGTATTATTTAACGATTGAATCAGCTCGCTAGGGTTATTGAGACCTCTTTCAAAGATCATATCTTCCATTCTTTTCGAATAGCACTCTTCGAAGCCTTTCTTCGTGTGTCAAGAGAACCGTCCCTTTGACACCCCAAATAATCTTCAAACTCACCTATTTGGGTCTTGACTTTTAATAGTTAGTCTTGTCACCCGTTTCCATGACACGTTTACGTCCCCTCGTCACCTTGTCACCGTCTTGTCACTGTCACCATGTTTTATAACGCAAATTACCATCTAAATCAAAGTAGAAAAGATAATCTAGGGTTAAGTAAGGATTACTGCCTTGATCAATGAATCGTTTTCTTTCATTTTTACATGACAAAAAGATTTCTTGATTCAATGTTGAGTATGCCACGTTCTCCCCATATACAGAGAACGTATAAACGGAATCATTTACAAAACTCTTAACCGGATTATCTGTTATTGACTTAGCATTATATTGTTCTATCTTATTATTCCTATTGTAATTCACGTTGTAAATCGTATCATTGTAAACAGTCAATCCGGAAGAATATCCTGGAACAGCTTCAGATTCTCCTGATTTCAAGTGAGTCTTAATGATTGCTTCATCGCATGCGTAAATCAGATAGCCATTATATGAATTCAAACTTCGTGCTGCAAAATTGTTTGTTTGCTCTTTTCCTATTTGTTCTACTGATAGATCTTGTATGTTGATTCTGTACATCTGCGCGGGGTCAACTGTACTGCAATAAATCCAACCATCTGATATTGTGTAGGAAACCACATTTCCATGAAACAAGATGCGCTCTTGTTTTGTCAATAAGTCATAGCTGCATAATTGTCTCTTTATAGACTGTTCGTTATCTATTGAATCAATCTGAATATAATACAAACATTCATCCTTTTCATTTATTTCAATATAAGGAGAAAGGTTCGCATGATCACTAAGACGTATAACATTTTTCAGTTCATGATCCATTCGTGAAAGTCTATTCTCATCTTCTGGATTTGCAAAGTAATAATAATCTCCCTTTTTGAGTATATATCCACCAGGAGACGTTTTCTCTTCCATATTTTCTGGTTTTATATAACCTGATTGACCAAAAAAAGTACAACCACAAAGCATAAGGACACTTAGAATAATTACTATTTTACGAACCATCGAAAATCCCCCCATTTCTTCATTTGAGAAAAATACGCTTGTCCTTGCTTTTCGTTTGTTTCGATTTGATTATTCTCTATAAGTTGTATATGCCAAGTCTCTATTTTCGAGCTATCATTCGGATCGTATGCCGGTCGACACAACCCATATTTTTCAAATTCCTCATTTGTTAAATTCTGTAGTGTCGGACAATATATATCAACTGCTCCTCCGAATTCATGCCAACTG
>JAEEGF010354948.1_pt1 | contig 11457 bp, 8 predicted proteins | sample 9134171 | NCBI WGS metagenome assembly JAEEGF01 (sample SAMN16246542, study PRJNA631951) | gut metagenome | biome: gut microbiome; feature: rumen; material: AP-attached | host: Bos | place: Iran: Karaj | collected 2018-10
CGTCGAAGCGGCGGAAGAGTGCGGACTCGGCTACAACCTGGTTGCCGGCGCGAACATCGCGGGCTTCAAGAAGGTTGCGGACGCTATGCTGGCACAGGGCATCGTCTGATCCCGAACGATCACAATCTCCCAATCGAAAAGGACTTCCGAAAGGAAGTCCTTTTTTGATGCACGATCGACGGCGATTTGATTTTCGTCAGACCGAAGGCGTTACGCCTGTCCCGCCTCCGCGATGTTCAGCGCGTGGTCGCTGATACGTTCGAGGTCGGTCAGCGCTTCCACATAGAGCATGCCGATCTCGGCAGAGCACTTGCCCTCGGAAAGACGCTTGATGTGGTTGTCTTCGTACAGATCGACGAGATCGTCGACCTCCTGCTCGCGTTCGGCAATGTTCGAAAGCGGCATTGCCTTGGGCGTTCTCATGCAGGTGTGCGCGTCCTCAACGATGGTCAGTACCTTGAGGAACAGCGGCGCGATCTCATCCATGGCGGCTTCGGAGAACTGCATCTTCCGCTCGCGCATGTGCTGGATATAGCCCGCAATATTGTTTGCGTGGTCGCCGATGCGCTCGTAGTCGACGATGACGTGATGCATGCGGTCGACCGAACGCGCATCGGATTCGCCGAGGCCGTTGCGGTTGATCTCAACAAGGTACTTCGAGATCTCGGAATTCAGCCAGTCGAGCGTTTCTTCGTTTTCGGCGATGCCGTCGAGATCGCCCTTTCTGGGCGCGGTCATGGCGGCATAAACCTTTTTGAGATTCTCGTGCGCGATATCGTACATGCGCTCGGTCTCCTTTTCGACCGAAGCGACCGCGGTGACGGAGGAACCGAAGTCCTTGCCGCCGACAATGTGGATGAGGCGGCGTCCGTCAAGCTTGTCTTCACCGCGGATGATGAGCCGCGAGAGCTTGATGAGCAGCGACGAGAGCGGGAACATGAGGATGGTCGCCGCGATCTTTAAGAACGTATTGGCGTTCGCAAGCTGCTGCGCATAGTTGGGCGTGCCGTTGACGCTGCCGGAGATGCGCGCGATGAAATCAAGCACGCTGGGGAAGAGCTGCAGAAGAATGACGCAGATGATGCAGGCGAACACATTGAACAGCACGTGGATGCAGGCGGTGCGCTTTGCGTCCTTTGTGCCGCCGACCGAGGCGAGCACCGAAACGGTGGTGCAGCCGATGTTCTGTCCGCAGATCAGGTATACCGCAATGCCGAGCGGGTTCGTGCCGAGCGCCCCGGACATCGCCATCGCCTGCAGTACGCCGACCGAAGCCGAAACGCTCTGCAGAAGCATCGTCATGACCGTACCGACGAGCACCGCCAGAAGCGGATGGTTGTCGAGACTGAGGATCAGGTTTTTGAACCATTCAACTTCGGCAAGCACCTTCATGTGTTCCTTCATAAGCGTCATGCCCATGAACAGAAGACCGAGACCGGTCAGCGCGTACAGAATGTCGCTCCACGGACGCTTTTTCAGGAATGTCATCGCCATGACGCCCGCGAACGCAATGATCGGGGCGTAGGCGTCGATGTTGAACGCAATGAGCTGACCGGTGATCGTGGTGCCGATGTTGGCGCCCATGATGACGCCGACGGCATTTTCAAGGGGCATCAGGCCCGCGTTGACAAAGCCGACGGTCATGACGGAGACCGCGTTCGAGCTTTGGATGATACCCGTGATCACCGTACCGACGAGCAGCCCCAAAAACCGGTTTGTCGTCAGCTTTTCGAGGATCGACTTGAGCTTTGCACCCGCCAGCCGCTCGATGCCGTTGCCCATGATTTTGATGCCGAACAGGAAAATCGCGATGCCGCCGATGATCCCGAGCACATTTTCGAATGGCATAAATTCCGAACCTCCCCATACTCTCCTGCCTGTATCGTAACAGAAACACGTTGCGTTTGCAACCGGATTCCGTAAACTATTTACGTAAAATCTGTGTAAGAAAAAACGGACCGTTTTCCGGTCCGTGACGGATAGATGCATTTATTCGGTTTTTTCGGATTCCCTGTCGATGATCTTCCGGAACTGCGTCTCGTACAGCTCGCGGTAGATGCCGTTTTTCTGCAAAAGCTCGTCGTGCGTGCCCTGCTCGGAGATCGTGCCGTTTGCAACGACCAGAATGCGGTCCGCCTTGAGGATCGTCGAAAGCCGGTGCGCGATGACGATGGAGGTGCGCCCCTTCATCAGCGCTTCGAGCGCGTCCTGGATCGCGTTTTCCGAGATGGAGTCGAGCGCGGACGTCGCCTCGTCGAGGATCAGGATGCTCGGATTTTTGAGGATGATCCGCGCGATCGAGAGCCGCTGCTTTTCGCCGCCGGACAGCTTCAGCCCGCGGTTGCCGACGACCGTGTCGAGCCCGTCGGGCTGGTTTGCGATAAACTCGGTCAAGCTCGCCGTTTCGAGCGCCGCCATCAGTTCCTCGTCGGTCGCGTCCTCCTTTGCGTAGAGCAGATTGTCGCGGATCGTGCCGTTGAAGAGGTACGAATCCTGCGTGACGACGCCGATGCTCTGACGAAGATACACAAGGTCGATCGCGCGCACGTCGGTCTGTCCGATCCGCACGCCGCCCGCGTTCACGTCGTAGAGACGGGGGAGGAGATTTACGATCGTACTCTTGCCGGAGCCGGACGGTCCGACGATGGCGTACATCTTTCCGGCGGGCACGGTGAAGTCGATGTCGCTCAGAAGCGGCTTTTCCGGCGAATAGGAGAACGCCACGTGATCGTAGCGGATGTCGGCGCCGTCGATGGCGGGCTTGCGCGGCTGTTTGGGCGCCTGGATTGCCGGAACCATGTCGAAGTAGTTGAAGATGCGCGTGAACAGCGCAAGCGAGCGCGTGAAGTCCACGTGGATGTTGAGAAGTGACTGGACCGGGCGGTAGAGCCGGTTGATCAGCATGACGGTGGACGTGATAACGCCGACGTCGAGGGTGGGATCGGTTTTTTTGATGATGAACCAGCCGCCGGCGAAGTAGATCAGAAGCGGACCGATCTCGGTGAACATGCCCATCAGGACCATAAACCATTTGCCGCTGCGCTGTTCCTTCATGGAAAGCTTCGTCACCTCGTCGTTGACGGTTTCAAAGCGCTGCATCTCGCGCTTTTCCCGCGCAAACAGCTTGACGAGCAGCGAGCCGGAAACGGAAAGCGTTTCGTTGACGAGCTGATTCATCTCGTCGTGCTTCGCCTGGCTTTCGCTCGCCAGCTTCCAGCGCGTTTTGCCCGCGGAACGCGTCGGCAGGATCAGAAGCGGGATAATGAGAATGCCGACAAGCGCAAGCTGCCAGCTCATGACGAACAGCGCGACGAGCGTGGAAACAACGATGACGATGTTGCGCACGATGCTGGTGAGCGTTCCGGAGATCACGCTGGAAACGCCGCCGATGTCGGAGTTCATGCGCGTGATGATGTCGCCCTGTTTTTCGGTGGTAAAGAACGCGTGCGGCATGGACAGCAGATGACCGTACATCTGGTTCTTCATGTCATAGATGATCTTGTTCGAGATCCACGCGTTGATATAGCTTTCCAGCACGCCGATGACCTGCGACGCCGTCAGCGTGACGAACGCCGCGATCAGCAGCTGAACGAGCAGCTTCATGTTCTTGCCGACCAGCGCCTCGTTGACGATCCGCCCCGTAATGATGCTCGGCAGAAGTCCGACGCCCGCGGAGACGAGGATCGTGACGAACACGAGCAAAAACTGCAGCCAGTACGGCTTCAGATAGGAGAGGATCCGTTTGATCAGCGATCCGGTCACTTTCGGAACGTTCTGTTTTTCTTCATCGGTCAGAAAACCGCGCGGCCCCATCGGTCCGCCCATCGGTCCCGGCATATCGTAATCCTTTCCGCGGTCAATTCCGCTGTTTTAATGGTTTCGACTGATTCCGCAAAGATCGCGAACGATCTCGCCCGCCATCATGAGCCCCGCAACGGAGGGGACGAAGGCACAGCTTCCCGGCGTCTGCCGCTTTGCATGCAGAAGGGTCTCCTCCGGTTCGCCGTTCGGCTCGATCGGCGGTTCCGTGGAGTAAACGACCTTGAGATGATCGATCCCGCGCTTTCTGAGCTCGCGCCGCATCACGCGCGCCAGCGGACATACGCTCGTTTTCGAGATATCCGCGACTTCGAGCGCCGTCGGGTCGAGCTTGTTGCCCGCGCCCATGCAGCTGATGACCGGCACGTTTGCGGCGTTTGCCTGAATAACGAGCTGCAGCTTTCCGGATACGGTGTCGATCGCGTCCGCGACGTAATCGTACTTTGAAAAATCGAACCGGTCTGCGGTTTCGGGCAGGTAGAAACAGCGGTGCGCAAAAACGGTCGTTTCGGGACAGATCGAAGCGATGCGCGCCTTTACGACCTCCGTTTTCGGTTGACCGATATTGTCATGCGTTGCGTACAGGAGCCGGTTCAGATTGCTTAAAGCGATCACGTCGTCGTCGATGATGTCCAGCGTGCCGACCCCGCTCCGCGCAAGCGCTTCCGCAACGTAGCTTCCGACGCCGCCGAGTCCGAACACGGCGACACGCGCCTTTTGCAGCCGTTCGATCCCGTCGTCGCCGATCAACAGTCTTGTTCTTGCAAACTGATCTCCCATGTTTCGTTCCCGTTTCGATCAATATATATAAAATTATACGCCGTCAAAAGACGGCGTGTCAAGGAATCGGGAGAAGAAAACCCCGTTGTGTTCTCACTTGTCCGTGTCGATTTCCAGCGTGTAGCGCTGATATGCGTTGATGATGCGCGTTTCGCCGTACGGGAGCTCGCGCTTGATGTCGCCGTAGGTCATGTGCACGTGCCCGTGCACAAGCGCTTTCGGTTTCCACCGGTCGAGCATCGGCAGAAACGCTTCGAATCCGCGGTGCGCGTAGTCGTCCGCGTCGCCGTACCCCTTCGGCGGGCAATGCGTCAGAACGATATCGACGCCGCGCGCCTTCCAGACCGCAAAGCGCAGCCGGGCGATGCGCCGCCGCATTTCACGCTCGGTGTACTGGTACGGTTCGCGGCTGTAACGCGCGCTGCCGCCGAGCCCGAGGATGCGCAGTCCCCGATAGGTGACGAGCCGGTCGTCGATGCATTCACATCCTTCCGGCGGATAATGATCGTACGCCGCGTTGTGATTGCCGTGCACGTAGAACACCGGCAGGTTCGACATCGTTACCAGAAAAGTCAGGTACTCCGCCTTGAGATCGCCCGCGGCAAGGATCAGGTCATAGCCCTTCACGCGGTCCGGCGAGAAGTAATCCCAGAGCGCCGGATCCTCGGTGTCGGCAAGCAGCAGGATCTTCATAGGATCGGTCCGTCCTTGACCGGCGGGATCTCTTCGCGGTAAACGCCGAGCAGCCGTACGATGTTCTGCGCGACCGGCATGAGCTCGTCAAACGTCGGGATACTGCCCTCGATCGTATCGGAAAGCCAGTCCATATGCAAAATCTCGGACGGCGAAAGCCAGCGGTCGCCCTCGTTTCTGACGATGCCCTCCTGATCGGACATAACGCGGCGGAACGGATCGAGCCGCCCTTCCGCGATCGAGTTTTTCAGCGCTTCGACAAGCGCCTTGACGCCTTCCGGCAGCTTTTCCGAGGGCGTGACGCCGATGACGCCGCTCTGCATGCCCCACCAGTAATTGATGGCGGCGGCGCTGCGGTTCGCGCTTTCGTCCTCCCAATGTCCGAGCAGCAGATCGCTCAGGAGTTTTTGATAGAACGCGCCCCAGTTCCAGTAGGTTGCGGCAAGCGGTTCCGGCGAACCGTCGTTCCGGATGCGGATCAATCCGTAGGGCGGCTGCGGCGCTTCCGGCGCAAACCATTCCCGGTTGCTGACGACGTCCACGCCGTCCTTGATCAGGGCGGCAAGCGGATCGGGTTCCGTGCAGGACCAGCGGAGCTTGACCACCGCGCGCGGATTGACGAGGCGCGCGCCGAGCGCAAACGCGTTGACGCTTGCCGGAACGCCGAAGATCGGGGCGGCGGCAACGTAGCCGAGCCGGTCGCTGTGCGAGCACGCGCCTGCGATCACGCCCGCAAGGAACTTTGTTTCATAGATGCGGCTGTAATAGGTGCGGACGCCGGGGTAGGGCATCGCGACCGAGCAGTTGAGCACCTTGACGTTCGGGTATGCGGCGGCGGCGCGGCGGCATGCGTCGATCAGCGAAGGGGTCGTGGCAAAGATGACCTGCGCGCCGTCCTTGACCGCCTCGGCAAAGAGCGCGTCGGCATTGGTCTCCGCATCGGCGATATACGCGCGCGTCGTGATCTTTCCCGCAAGTTGTTCTTCGGCGAACAGCCGTCCCTGCTCGTGCCCGCGCACCCAGTTCGATTGCTCCGGCGCAAACTCGTGAATGAACGCCGCGTTGATGTGCGTCGGCAGGAACATGGCGTTGTAGATGCGCGAAAGGATCCCGGCAGGTTCCGCGTCGTCCTTCGGCGCGTCCGATTCGGTCGCGACGGTCACGTCCGCTTCGATGCCGGTCACGCTCGCGTTCAGCGAGGCGAGCATCGTTTCGGAAGAGAGCGCATTGAGATCGTCGAGCGAGTACACAGAGACCCACGCCAGAAACGCGTCGGACAGGTCGACGCCGTCCGGAAGCTTTATGCGCGCCGCGGCGTCCGAAAAATGCGTGTATGCGGAAACGACCTTTCGCCGCTGTTCCTCGGTCCAGACCTCGTCCGGCTCGAAGCCGAGCGCCGCGACGAGCTTGCGATAGCTGCCGGGCTTCGAAAAGCGGAACGCATAGGTGCGGGAAAGATGATAGAATTCGAGAAACTCATAGTACAGCCGCGTTTCGGGATCGTCCGAGTACGCGGGCACGATGCGCAGCACCGAGGCGGGGACCGTCGGCGCGTCGAAGTACCGGAACACGGACAGGCGCTTATTGCCTTCCTGCACGTAGAAGTTTCCGTAGTATTCGTAGCAACGGATCGGATCGCGGATGCCTTCGGCGTCGAGGTGCGCTTCGCAAAGTGAGATCCATTTCGTGCCGAACTCGGTGTTCGGTTCCGGCAGCGGCATGAAATCGCGGGTGAAAACGGTGCGCCGTCCGTCGCTGACGGTTCCGACGACCCGGTCGATCGGAACGTTCAGAACGCCGAGCTCGATGCGTCCGGCAATGCGGTGATTGTCCAGAATATCGTCCAGCACCTTCGGATACGGCCAGCGTCCGCGCTCCGTATCTTCCCGGTAGGTTTTCAATGCTTTTTTGTGTGCCGAGCGGTATGCTTCAACGGCTTCGGTTCTGCTCAAAAACGCCGCTTCCTTTCTCTGTTTGATGGATTCATTTTAGCATCTCTCCGCCGGCTAAGTCAAGCGGACGGAGCGGCCGGCAGGCGATTCGACCCAATGATTCTTTTTTCGGGAACAAGCCGTTTTTTTCTTGCAATTCGCGCGTGCGTGGCGTATAATAAAACAAATATTTTATTTGTTCTGCCGATATAGGTCCGAATGGATGGCCCGGACGTTTCTACCGCGGCGCCGCAGCTGCGACTATTGGGAGATCTGGTGTGCGCAGGGCGTTTCGCCTTGCGTGTGCCTGCGATATTGGCAGCAGACTTCTCTGCTGCAATTCTTTTATACAGGAGGGGAAAAATGAAGGAACTGAAAGAACGGATCCTCAAAGAGGGCAGGGTGCTTCCGGGCGACATCATCAAGGTCGACGGGTTTCTGAACCACCGCGTGGACTGCGAGCTGATGAGCCACATCGCGGACGAGTTTATGAAGTATTTCAATGTCGACGACGTCGATCTTCTTCTGACCGCCGAGGCAAGCGGCATCGCGCTGACCGCAATCTGCGCGCTGCGCTACGGAAAGCCGATGGTCTATGCCAAGAAGGCAAAGAGCGACAACATCGAGGGCGGTCTTTTCAAGAGCGAGATCTTCTCCTATACCTATAAAAAGAAGGTCACGCTGCTCGTTGCAAAGGATTGGATCAAGCCCGGCACGCGCGTGCTGGTCGTGGACGATTTCCTTGCCCGCGGCGAAGCGCTGCGCGGTCTTTGCGAGATCGTCGAGCAGGCGGGGGCTCAGCTCGTCGGCATCGGCTGCGCGATCGAAAAGGGTTTTCAGGGCGGCGGCGACCGCTTGAGAGAGCGCGGCGTGAACCTCAAATCGCTGGCGATCATCGAGAAGGCGGAGCCCGGCAACATTGTGTTCCGGGACGACGAATAAGCGATCATTTGATGCAGGGGAGGTACAGAATATGCCGATTCTTACAAGACCGGAAAACATGGAACGCATCACGACGTCCGCGCTTGCGCAGCGGTTCATTGACGAACAGATCGCCGATATCCGCGCGCAGGTCGGCGGCAAAAAGGTTCTTCTTGCATTGTCCGGCGGCGTCGATTCTTCCGTCGTCGCGGCGCTTCTGATCCGTGCGATCGGAAAGCAGCTTGTCTGCGTGCACGTCAACCACGGTCTTCTCCGGAAGGGCGAACCCGAGCAGGTCATCCGCGTGTTCCGGGGCGAGATGGACGCCAACCTGATCTATGTCGACGCCGTGGATCGCTTCCTCGACAAGCTTGCGGGGGTCTCCGATCCCGAAACGAAACGCAAGATCATCGGCGGCACGTTCATCGACGTTTTTGCGGAGGAAGCGCGCAAGCTCGAGGACATCACCTTCCTCGCGCAGGGCACGATCTGGCCCGACATTCTTGAGAGCGAGCAGGGCATCAAGGCGCATCACAACGCCGGCGGTCTGCCCGAGGACCTGAAGTTTGAACTTGTCGAGCCCGTCCGCATCCTGTTCAAGGACGAAGTCCGCGTCGTCGGCAAGACGCTGGGTCTGCCGGACAACATGGTCTACCGTCAGCCGTTCCCCGGTCCCGGTCTCGGCGTGCGCTGCCTCGGCGCGATCACGCGCGACCGGCTTGAAGCGGTCCGGGAATCCGACGCGATCCTTCGCGAGGAGTTTGCAAACGCCGGTCTTGCCGGAAAGGTCTGGCAGTACTTCACGATCGTCCCCGATTTCCGCTCCGTCGGCATCAAGGACGGTCGCCGCGTCGACGAATGGCCCGTCATCCTGCGTGCCGTCAACACGCGCGACGCAATGTCCGCAACGGTCGAGAACGTTCCGTTTGAACTGCTTGCGCGCATCACCGACCGCATCACGCACGAAGTCAAGGGCGTCAACCGCGTGCTCTACGACCTCACGCCCAAACCCACCGGCACGATCGAGTGGGAGTGACCCGGTTTGCGTAAACAGAATCATTCTCACGGAGAGCCCTTTCCGGCTCTCTTTTTTGTTGTCCGGGGCTTGAAAAAAACTATTGACAAATGAATCGGACATGGGTATAATCTTTAACGTGTTTTTTATATATCATATATCGCTGACGCGAACCGCGAGGCGAACAAAACCGAATATGCATCATTCCGATGATATGAATGAAGATGAACGTCAGGCGTCCATCCGCAGGGGAAACACCCCTCGGGCGGGCGCCTCTCTCTTTTGAATAAAGAATAAGGAAATGAAGGAATGAAGAAATGAAGAAGTACATTTTTGTGACCGGCGGCGTGGTTTCCGGTCTCGGTAAGGGCATTACGGCGGCGTCCTTGGGACGGCTTCTGAAGGCGCGCGGGTTCAAGGTCGCGGCGCAGAAGCTCGATCCGTACATCAACGTCGATCCCGGCACGATGAGCCCCTATCAGCACGGCGAGGTCTACGTCACGGAAGACGGTGCGGAGACCGACCTCGATCTCGGGCATTACGAGCGCTTCATCGACGAGGATCTGAACCGCTATTCGAATCTGACGACCGGCAAGGTCTATGCAAACGTGCTCGCCCGTGAACGGCAGGGCGGATACCTCGGCAAGACGGTGCAGACGATCCCGCACATCACCGACGAGATCAAGCGCTTTATTTACCGCGTCGGCGAAAAGACGGACGCGGACATCGTGATCACCGAGGTCGGCGGCACGATCGGCGACATCGAGGGGCAGCCGTTTCTGGAGGCGATCCGTCAGGTCGGGCGCGAGGTCGGACGCGAAAACGCGATCTACATCCACGTCACGCTCGTCCCCTATCTCAGGGCAAGCGGCGAGCACAAATCCAAGCCGACGCAGCATTCGGTCAAGGAGCTGCAGGGCATGGGCATCTCGCCGGATATTCTCGTGCTTCGCTGCGACGAGCCGATCACGGACGACGGCATTTTCGAAAAGATCGCGCATTTCTGCAACGTCGACCGCGACTGCGTCATCGAAAACCTGACGCTCAACACGCTGTACGAAGCGCCGCTGTACCTCGAGCAGGCGCATTTCTCCGAGATCGTATGCAGGAAACTGCATCTTTCCGCGCCGGAGCCGGACCTTGAAAAATGGCGGGAGATGGTCGACCGCGTCAAGCATCCGACCGGTTCCGTTTCGGTTGCGATCGTCGGCAAGTATACGCAGCTGCACGACGCGTATCTTTCGATCGTCGAGGCGCTGAAACACGCGGGATATGCGCGCGGCGTTTCGGTCGATATCCGTTGGATCGATTCGGAGACGTTTACGCCGGACGACGTTTCCGGCGTCGACGGCATACTGGTGCCCGGCGGATTCGGCAGCCGCGGAATCGAGGGCATGATCGAAGCGGCGGGCTTTGCAAGAACGCATCATCTGCCGTATTTCGGGATCTGCCTCGGCATGCAGATCATGTGCATCGAGTATGCGCGAAACGTCCTCGGCTGGACCGACGCGAACTCCGGCGAATTCGATTCCGGAAGCACGCACAAGGTCATAGACTTCATGCCGGGGCAGAGCGATGAGATCGACAAGGGCGGCACGCTGCGGCTCGGAAGCTATCCCTGCATCGTACAGCCGTGCACGACCATGCGGCGCTGTTACGCACTTGATGCGATCGCGGAGCGGCACAGACACCGGTACGAGCTCAACAACGAATTCCGACAGCGACTTTCCGACGCGGGACTGACCTTCTCGGGCGTTTCGCCGGACGGACGCCTCGTGGAAGCCGCGGAGATCACGGATATGCCGTTTTATGTCGGCGTGCAGTATCATCCGGAATTCAAGAGCAGACCCATTAAGCCGCACCCGTTGTTTCTCGGATTCGTCGAGGCGGCGCAACATCATAAAAACAAAGGAGAAAAACCATGAAGCATTATACAAAAGAGGACATCGTCCGTATCGTCAATGAAGAAGACATCGAATTCATCCGCCTGCAGTTTTCCGACATTTTCGGACAAATGAAGAACGTCGCGGTTACGCGCTCGCAGATCGACAAGGTCCTGGACAACCGGATCATGATCGACGGCAGCTCGATCGAGGGCTTTACGCGCATCCACGAATCCGACCAGTATCTGCGCCCCGATCTCAACACCTTCGCGATCCTGCCGTGGCAGCCCGCCATGCACAAGACGGCGCGGCTGATCTGTGACGTCTACAATCCCGACGGCACGCCGTTTGTCGGCGATCCGCGTTACATCCTGAAACGGACGCTTCGCCGCGCGGAGGAACTGGGGTACACATT
>JAEEGF010372071.1_pt1 | contig 11456 bp, 8 predicted proteins | sample 9134171 | NCBI WGS metagenome assembly JAEEGF01 (sample SAMN16246542, study PRJNA631951) | gut metagenome | biome: gut microbiome; feature: rumen; material: AP-attached | host: Bos | place: Iran: Karaj | collected 2018-10
GGAAGATGGGCGAGGCGCTGCGCGACGGAGGGCGCATGTTCGCCTCGGCGTTCGTGAACCGCGCGTGGGCCGATCGGCGCGACAGCACGTTCAGGGCGCTCGTGGGTGGCACGATCCAGGGACGCAACGAAGGGTGGGATATATGGCGCCAGACGCAGGCCGACACCTCTGCAATGTTCGATCGCGTGCGCAAGTGGCGCAGCGAGGGGATACGCGACGTGGTGACGGTGGACAACCCGTTCGAGCCTGGCCAGAAGGTGGAGCGCTCCGCGTTCTTCAAGAATTCGTGGATAAACTCCCGGCAGGACGCCATGATCCTCAGCGACAGCTCGCTCGAGCCCAACACCATACGCGGCCTGATGGAGCAGGGCGAATGGCTGCCGGCAAACTGAAACGACGGCTGACTGCTGCGGGAGCAAAGCATGAACTACATCCTGGCGCATGACCTTGGAACGAGCGGCAACAAGGCCACTCTGTACGCGGCTGACGGCACGGCATGCGCAAGCGTGCTCGCAGCCTACGACACGCGCTTCTTCAACGGCTGCTGGGCCGAGCAGAATCCAGACGACTGGTGGAAGGCCGTGTGTGACTCCACGCGGGAGCTGCTGGAGAGCGCGCGCGTGGATCCGCGCGACGTGGCGGTGGTGGCGCTGAGCGGGCAGATGATGGGCTGCACGCCCGTTGACGCGGAAGGGCGCGCCCTCAGGCCGTCCATGCTCTACTGCGACCAGCGCGCGACTGCCGAGGCAGACGCCATCCTTTCGCGGATGTCACTTGCCGACTTCTACCGCATCGTCGGCCACCGCGTGAGCGCCTCCTACTCCCTCGAGAAGCTCATGTGGCTGCGCGCGAACGAGCCAGATGTTTTCGCGAAGACGGCGAAGACGCTCTGCGCGAAGGACTACGTGAACTTCCGCCTCACGGGCCGCGTGGCCACCGACTACTCCGACGCGAGCGGCACGAACGCGTTCGACATAAACACATTCAAGTGGTCGGAGGAGGTCCTTGCCTGCGCCGGAATCCCGCAGGACCTCTTTCCCGAGGCGCTGCCATCCACGGCGATCCTCGGCGGCGTCACTTCCGAGGCCGCCGCCGCGACAGGACTTCTCGAGGGCACGCCCGTAGCGGTTGGCGGCGGCGATGGAAGCGCGGCTGGCGTGGGCGTGGGATGCGTGAGGCCAGGCTCGGCGTACAACTGCATGGGCTCTTCGAGCTGGATTGCGCTCACGGTCAGGGATCCCGTTGTGGATCCTGAGATGCGCACGATGAACTGGGCGCACTGCGTGCCGGGATATCTGCATCCGTCGGGCACGATGCAGACTGCCGGGTCGAGCTTCAAGTGGCTTGCCGAGCAGCTGTGCGCCGAGGAGGCCGCCGAGGCGGCGCGCGCTGGAGGCTCGAAGTATGCGCTGATCGACGCGAAGGCCGCGTCCTCGCCCGCCGGCGCCAATGGCGTGCTCTTCCTGCCGTACATGCTGGGAGAGCGCACGCCGTGGTGGAATCCGGACGCGCGCGGCGCGTTCATAGGGCTCAATCTCGCGACGAAGCGCGCCGACATGCTGCGCGCGGTGCTGGAGGGGGTGGCGATGAACCTCGGGTACATCGTGGACATCTTCCGGAACGGCGGCGTGTCGTTCGACGGCGGCCTCAGGATCATCGGCGGAGGCGCGCAGAGCCGCGTGCTGCGGCAGATCCTCGCGGACGCATGCGGCTGCCCGGTGCATACGCTTCAGTCCACGGCCGAGGCGACGTCCATGGGCGCCGCCATAATCGGCGGCGTGGCGTGCGGCATGTTCCCGGGATTCGACGTTGTGGACGATCTTCTCAAGACGTCCGAGACCATCGCCCCGGACCCTTCGCGCGTCGAGTTCTACCGCGGCCGCACGAAGCTGCTTGCCAAGGCGTATAAGTCGCTCGTGGGCGTGTACGCGGATCTCGCGGCAGGAATGTGATGTGTTGTGCCATGCGGGAGTTTTTGGTAGAATATCGCCGTATTCAATTTAGGAGCCAATGTGGACTTGAACAGTAACATTCCTCTGGTGCTTTCGCTGGTCTTCATCGTGGGAGGCCTCGCTGCGCTGTGCTGGAGCGCCGACCGCTTCATTTCGGCGGCGGCGCGCATTGCGCGCGCGGTCGGAATGTCGCCGCTGATCGTTGGCATGGTGGTGATAGGCTTCGGCACGAGCGCGCCGGAGCTTGCGGTGTCGGTTCTCTCCGGAATGGCGAAGCACTCCAACCTGTCTCTCGGAAATGCGTACGGATCGTGCATATTCAACATCGCGCTGATTCTCGGCGTGTCGTCCGTGATATGGCCGCTGAAGGTGAAGCCGTCTATATGCAAGATAGGCGTGCCGCTGCTGATGGCGGTCACGGGGCTTTCGCTGCTGCTCGTGAAGGACATGGCGTTCGAGCGCTCGAACGGCGTGGTCCTGCTGGCGCTGTTCGCGCTGGTGATGCCGGCCTACTGCATCTACGACCAGAAGATGCAGGGGGGCGGTTCGCCGCTGAAGGTCAAGAGCGCCGAGCGTCCGCCACTGCGCGTTGTCGACTTCGCATTGCTTGTCTTCGGGCTGGCGCTGCTAGTGGCGTCGTCTCACCTGCTCGTGTGGGGATGCGTGGACTTCGCGCGTGACGTGCTGGAGGTGGACGATCTCATAATCGGACTGACGATAGTGGCGGCAGGAACTTCTCTTCCCGAGCTCGCGAGCGCGGTCGCCTCGGCCCGCAGGGGCGAGCACGAGTTCGTGATCGGCAACATCGTGGGCTCCAACCTCTTCAACATGCTCGCCGTCGTGGGCCTGGCCGGAGTAATCGCCCCGTTCAGCGGGTACAGCCGCTACATCGTCTCGCGCGACATTCCGATGATGGCCGGCGTCACGGCGTTCGTGTTCATCTTCGGCTTCAACTGGCGCAGGCCGAGCGAGGCTGGGCGCATAGGCCGCCGGGCCGGCGCGCTGTGGATACTCTCTTTCGTGGCCTACGTCCTGATCATGATCGCGCAGGAGACGCGGCTGCGGGGAACCGGCATGCTCTAGGAAAGGAAGGACGGCACATGCATAAGCTCACAGAGATAGCCTGGCCGGAGTTTGAGGCCCTGCCCCTCGAGGCGAAGAAGCCGTATCTCGAGAACTACGAGATACCGGCCACCCCATACCACACCCTCTTTGCGCAGCAGTTCGACAAGCCGCTGCTCGAGCGCCTCGCCGCGCTCGCGAACCGCATCCGCTTCATGGCGAAGAGCAAGGAGGGCGCGCTCTACCTGAAGTCGCTTCTGCCGCACAAGCGCGCGATGCTCTACTTCTCGCAGCCGAGCTCGCGCACGTTCCTCTCGCATCTCGCGGCGTGCCAGATACTGGGGCTCACGACTGGAAGCGTGCGCGATTCGGCGACGTCCTCCGAGTTCAAGGGAGAGTCGCACGAGGATTCGATACGCACGTTCTCGTCGTACTTCGACATGATCATAATGCGCACGCCGGAGAAGGGCCTCGCCGAGCACATGGCCTGGGAGCTCTCCAACTCGTCGCGTCCGATTCCGATCATCAACGCCGGCTCGGGCAAGGACCAGCATCCCACGCAGGCGCTTCTCGACATCTACACGCTCCTGCGCTCGTTCGAGACGAAGGGCGGCCTCAGGAACCGCACGGTGACGTTCTGCGGCGACCTCATGCGCGGGCGCACCGTGCGCTCGCTCAGCTACCTTCTCACCAACTTCGAGAACATCCGCCAGGTGTTCGTGGCGCCGCCGCAGCTGCAGGTGCCGGAGGACGTGCTGGAGATCCTGCGCGCCAAGGGCGTGGAGTTCGCCGTGTCGCAGAACCTGCGCGAGGCGGTGACGCTCTCCGACGCCGTGTACATGACGCGCATCCAGGACGAGTGGGACCAGTCGAAGGGCGAGAGCGCGAAGATCGACACGAGCCACTTCAAGTTCGGCGCGGAGGAGCTGAAGCTCCTTCCCAGGGACGGCATCATCATGCACCCGCTTCCGCGCCGCGACGAGATCGCCGTCTGCTGCGACCATGATCCCCGCGCCATGTACTGGCGTCAGATGCGCAACGGCATGTGGATACGCTCCGCTCTGATCGCGATGACGTTCGGTTTCGAAAGACAGATAATGTGCTTTGGAGCATAGCCATGAGAATTGCAAAAGAGACGAGGGCGCTCGCCTGGCAGGCGCTGCGTGAAAAAGACACCTACGGCACCTTCCTCCTGGCGCAGCTGCTTCTGACTGCGGTGTGCGTGCTGGCGGTGCTGCCGTGCATCATGGTTGTAGTGGGGTTCGTGGTGGTCATGGCGGCCATGGCTGCGAAGGGGAATCCCGGAGGCTGCGGGGAGTCGCTGGACGACGCGATGGCCCTGCTGAAAAGCTTGGGCGATAGAATGGGCGACCTTCAGCCCGGCATAATCGCCGGCTCTGTGGTCATCTCGGCTGTCGTGGTGGTGGTGTTCTTATACCTGATCGGCTTCGCTACCTGGAGCAGGAACGCAATGGCGATTGCCGCAGCACGAGGCGGAATAAAGACGGCCCATGCATTCAGCGGATGGGGAAATGGCTGGCGCATGGTGAAGCTCGTCCTGTGGCGCGACACGTTCGTGTTCCTCCAGCTGCTGCTGCTGATCGTGCCGGGCGTTCGCGCGGCGTACTCCTATGCGATGGCGCCGTTTCTGCAGATCGACCATCCCGACTGGACGGCGCTCAGATGCATCGACGAGTCGAAGCGGCTCATGGAGGGCAACCGCTGGCGGCTCTTCTGCCTTGGCATCAGCTTCATCGGATGGTATCTGCTCGTGCTGCTCGTGAACGTGGCGATCCAGATCGGCGGCATCGCCCAGTTCTTCCTGGAGCCGTATCCATCTACGGCGACCGCCATCTTCTACGATGAGCTGCTCGACAACGATCCCGAGCAGCCACGTGCGGACGCCGCTTCTGGCGAAGAGCCCCCGCAGGAATCTGAAGAAACCGAACAAGAAAGGAACCCAGTAGAATGAAGAACGTCAAATCACTCGCAGGCGCGGCGCTCGCCCTCGGCATGATCGCAGGATGCGGCCCCTCCAAGCCCGAACTGCACATCTACACGTGGAGCGACTACGTGGACGAGGACGTGAAGAGCAAGTTCGAGGAGGAGAACAACTGCAAGGTCGTGATCGACACATTCGACTCGAACGAGGCCATGTACGCGAAGCTTCAGGCAGGCTCCACGGGATACGACATCATCACCCCAAGCTCCTACCAGATTCCGCTCATGGCGAAGAACAAGATGATCATCCCCCTCGACCACTCGAAGATCCCCAACGTGAAGAAGAACTTCGACGCCGCCTTCACGAACTCCATCCTCGACCCGTCGTTCACCTACAACGCCCCATACATGGTCACCTATACGGGCATCGCGTATCGCAAGGACAAGATCGCGAAGGACGTTCCAGTGGACAGCTGGAAGATCTACGAGACCGCCGCCCTCAAGGGGCGCATGTCGCTTCTCTCCGACATGCGCGAGACCATCGGCGCCGCTCTCAAGTCCCTCGGCTATTCGCTCAACTCCGAGAAGAAGGAGGAGCTCGACAAGGCCGTTGAGGTGGTGCTCAAGTGGAAGAAGAACATCGCGAAGTTCGACAACGAGCAGTACAAGACCGCCGTCGCCGCGGGCGAGTGGTTCGTCGGCCACGGGTATTCCTCCGACGTAACGCAGATCATGCTCGAGGACGACAAGGTGGGCTTCTCCCTTCCCAAGGAGGGCTTCACGATCGCGTTCGACGAGATGGTGATCGCGGCCGACGCCCCGCAGAAGGAGCTTGCCCACAAGTTCATCGACTTCATGTACCGTCCCGAGATGGCCAAGGCCAACATGGAGAGCGTTTGCGCCCCGATGCCCGTCAAGGCGGCGCTTGAAGCGCTCAAGCCCGAGCTGAAGGCGCTCATCGTGAAGGACGCCGACACGATCAAGCGCGGCGAGGTGCTGCGCGACTTCGACGACAAGCCCGAAGTGCGCAGGATGTACATCGAGGCCTGGGACAAGATCAAGGCCGGAGAGTGAGCCGGCGCGCAAGGAGTCGTTTCGAATGAACAAGTTCCTCCCTCTGCTCGCGCTTGCGCTCTGCGCGGTCTGCGCGGGCTGTTTCGACAACCGCGGGCGTCCGCCAGACGCGACGCCCGTGACGTCCCTCAAGGCGCTCGCCGCCACGAACCGCGCCGATGTGACGCGCCTTTACCTGCGCGGCGGCACCGAGCCGCTCGAGAAGGGCGCACTCGCCGATCTGCCCAATCTCCGGGAGCTGGACCTCTCGGAGAGGAATCTGACCGCCGTGCCGGAGGAGGTGTTCGCCATGAAGTCGCTCGAGCACCTCTACCTCGTGCGCAACGAGTTCAAGGAGCTGCCCGACGCGCTCGCCACGCTGCCCGCGCTCACCTACCTGAACCTCGACGGCAACAAGCTCACGGGCGTTCCCGAGTCCCTCGGCGGCGCCGTGAAGCTGAAGTGGCTGCGCCTCAACGAGAACCAGATCGTCTCGCTGCCCGACTCCCTCGGCAAGCTCGGCGATCTGCGCCGCTTCTACGCCCGCCGCAACAAGCTCAAGGAGGTGCCGGCGTTTTTGAAGTCCTGCACGCGCCTCGAGGATCTGTCGCTCGACGCCAACTTCATCACCGAGGTGCCCGACTGGCTCGTCGGGCTCCCCGCCCTAAAGAGCGTCTCGCTAAGCGGCTGCCGCATATCCAAGCTTCCCGCAGACCTTTCCCCGTGGCGCCGCCTCGACTCGCTCGTCCTCTCCGGCTGCCCGATCCACGCCGACGAGATGGCCCGCATTCGCAAGGCCCTCGGCGACGGCGTGGCGGTGGTGTTCTAGGCAATGCCCGACTCCAGACTCAAGGACCTGGCGGAGGCGCCTCTCGGGCGCCTTCTGCTGCGTTTCTCGTGGCCTGCCCTCGTCTCGATGACGCTGAACGCGCTCTACACCATCGTGGACCGCGCGTACATCGGCCATGGCTGCGGACAGGACGCCATGGCCGGCCTCACCCTCGCTTTCCCGGTGATGATGGTGTTCGGCGCGTTCGGCGTGTTCGTGGGCGCGGGCCACTCGGCGCTCATATCCCTCAAGCTCGGCGCGGGCGACCGCCCGGCCTGCGACAAGATACTCGGCGAGCTTGTGGCGTTCAAGCTTGCGTTCTTCTTCGTGCTGCCGCCGCTCGTGTTCGTGTTTCTCGACCCCATTCTGCGCGCGACGGGCGGCAGCGGGGTGACGCCGGGCGCCCTTGAGCAGGCGAAGACGTATCTGCGCCTCGTCCTCTTCTCGCATCTCTTCTCGCATCTCGCCTTCGGCCTCTCTGCGGCGATGCGCAGCGAAGGCGGCGTGCTGCCGTCCATGATGTGCATGGTGGTGGGCTTCGGCACGAACCTCGTGCTCGACCCATTGTTCATCTTCGCATTCAAGATGGGCGTGGCCGGCGCCGCCTGGGCCACCAACATCGCGATGTTCCTCTCGTGCCTCTGCGCGCTGTGGTACTACAGGCCCGGACACAGCGTGGTGCGCCTTCGCCTTGGGTGCGTGCGGTTCTACCGCGAGTACGCGCGGCGGGCGGCGGGCATCGGCCTCTCGCCCGCCCTGCAGCAGCTGATGGGCAGTCTGATAACCGTCTCGATGCAGATGGCGTTCGCGAAGTGGGCGACCGGCCGCGAAGCCGCCACCGCCCAGATCGCGTCGCTCGGCATCTTCCAGATGTCGGTCATGTTCTTCTTCATGCCGGTGATGGGCGTGCAGCAGGGGCTTGCGCCGATAATGGGCTTCAACTGGGGCGCGCGCAGCTACGGCAGAGTGCGCGACGCGCTTATCCTCGGCTTCTGGATAACGACGGCGTGCGTGGCCGTCGCCTCGGCCGCTAACGTCCTTGCCCCAGAGGTGATAGCGCGCGTGTTCACCGACGGCAAGGACGTCGGCTTTCTGCGTCTTGTCGCGGGCGACCTGCGCCTCGCAAACTGCATGCTCTGGTGCATCGGCCTCAACGTGGTGGCGACCACGTACTTCCAGTCCATCGGCCATCCATGGACGGCCATAGTCCTTTCGATGATGCGGCAGTGCCTCTGCCTGCTGCCGTGCATCTGGCTGCTCCCGTATCTCTTCTCCGACCACATGTTCGCCATCTGGGTGTCTCATCCGATCTCTGACGTTCTCGCCTTCTTCTTCACCATCCCGCCGTTCTTCTCGCACGCGCGCTTCCTGCGCCGCGCATCGCGCATTTCGTCCTCTCGTTCGCGCGAGAGCGTGCGCGTGGAGCGCGTTCCCCTGCGCAAGCGCATCGCGCCGTGGCTGTCGTTCTTCCGCCTTCCGAACCTGCCCACCGCCCCGGGCGACGCCCTGGCGGGGGCGGCGTTCATTGCAGCCGCATTCCCCGAAATCATCCGCGGTTGCGCGCCCCGCGCGCTCGCGGCTGCGGCCGCCGCGCTTTTCCTCTACATGTTCGGCCTTGCGGACAACGATGTGGTCGGTGCGCCTGAAGACGCGCAGCGCTCACCGCACCGTCCCATCCCCTCCGGGGCGATATCCATGCGCGCCGCGAAGAGCGCCCGCGCGATCTGCCTTGCCCTTGCCGCAGTCATGGGCGCCTGCGCGTCGCTGCCTTTGGTCTGGTGGGCGATGGCTCTTCTGCTTGTGGGCGCGATCTGCCTCTACAACCGCGTGAAGGGCTCTTTGCTGATGGGCGCGTGCAGGGGGCTCAGCATGATCGCGGGCGGCGCGGCCCTATACGTGCCCGGGCTTGCGCGCTGTTCGACGATCATGCATCCAGGCGATCCGGGCGTGATGTTCTTCGCCGCGTGCGCGGCGCTGATCCTCGCGGCAGGCGGGTGGATGCTCTACATAGCGGCGGTGACGAAGCTCTCTGAAGGCGAGGAGACCGGGAGCGAGGGGCTAGGCAACCGGCGCTATCTGCTGGGGCTTGCCGCATTTGCGCCGCTTGCCGCTTTCGTGCCTGTTCTCGCATGCCGCATGAACCTGCCTGATCCGCGCGTCACGTATTCGTTTCTCATGCTGCCCGTTCTGGGCTGCCTCTGGACGTTCATCACGTGGTGTTCGGCTGTGTCGCCGCTCTGGTGCGCGCATGGTCCGGCCGAGCGCCGCGCCGCCGTTGGCCGCGCGATAGGCGCGCTTCTCTACCTGCAGCTCGGCTTCATGCTCGTGGCGCCCGAGCCTGCAATTCTCGCCGCGGCCGCGGTGCTTTGGGGCGCCTCGCGCACCATCCGCCGCTTCGCGCCGGGCATCAGTGGATCGTGACTGCAATGAAACAGATGGCCACAGACGCGCGCAAGCCCCGGAAACTTCTGGAGGGGAGCTGTTTGGGATGGATGGCCGCCGCGTTCTCCATCGTAGTGTGGAGCATCACCTACGCGAGCACGCGCGTGCTGCTGCGCGACTTCTCTTCGCTCGAGATACAGATCGTGCGCTTCACGCTCGCATGGGCGGCGCTGGCGCTCTTCGGGGCGGCTTCTCGGCGGACGTCGTCGCCGCGCGGAGCGGGCAACGAGCCTCTTTTCGCGGCTATGGGCTTCACGGGGATTGCGGCCTACCAGTTCCTGGAGAACTGCGCGATATACTACACGAACGCGAGCAACGTGGCGATACTCGTTTCCTTCGCGCCGATAATGGCGGCCGTGGTGACGAGGATGTTCATGAAGGACAAGTCGATGTCGGCGGCGTTCGTGGTGGGGTCGCTGGTGGCGGTCGGCGGCGTGGCGGTGGTGAGCCTGGGCGCGGGGGCCGAGCTTGAGCTGCGTCCTGTGGGCGACCTGATGGCGATTGGCGCGATGGCGTCGTGGGGGTTCTACTCGATGCTGGTCGATGTGGCGAACAGACGGGGAGTGCCGCCGGCCTTGGCCATGCGCAGGGCGTTCGTGTGGTCGCTTCTGATGATGGCGCCGCTCGTCGCATGGGGGGCCACCGAGGCGGGCGGAAGGGCAGTGGACGGCGTGTTCGCGGTGACGTTCGACTGCGCGCGAAACGCGGAACGCTTCTCGAGGGCGGCGAACTGGGTGAACTTCGGATTCCTTGGCGTGTTTGCGTCCGCCGCGAGCTTCGCGCTCTGGAACTACGCTTGCCGGTCGCTCGGCGTGGTGAGGGCGTCGGTTGGGCTATATCTCACGCCGGTCATAGGTGTCGCGTTCGCGGTGGCGTTTCTCGGCGAGGCGCTCACTGCGTCGGGCGTGTGCGGCGGCGCGCTCATCCTCGCCGGCGTGTACGTGGCAAGCAGGACAGGACAAAAGGAGAGGCAATGACGACAAGGCTGACAATAGACGGACGCAAGGTCTCCCTGCTCGGCTATGGCGCGATGCGCCTGCCAACTGTTGACGGGCTCAACGCCGCAGGGCGCGTCGGCGGCAAGCCGATTCCCGGCACGTCGCGCGCCGACATCGACCAGAAGCTCCTCGACTCGCAGGTCAAGTACATGCTCGACCAGGGCGTCACCTACTTCGACACCTCGCCCGCATACTGCATGGGCCGCTCCGAGGCGCACCTCGGCCGCGCCCTCAAGGCGAGCGGCTACGCGCGCGGCGCCTACATTCTTGCGACCAAGCTCTCGAACTTCGCGCCGCAGCAGTTCCCTCTCGACGAGTGCAGGAAGATGTTCGAGAAGTCGCTTGAATATCTCAAGACGGACTACATCGACAACTACCTCCTCCACTCAGTCGGTAACGGCGGCTTCAAGATGTTCTCGCAGCGCTACCTCGAGAACGGTGCGCTCGACTGGTGCCTGAAGCTGCGTCAGGAGAAGCGCATCCGCAACCTGGGATTCTCCTTCCACGGCGACCCCAAGGTCTTCGAATGGTGCCTCGGCCATCACGGCGAGTACAAGTGGGACTTCTGCCAGATACAGATGAACTACGTTGACTGGCGCCACGCAAAGGAGGTCAACGCCCGCAACCTCGATGCGAAGTACCTCTACGAGCGGCTCACGGCGCTGAATATCCCAATCGTCGTCATGGAGCCGCTGCTGGGCGGACGCCTCGCGCGCTACAACTACGCGATCGCCAAGGAGCTCGTTCCGCTCGACCCCGAGGCGACGCTCGCGAAGTGGGCTCTCCGCTTCTGCGGAACTTTCCCGAACGTGACGACCATCCTCTCCGGCATGACGCGCACGGAGCACATCGAGGAGAACGTCGTCACTTGCTCGCCGATGAAGCCTTGCTCCGAGGCGGAGCTCGCCGCGCTGGAGCGCGCGGCCGTGGCGCTTTTGAGGCTGAACACTATTCCTTGCAACTGCTGCAACTACTGCATGCCGTGTCCGTACGGGCTCGACATTCCGGCGATTCTCACGTTCCGCAACACCGTTCTGACGTCGAAGACGCGGCCAACCGCGCGCGAAGCGCTTAGAATGTACGCGAAGGCCGTTCCCGAAGATCTGCGCCGCGCGGAGCACTGCACGGGATGCGGCAGATGCACTCTGCACTGCCCGCAGTCGATCGACATTCCAAAGG
>JAEEGF012111765.1_pt1 | contig 11456 bp, 8 predicted proteins | sample 9134171 | NCBI WGS metagenome assembly JAEEGF01 (sample SAMN16246542, study PRJNA631951) | gut metagenome | biome: gut microbiome; feature: rumen; material: AP-attached | host: Bos | place: Iran: Karaj | collected 2018-10
CGGTTGCGGCATTTCAACGTTATTGAAAAGATCCGCATGGTCGTTCAGCGTCTTTGCGATTTTTGACGCCATCAACGCCCGTGGCGTCGGATTGCCCTGATAGTCCGTCAGACCATACGCGCCGCTTTCATTGCCATACGATTCCTTACGGAACTGCCAGAACAGCAAGCCCTTACTGCCATGGCCGATGGCCTCCCAACACCAGATAGCGAATGTCTCAGGAGTTGCATATAATGCTCGATGCAAACCACCTGCCACATCGCCTGCCGACAATTCGGACTGCCAAAATTCCTTTCCCTGCGCCGCCGAACGCGTGCTGTCCATGCTCAGACCGACATTGCAAGCATGGGTGACGTTCGACGGAAATGCGCTGCAGCCCCACTTGTCCAGCGGTTGCGAATTCTTCCAATCGTCGAACGCCATGGCTCCTAGTTGGCCACATGTAACGGTTCCGCCGCCCCACGCATGGGCGATGACCTGCACAGGAGAATACTTGCGGATATACGCCGTACGGCGCTCCACGAGAGCCGCGATGTTCTCCGTCGTGAACAACCGCCAATCGACCGTATCCGCATAGCCGAAGGCCCACGTCGGCGGGCGGACATCCTGCCAATCTGTCAACTGATGGCCCCATGCCTTGCTAAGCGCCTCCAATGTGCCGTAACGCTTTTGAAGCCAAAGTCTAAAGCACTTTCTCGTCTCTTCGCAGAAACAGAAATAGCCTTGTGGATTCCGCGCAAATTCTACCCACATATGTGGCTCATTGATAGGCTCATACGCGTATGCACGGTCGCCGACATGTTCGCAAACCGCCTTGATGAAACGCTCCTCCAAATGCTGCGTGGCGGCATGATCCGGACACAGGCCCGGCCATCCGCCTGACGGCGTGTTCGCCCGCGTCGACGGCTCGAAAGGATGTCCATACTGATCCACATACCAGCAGTCGCGATATTTACGGATCGCCCATTCGGGAGCGCCATGCAGATGGAAGAGGAAGATGACGCGCAAGTGGTTCTGTTCAGCCAAGTTGAGAATTTCGTCGATATAGTCGAAATCCACAACACCGTCCGCCGGCTCCAGAATCCCCCAGACCAGCCATACGCGAATTGTATTGAAATGCAATTCGGAGATAAGTTTCAGATCTTTCGCCCACTGCGAACGATCCGGACTGCATCCACGCAAATACTGCGTTCCAAACGTGAAAAGTGAATTTTCCATTTTTTCTTTTTTAAAATCTAGAATCCTAGAAGCCTAGAAGTCTAGAAGCCTAGAAATCTAGAAGCCACTAGCCACTAGCCACTAACCACTAACCACTACGGCCGCGCAGGAGCGCAGCCCTCCCGCCTAACCACTAATCCTATAGCAGTGGTTCAACGGGCCGTTGCCATGGCCGAGATGCGGATCATTGCGCAACGCTCCCGTGATATATTCCTTCGCCTGCGCGACCGCTTTATTCAAATCCAGCCCAAGAGCGAGACCGCTAGCGATAGCGGACGACAGCGTGCAACCTGTTCCATGCGTGTTGTCCGTATCAATGCGTGGCGCGGAATACCAATAGACGTTGCCATGGTCGTACAGCAGATCGTCCGCGCAGTCCGTCAAATGGCCGCCTTTCACAAGAATCGCCGCACCTGTCTCCGTCGCAATGACTTTCGCCGCTTCCAACATCTCTTCACGGTTCGTGATGTCATCGCGATGAGCCAACACCATGGCTTCCGGCAGATTCGGCGTGAGAATCCGCGCCATCGGCAGCAGGATGCGGATCAACGCCTCTTCCGCGGATGGTTCCAGCAGGCGATGCCGTGACGTCGAAACCATCACAGGATCCAAAACGATATTCGTAAATTCATAGTGTTTAAGACGTTCCGCAACGGCTTTGATGATTTCCACATTTGACATCATACCGATTTTGACGGCGTCAGGCCGTATGTCCGAAAACACGCTGTCGATCTGTTTCGCGACGAATTCCCCCGGAATCGAAAGAATCCCCTGCACGCCCGTCGTGTTCTGCGCCGTCAACGCCGTGATGACGGACATGCCATAAACGCCATGCGCCGTCATGGTCTTCAAATCCGCCTGAATTCCCGCGCCGCCGCTGCAATCCGAACCCGCAATCGTCAATACTGTTTTCATTGTATCTTTTTCTTTTTATTTACCACATTTAACGATACTAAATCCAGCCTTTTTCGCGCCTTCCAACGCATATTCCGCATCGTCGTAGACGGTCGTTTCGGACAATACCGTTCCCATCCGCCCCAATACGCGGTAATACGCTTCAGCAGAAGACTTTTCGATGCCGAGATCCATCGTCGAAATCACGCTGTCGAAGAAACCATCGATTCCCGTCCGTTGCAACGCGGCGACGGCAAGCGGCTTGGCCGTCGCCGTAAACAGCGTCATGCGAACACCTTCTTTCCGAAGATCCTCCAGCATTTCCTTTGCTCCAGGCAGGAGCGGCGCCTTCTCGCGATAGACGCTTTCAATGCCCGCGATCAGTTCGCGGCAGATCGTCGGAACATCCTCCTTCAAACCGTATGTCGCTTTGATATAGGCCGCTCCGGACGGGATTTCCATCGAATCAAGCTGCGCCTTCAAATCCGCATGCGGCGTGACGCCTTTTGATTCCAGATAATCGTAACCCAGTCTGTCCCAATACGGAATGCTGTCAATCAACGTTCCGTCCAAATCGATAATCGCGCCTTTCCGCTTCAAGACAGGCACTTTCAACATCTTATCGACTTCTTCCGCCATCCGTTTCGTCGCGGCGAACGGATCGGCGGCGGCAAACAGCGCCGAAACAACCGCCACGCCGACGATTCCCGAACCGCCAAGCGTCATAAGATTGTCCAATGAAATGCCGCCAATCGCCACGACAGGAATCGAAACCGCCGCGCAAATCGCCGCCAGTTCGCGACTATCGACAAATGCGGCGTCCGTCTTTGTAGAAGTCGGAAATACCGCTCCCACACCAAGATAGTCTGCACCGCCCTTCTCCGCCGCTATCGCTTGCGCGACATTTTCGCAGGACACGCCGATGATTGCATTCGGCCCAAGCTCCGCTCGGGCCTCGGCCAACGATTCGTCATGCTGTCCGACATGTGCGCCGACGCCTAATTCCTTGGCGATTCCGACTTCGTCGTTGATGATGAGCGGGACGCCGTAGGAATCGCATAACGCCTTGATTTCACGTGCTTCCGCTAGAAATTCTTCAAATGGAAGCTCTTTTTCGCGCAACTGCAGAATCGTCACGCCGCCATCTAGAACTTTGCGGATGTCATCGACCAGCCTACGGCCGTTCAGCCAACTTCTGTCCGTAACGGCGTATACCGCCAATTGTTTGCGTAAATCACTCATCGCCATACCTATAATAATTCAAGCCGTGGTTGGACATCCTGCTCCAGAATCATGGAAAGAGCATCAATCAAATACACACGGAAAGAACCTAATCCCAACGACTTGGCTTTGGCATACGCGACTTCGCCCGCCATGCCCATCATGGCCGTCGCGTATGCGGCGGCCTCCGCCATTTCAGACTTTTCCGCCACGGCGGCGAACGCCCCTGTCAGGCCTGTCAATGAGCAGCCTGTTCCTGTCACGTTGCTCATCCACGGCACGCCGTTGCGGCAGGCGTAACTCACTTTGCCATCGGAGATTAAATCAATCGCTCCAGACATCGCAACTGTGCAATGCCACCGATTCGCGACGGCTTTCACAACAGCCAGCCGTGCAGGAATCGTCTCTTCCGTCACCGCATCGCCAGCCGCCGCATCGACGCCTTTCGTCTCGCCGGCCCCTTCGGCCAGCGTCCGAATCTCCGATGCATTGCCGCGGATGATCGCGCAAGGATAACGCCTCAGCAAAGCGTTTGTCACGGTCGTACGCGGTTTCGCCGCACCGACGCCCACTGGATCGAGCACGACAGGCTTCCCGTACTCCTGCGCATAACGCATCGCGATTTCATACGAAACACGATTTTGCATGGTTCCGACATTGATGATGACGCCTGACGCAATATTCACGAAATCAGGCACTTCGTCCGCCGCATCTGCCATGACAGGAGACGCGCCGCACGCCAAAATCACATTCGCGACATCGTTGATCGTCACCACATTCGTCAGACATTCCAGAAGCGGACGACGTTGCTGAATCCGTTCCAACCAACTTTGCAGACACTTCTTTGAATCTTTTATTTCGTTCATGGTATTTCGTTTTGTTTGATTAAATTTTGTTTTGTTCAACGGCGAGACGCCGTCGTTACTTTCGTTCAACGGCGGGACGCCGTCGCTACTTACGGCGGGACGCCGTCGCTACTTCAGCCGTTCTTCATATTGTTTCTGCAGCGTGCGGATATCCGCCTTCAGCTGTTCCATGACATCGCCCGCGATGACGGCGCCATTCGCATGTGATTTGCGCAGCGTGAAATACGCCTTGCTGAGCGTTTGCACTCTGCCGTTCAAATCTTCATATTCTGGAGCCGTGTCGATGCGATAGACATTGTTCGGTTTCGCAATGAACTGATACATTTCACCGAACGTCTTCTTTACACTTTCAAGCCCTCTTTCGGACTCCAACCATGCGGCGGAGGCATTTCCATCGGCGAATCCAGCCTGACGCAACTCCTTCATCCGCAGTTCTTTCAAATCCGCTTCCTGTTTTGCGGCACGGCCATTGATCTCCTTGCAGTACATCGTGAATATTTCTGGTTTCACGACAGCCAAAATTTCGCCGTAGCCCGGTCCGAGTTCGATCGCGGACAAATTCGCCTCCGCCTGTTTTGTCAAGCTATAGACTTTGCAACCTTCTGGTATATCGAAAGAAATGACGGCTTTACGTGCTTCTTTCAAGCTTCTGTTCACGACAAACAAATAATGGCCGAAATCGTTTTTCGCTTCCGTCACAAGGAACTTGTCGCGATCGACTTTGATCGTCGCGTCAAAATCATGGGAACGGCCTGCGTCCATGATGGACGGCATAATCGGTACGATAAGCTTGCCGAAAGCGGCGATTTCATCATACGTCGCGTTGCCATTGCCCCACGGATCGACGAGCGTGAAATCGAACTTCTCGCCACGAATACCGCCAAGGAAACTCACGAAATCGTTGTAAATAAAGAACGCAATGCCGTTCGCGCCGCCCGCCAGCGTGGCATACATGTCCAGACGGATTTCATCCGCCGTTGGATAACGGGAACTTAGATGAAGCGTGCGCTGTTTGTTCGGATGGCGGTTGCTAAACGTCTGCGTCATGAACCACACGCGTTTGCCGCCGCTCTGCGTCATCACCTGCTGGCAGAACGTTTCATGGGCCAGCATGGGATTCGGATCGTTGAACGGCATGTTCGGGCGGAGGGAATAGATGTCCGGAATCATGACTTCCATCGCCTTGCCCGCCGTGCCACGGATTTCGTCCAGATGCATCGCACTGGTATAAGGATGGTTAGGATCGTGCTCGTTCACCCACCGCTTATTTTCAAGATAACGCGCAAGATGTTCGAAGATCGGTTCGTCCTGTCCATACCATCCCAAAATGCAAGGTGATTTCTTCGCCATTTCGAATTGTGCGATAGTCTCCGCACTCGCCGTCGGGAAGTACGTCTGGCAGAACAACGTCTCTATCAACCAGATACCGATTTCCTCCGAACGCTTTAAACGTTTTTCGAGGTTGTCGATATTCGTGCAGAAATCATAATAGGTATTAAGATAATGACGGCGCATATCGACCAAATCACGCCGCAGGCTTGTCTCCAGATCTTCGCCTAACCACTTGTAATTGTTGCAGTTAGCGTCAAGACGCGAGACGACGCCGAATTGGAATACGCCGTTCCGTTGCAGTTGCGGATAAGTCGCCAACGGATGGGCCTTCAGATGGTCGTTGACGGCTTTGATCGCAATATCCTTCTGTTGACGCCGTTGGATAATGTGCGCAGGCTCCGGCGGCATTTCCTTTTCCGTGCCGTCTGCTTCGAAGATTTCGATCTCGCTCATCATCACATGTGTCCCCTGCGTCGCAACTTGAATCAATTCGATATGGTCGCCAAGGAAGCCGTCGTTCGGAATATCCGGCTTGCCATGGAATTTATAATAGGATTTGGCGAAATACCGCTGGACTTCCGTCCATTCATTTGCCTTCAGATCGAAGGTATGTGCGTACTGGGCCTGTTCTTCCATGTTACCGATATTGATGTCGCATTCAATCGGCTGATCTGCCCAAATCTTGAAATGCAGCATCGTCTTTTCCGTGCAAAGGACTGGTTTCGGCAGTTTGAAAATGATGGGCGTCAACCAACCGCCTTTTCCCTTCAGTTCCAGAACGTTATGTCCATCCACTACGGCCGTTCCCGTGGAGATATGATTTTCCGGATGTTCACACCATGCCTGCCATCCCTCCGTCCCTTTCGTGAAATCACAACGATATACGACTTCTTTCGCCATGACCATATTGGCAACCACTGCCATCATCAACAACAAACTTGAATATCTGCACATATTAGTTTCAAAATTGTTAACTATTAATTGTTAATTATTCATTTGAATGTGTTATCTCATTTTGATGCTCGTGCAGTAATTCGGATCCAGAATACTGCGATAATCCGTCGTCACGCCGTCAGGCGAAATCCACACGATGCAGTAACCACAACCACCGAGCGTTACATACCGCTTCAATCCAGTCATATAGGGGCTGAGGAACGATACCCAGCCTGGATCTTTCAAGATGGCTTCCTTCACGTCTTTGCGCGTCATGAATTTTTCGACGCAGCCATAGTTCGGTCTGCCCATTTTGGCGGCGTTCGGACTCGCAAACAAGCTGATGCACGTAATCTGCGACACTTTTCCCTTTTCATTTTCAAACTCGATGAAGGTATTGCTGTGGATGTGCCCGCAGAGGATGATAGCGTTGTGTTCGCAAAGCATGTTCAGAAGACGCATCCGCTGCGCGTCCGTCTTCGGGCCGCCGAACGGAATCCAGCGGTCCGCGTGGGTCGGGATGATCGGCAAATGGCAGACAATGAACGTGTAACGGGCATCCGCATTCGCTTTCAGCAGTTTTTCCAGATTCTCCAAATTCGGATAGGAGACAACTTCCTTGTCATCGACTTTCTCCTTTTTCGCCGCCCCTAAATTAATGTCGTCCAGAATGATGAACGCATCCGGCCCCTGTCGGAAGGCGAACGTCGTCGTCGTCACTGGCGGATCCAGATTCAATTCTTTCGACCAGAAGGCCGGCAACGTCTTGTTCACGGCGGCGTTCGCACCCTTGCCACGCGGATCATGGTTACCTTTCGTAGCGATAAACGGAACATGGATGTATTTCTTGCACGTCTCCATGCACGCCAGAATCATCTTGGCGGCCATCGCTTCCGAGCCTGCGTCGCCTTGGCAGAAATCGCCGTTCTGAATCACGAACGGCGCCTTCAGTTCCGCCGCCATCTTGCCCGCTATTTCCAACATCTTCAGCGATTCGCCGTCTTCCCGCCAGCTCCGTAGATTACGGTTCAATTCATACTTCTGATAGTCCTTCAGATTCTTCATCATCTCAGGCTCACGGCACTCGACATTGTCATAATGCAGATCGCCCAGCATCACGATTTGATAGGTGTCATCCGCCGCAAATAACGTCACGACAAACAAGAGCAACACAAGACCACTGAGTTTCTTCAACATGTTTTTTCCTTTTTTTATGGTTGGTGTGACAAGAATACTTCCATATTATAATTGGCTAATGACAATTCTGCAAGCACCACAAGCATATTTCCAACTATGAAACTCATACATTATTCTCATATTACCTACAGACCTTGTCATATTCTGCTACTGCTCTTCTTGACAAATAAATAAGCATGTATATAGTGATTATGAATATATTTAGAGTTTTAAGCATGAACATAATCTTTTCGATACCTGATGACATTGTGGCAAATGCGAGAGAATACGCCCAAAGACATGAAACAAGTCTCAACCAAATGGTTGAAAGACCACCTGAACAATCGTTCTGAAAATGTCCTTCGCAAAGAACACCCTGAGATCGCAATTGCCTATTTTCAAAGCATTGTTCCGACTCTTCCCAAAGATGCAAAAATCTCACGTGATGAGATGGAACAAAGGTAGGCTAAGTTATGTATTTTCTTGAAATAGAATTCATTTAACTATCTCTTGTTAAATATTGTTCATCCATTTCCACCTATTGCATACAGCCATGACAGATTTCGAACGCATCAGAAAAAAAGTCCAAGAGCATCAAAACCTGAAACAGCCGTTCCATCCATGTGATCCAGTCGCGCTTTGCGGTTGCCTTCAACTATGCCCGCCAGACGCGTCTCTAGCCATCCAATGGGCCTACAACACCGCTGGACGGTTGGACGGCATGCGTTTTGAAACGGAAGCGGATGAACCGCTCGTCGGCAGATTGCGCCTTCCAGAAAACGAACCTTTAATGCAAGAGGGGGCTCTTCAATGGCTGAAAAACGAATCGCCTCTTCGCAACCGCCCGTCGCCTGGTCAAAGCGGCCATTGCGAACTCTACTACGACCGAATTTTCGAAGTCGGCGTGGATGGTCTTCTGGAAGATATCCATCAGGCAAGTTTGAAGGCAACTGACGAACAGAAAGACACTTACGAAAGCTTCACCATCGTTTTGAAGGCATTTTCGGACATGATGAATCGCGCCGCGAAAGACGCTGGCAATGAGGCGGCCGCGGAGCGTTGCCGCCATGTCGCCCACAAGCCGCCGCGCACTTTCTGGGAGGCCGTTCAGCTGCTGTGGTTCGTCGAAGTTGGTGTGGAAATCGGCGATGATTCGTCTCTCATCAATCCGGGCCGTCTGGACCGCCGTCTCATCCGCTTCTACGAACGCGATTTGATGGAACAGCGCATCACCTATCGTGATGCGGTCGAGGCATTTGCGTTGATTTATCTGTATCTCAACCACACCACGCCGTCTGGCTTGGCCTTCGGCGTCATGCTTGACGGCGGCACTGTCAATGACTTGTCATACGCCTCCATCGACGCCGTCCGCCTATGCCGTCTTGTCTATCCGTCCGTCGGTGTTTGCGCCAACGAAAAAACGCCGCATTCGCTGAAACGGCTGGCCATTGACGTCATTGCGGAAGGCTATCCGAATCCGTCGTTCTTCAACGATGCCGTCATTCGCAAAGGCCTTGAATACTATGGTGTTCCGGAAGACATCCGCGGCAACTACATCAATTCCACCTGCGTGGAAATCACGCCTTGCGGATATTCCAACGTATGGGTCGCGTCACCGTATTACAATCTCTCCCAAATGCTTCTGGAAAATCTGAAGACAGACGCGGCGGATTTTGACACGTTCCTGCAGAATTTCCACAAGATACTTGCGGAGCATGTCAAAAATGGCGCGACTGTCCAGAAGAAAGACCGCGAAACGCGCATCGCCAACCGCCGCCGCCCACTGCAAAGCGTCTTCACGAACGACTGCATCAGCCGTGGCCGCGATATCGAAAACGGCGGTGCGCGATACAATTGGATCGAATGCTCTTTCGTCGGTCTCGCCAATCTCGTCGATTCGCTCGTCGTCATCCGCGAAGAGATTTTCAATCAGAAAAACATGACGCAAGCCAAACTGCTAGAGATACTTAAAGATGACTTCAAGTCGCAGCCCGAACTGCGGCAGAAGTTCCTCAAATCCTATCCGAAATACGGGCAGGACAATCCAGACGTCGATTCGTTGATTCCGATCATCGTCGGTTTCATCCGAGAGGAAATCGCCAAATACAAGATGCCGCCAGACGACGCGCTTTACATACCGGGCACGTTCTGCTGGGTGATGCATCAACGGCTTGGAGCGGAAACAGGCTCTACGCCAGACGGCCGCGTCGCAGGCTTCCCGTTTGCGGACGGCGCAGGCCCTGCGCAAGGCCGCGAGAAGCTTGGACCGAGCGCCGCCGTCAAATCCGTCTGCTCATGGGAGCACTACCCGCTCGTCGGTGGCTCCGCCTTTAACATGAAGTATTCCAAGGAGTTGCTTGCGACGGATGACGCCCGCGAAAAGCTGCTCGCTCTCGTCAACGCCTTCATTAAAGGCGGCGGTTTCCAAACGCAAATCAACGTGACCGACAACGAGACGCTGAAAAAAGCCATCGCCCATCCGGACGAATATGCGGATCTTGTCGTCCGCATCGGCGGCTACACGGACTATTTTGTCCGCCTCTCCCCCGGCATGCAACAGGAACTCCTTCTGCGGACGCAATATACAAATATTTAGCTAAAAGCCTAAAGCTAAAAGCTTAAAGCAAATGCTATTCTTGTCGCTTTCGTCCTTTTAATAATTTTCCAGCGTCCGTTTCAGCCCCGCCAGGAAGGCGATGACATCGCCTTCCTGTGAGCCATGCCCGAAACTGACGCGTAGCGCGCCGCGCACGGTCGCGTCATTGAATCCCATACCTTTGAAGACATGGCTCAGTTCGCCGCTTTCCGCCGAACAGGCGCTTCCCGTGCTGATGACGATAGCTTCGTTCTGCGCCAAAATCCGCTTCAAAACGGCTCCTTCATAGCCTTTGAACGCGAATGACGCGATATACGGCGAACCATCTTGTGGACTCAACCGAATCAATCCGTATTTTTCTAACGGTGCCAATCCATTCCATAGCAACTCGTTCAGCTGACGGACCTTATCATATACGTTTTTCTGTTCCGCAACAGCCATTTCCGCCGCATCAGCGAACATCATGACGCCGACGGCGTCTACCGTTCCTGAACGCAGACCGCCTTGCTGTCCGCCGCCTAAAATCAACGGACGTAGTTTGATTCCGTTGCGCACAATCAACGCTCCAACGGACGATGGACCGCCAATTTTTCGTGACGAAACCGCCATCATGTCGATTCCGGCGGAACGCCATGGAATCGAAAGCTTTCCGAAACTCTGCGCGGCGTCCACAAGCAGTCGGCCGCCGCCCCCCGCATCCATCCGTTTGCGGATCGACAGCACATCCTGCACAGCGCCGCTTTCGTTGTTCGCATGGCAGACACAAACCAGAGAATTCTTTGACAAACCATTCTCCGGCAACATGATCCGTCCATCGCCGTCTACCGCCATCTTACAGCAATTGCCGCAAGTTTCCGCCGGACGCAACATGGCGGGATGAGCCGCAGCATCAACGAAAATGCCGCCTTGTTCATCAAAACTTCCCCGAATCGCCAAATTCAACGCTTCCGTTCCGCCACTTGTCCACACGACATGCGCTTCGCCGTCACGAATTCCAAGACATTGCAACAGACGATGTTCCGACTCCCGAATCTTCCGCCGGCAGGCCTCCGCATAGACCGTCCCGCCATGTGGATTCAGCGAATAATCGCGGCAATATTCCGCATAGCGATTGGCGATTTCCTCCCGAACAAGACCGGAGGCCGCATAGTCAAGATAAATCATTGAAGCCCCCTATTTTGGAAAAACTTCGCCTTGCGTGTAAAGGCCGTCCGCAATCC
>JAEEGF010800088.1_pt1 | contig 11455 bp, 9 predicted proteins | sample 9134171 | NCBI WGS metagenome assembly JAEEGF01 (sample SAMN16246542, study PRJNA631951) | gut metagenome | biome: gut microbiome; feature: rumen; material: AP-attached | host: Bos | place: Iran: Karaj | collected 2018-10
ATTCAGCCAGGGATGGAACATGAGGATAGAACTTGCCAAGATCCTCCTCTCTTCTCCGGACATCCTGCTTCTGGACGAGCCTACCAATCATCTCGACATAGAATCAATAGAATGGCTGGAAGATTATTTGAAAGCCTATCGGGGTGCGCTGCTGCTGGTGTCACATGACAGGAAATTCCTTGACAATGTCACCAACAGGACAGTCGAGATCATGCTCGGGCACATCCATGACTACAAGGTCCCTTACAGCAAGTACATGGAACTGAGGAAGGAACGGCTAGGACAGCAGCAGGCCGCCTATGCCAACCAGCAGCGGATGATCGAGAAGACGGAAGAATTCATCAACAGGTTCCGTTATAAGCCGACCAAGTCAAACCAGGTCCAGTCCAGGATTAAGCAACTCGAGAAACTTGACAGGATAGAGATTGATGAGACTGACAATGTCAGCCTGACCGTGAAATTCCCTCCTGCCCCAAGGGCTGGTGACATAGTCTTCAAAGCCAGCGGGCTAACTGCCGGATATCCTGGAAAAGTTGTTTTCAAGGATGCGGACATAGAGGTCAAGAGAGGGGAGAAGGTCGCCCTGATAGGGCGTAACGGAGAAGGTAAGACCACACTGATGCGCGTTATCACCGGTGAGCTCGCTCCAATTGATGGGGAGGCCAAGACTGGTTATAATGTCCTAATGGGCTATTACGCTCAGAACCAGGAGGATATCCTTGATAGCAGCCTTACCGTATGGGAGACTCTGGAGCGGATAGCAGTTGGAGATATCAGAGGCAGGCTAAGGGATATCCTGGCCCAGTTCCTGTTTCGTGGCGAGGATATTGACAAGAAGGTAAGTGTTCTTTCCGGAGGGGAGAGGGCGAGGCTTGGAATGGCCAAGTTCATGCTCCAGCCCTATAATCTCCTGGCTTTGGATGAGCCTACCAACCACATGGACATAAAGTCAAAGGAAATACTCAAGCAAGCTCTTAAATCATATGATGGCACATTGATTGTTGTGTCTCACGACAGGGATTTCCTTGACGGCCTCGTTGACAAGATGTACGAATTCAGGGATGGCCGTGTAAAGGAACATCTCGGCACCGTGAAGGACTTCCTTGAGAGGCGAAAGATCGAGAGCCTGCAGGAGTTGGAAAGGAGATTTCCCGGTACTTCAACTCCTACGACTAACCAGACTCCGGTAACAGAAGCGAAAGACCAGGCACGGCAGGACTTTGAAAAGAAGAGGGGAGAATCCAGGGAGATTCGCAGGTTGAAGCACAGGGTGGAGTTCATTGAAGGTGAAATCGGAAAGATTGAATCTAAGATGAAGGATCTGGAGAAGGTGCTGTCAAATCCTACGGCCAGTGATGACATCATGGAACTTACGAGAACTTACCTGGAGTCAAAGAGGGAACAGGATAGGCTGACTGCCGAATGGGAGGATCTCATGATTAAATTGGAACAATAGACAAACTAAAATTTGAGAATATGAAATCGATGATTATCAAAACTTTGGTTGCTGCCACCTTGATGATGGCATCAGCTATTGCCGGTTTTTCTCAGACCCGATCTGTCGAACACGATTTCTCTCCGTTCGATGCCATTGAGGCTTCCAGCGGATTCAAGGTTTCCACAACTGCCAGTGACAGTTATGCAGTCAAGTTGACCATCGATGACATTTTGGAAAGTTATGTAGAGTGTTATGTAAAAGCCGGAACCCTCCACATATCCCTGGATGACAAGAGTATCCCCAAGGATCTCAAGAGGCAGTACAAAGGTCGTAATTCTGCAGACCCGACACTTGTAGCGATAGTTTATATGCCGACTCTTAAGTCTATTACTCTCAACGATAATTCTGAGTTTTTCAATTCTCCGAATTTCAGTGGCGACAACTTTAATGTCACACTTAACGGGACTTCAAAGATCTCCGACATGAAGATTGTTGCCAAGACAGTCAATGTCAATCTTACAAAGAACGCCCAGTTCACAAATGCAAATATTACCACCGAAGGCGACCTTGCGATTAATATGGAAGGCAAATCCTCCCTTTCTGTTAATTGTGCGGCGGAAAACCTTCTCATGACAGCAACCGGCTCATCAGAAGCTTCGGTTAACTGTAAGATTGAAGGAAAGGTGGACCTGACTGTAGGCAGTTCTTCAAAAACCACCCTTAAGGGGAACTCAGGGTCGCTTGAACTGGATGGAAAAGGTATTTCCGCCAAGGTTGATGCAATCGGTATGCCCGCAAAGAATGTGGTTGTTTCCCTTAGCGGTGCTGATGCAAGTGTTGCCCCTACTGAGAGTATTGAACTGGATCTTGGCAAGGGCGCTGAGATTACTTACTCCGGTGACCCTTCCGTCAAGATAGTCAAGATTCAGAATGCAACCGTTCTTCGTCAGTAATGTTTGTTCTTGATTCTCACTGCGATACCCCAACACAGATGTTGCGGGGACTGGACATTGGGACCAGTAATTCATCAGGGCAGGTAGATATCTCAAAGTTAAAGGCAGGATGCGTTGATGCATCCTTCTTTGCCTTGTACACTCCAGCTGACATGGGGGAGAAAGAGGCAACTGGGCATGCCCTGGAAATGCTCAGCCTTGTTTATGATGCAGTCAAAGAGCATAAAGAAGACATTGCCCTGGCTTTCAGACCGGAAGATGCATTCAGGAACAAGGAAAATGCCCAGGTATCCATTTTTATCGGTATGGAGAACGGCTCTCCTATTCGCGAATCACTCTCTCTCCTTAGAATGTTCTATAGGCTTGGTGTCAGGTATATGACCTTGACACACAATGCCGACAACCTGATTGCTGATGCCGCAGCAGAAGGCCACAGGTGGCATGGGCTTAGTCCGTTCGGAAGGGAAGTGGTGGGAGAGATGAACAGGCTGGGAATGATAGTGGATGTGGCACATGTCTCAGATGAGACTTTTTACGATGTTATCGGATGCTCAAAGGCTCCGATCGTGTCCACGCATTCATGTTGCAGGGCCCTCGCATCACATTGCAGGAACATGACTGACGATATGATCCGGAAGATGGCTGACAGAGGAGGCGTAATCCAGATCAATTTCTATCCGGCTTTCCTTTCCGATTCTTATGAAACTTCGATGCCGGGAGTTTCCGTCATTGCCGATCACATTGACCATGCAGTGAAGGTTGCCGGAATCGAGCATGTCGGAATAGGAACCGATTTTGACGGGATAGAAATCACCCCGGACGGCATGGAGGATGTTTCAAAACTGCCCAGGGTTTTCGACGAATTGACACTTCGAGGCTACTCTGATGACCAGATTGAGAAGATAGCTGGCAAGAACTTTATCCGCGTCTTTAATGACGTGATTTCCTGCGCGTTAGCCTAAATATTGGTTTTTGGGAATATTTATACAACAAAAATGTTAACACCTACAACATTTTTGTTGTATTCTTTGTTTACTAACGATTTAAGTCTTTTATGATAAAAAGACGCAGGGCATCGAGTGCGGCCGAGGTGAATCTCTCAATATTCGTCTTTCTGTCATTCTTGTAAACCCTCATTACAGAGTCGGTCCCATTAGGTCCGGCGAGACCGATCCAGACGGTCCCGACTGGATTACGGTCATCTCCACCAGGTCCGGCCAGTCCGGTTGTGGATACTGAATATGTGCTTCCTGTCAGTTTCCGTACTCCTTCTGCCATTGCAGTAACTACTTCAGAACTGATGACGCCACAGGTTTCGACTGTTTCTGGACTGACACCAAGGACATTCTGTTTGACATCCACCGCATAGGAGGTTACAGATCCAAGGAAATAGTCAGAGGCTCCAGGGACGGATGTAATCATTGAGGCTATCATGCCCCCGGTACATGATTCAGCGGCGCTGAGGGTCATTCCGGTACCTCTGAGAAGGTCTCCTATGGCACTCTGTAGGGTATCGTCCTTGTAGGAATAGATCAAGTCTCCTAGTATGGGTTTCAGCTTGGCGAACTCCTCGTCGATCCGTCTTTCCTCCTCATCCTTGTTGCCTCCATAGATAGAAAGCCTGAGTCTTACTCCGGTCAATTGGTTGGGGAGATATGCTAGATGCATGTCCGCGGGAAGGCTGTCCTCCCATGACTCTATCTTCTTGGAAAGGGCGGATTCAGCCATTCCTGCTACCATCAGGCATTTATGGAATATGTCCGAGAGGGAATTGTGCTCCTTGATGTCTTTTATGACGTCTGGAAGGGCTCCAATCGCCTCAAATGGAACGCCAGGCAGAGCATAAAGGGTGGCAGGATGTCCAAACCTTTCTTCAGGGAAGCGGAAAACCATCACAGGAGCAGTACCCTTCCGGTTGGGGATAACTTCGCAGGTGTCTGGCACCAGTGCCTGGGCCTTGTTGATGTCCAGAACGTCTAACCCCCTTGCACGGAGGATTTCATGGACGGTCTGGAGCTGGGGCTCGTTTACGACATAACCTTTGCTTCCGGACAATTTGGCGAGGGCAGCCTTCGTGATGTCATCCTTGGTGGGTCCCAGGCCTCCTGTGGAAATGACTATCTCGTTGAGACTTAGCTCATTATTGAGATTGTCGATGATTGATTCACTTTCGTCTCCGATTGACAGCATTCTGGTGACTTTCACCCCTGTCTCTTCGAGGGCCCTAGAAATTGCAGATGAGTTGGTGTCGAGAATCTGCCCTATCAGGATCTCGTCACCTATGGTACAGATTGAAGCTTGTGTCATTTCAGCTTTTTAAGTATTTTTTTAACTGCCGCTGGGCCTTCATATATGAATCCCGTACAGATTTCGATCAGAGAAGCGCCTGCATCAAGCATTTGCCTTGCCTGTTCTGCCGTCATTATTCCTCCTACACCTATGACGGGAAGCCTTCCCTCTGTCTTCTCATTAATGTACTTGACAAGATTCAGGCTGCGTTCAAACAGGGGAGCCCCGGACAATCCTCCGGCACCTATCTTGGTCAGTCTGGAAGTGGAAGTAGAGAGCCCCTCACGGGATGTAGTTGTGTTGCAAGCAATTATTCCGTCCACTCCGGAGAGCATGCAATAGCCGAGGATTTCGTCCAGTTCTTCACGTGGAATGTCTGGGGAAACCTTTACCAAAAGTGGCTTGTAGGTGTCATAGCATACCCGGAGCTCGAGTAAAGGGTCGATAATGTCAGAGAGATAGGACACATCCTGAAGGTGCTGTAAGCCTTCTACGTTAGGGCATGAGACATTAACGGAGAACATGTCCACAAAGTCGTAGAGATAGGAAAAAGCCTTTTTGTAATCAGCTACGATGTCATCGTCAGACGCTGAGGCGGTGTTCTTTGCAATGCTTGCACAGATAATGGTCTTCGGAGGGTCGGACTTCAACCTGTCTATCGCATGGAAGATACCCTTGTTATTGATGCCCATACGGTTTATAAGGGCCTTATCCTGAGGCAGTCTGAAGAGTCTGGGCCGGGGATTGCCCTCTTGGGGAAGAGGGGTCAGGGAACCTATTTCTATGAAAGAGAAACCGAACCATGCAAGTTCATTATAGTGGTCACCATTCTTGTCTATACCGGCCGCGAGGCCCACAGGATTGGAGAATTCCAGTCCGAAGAGATTCTTCTTTAGGGAAGGGTCATTATGCCTGTAGAAAAGCCTCAGGAGCCTTCCGAGAAGGGGAATCCGGCGGGCAAATCCAAGCATCCGGAAAGTGAAGTTGTGGGCCTTTTCCGGAGGGAATCTGAACAAAATAGGTCTTACCAGCTGCTTGTACATGGTACAAATATACACAAATCACTGGAATTCCCTGAATGTTCCGTTGTCGTAAAATATGACAACCTTGGTAATCTTAGGAGAATCTTCTGTTGTTTCTAGTACTTCAATTTGTTCGACGGGTGGCTTGATATCTTCTGAAGGGGGGTAAGGATCCTGAAAAGACTTGTACATACGTCCCTGACCGCAGATAAGCCATTCCAGGTTGAGACGGGGGAAATGCCTGGCTACACTCTCTATGAATTCAAATCCAGGCTTGTTGCGGCCAGCAAGAATGTGAGATACGCTTGCCTTGGCTACACCGACCGTGTCAGCGAACTGTGACTGTGAGATATTCTCGGCATTTAGGAATTGTTGGAGGCGCTTGTTCATGGCTTTTTCTTTGTTTACAAATTTAATTAAAGAATTCGAATTATTAAAGTATACAATAGTACAATAGATGCCATCTAGATGGACATTAATAGGCTTAACTTAGCTATAATTTTAAGTAGATAACACGATGTAATTTTCTGATAAATAATATATTAATATTAATTATTCTACCAATTATTTCGCGCTTGCAGACCTTATAGGCATTATTTGCCAAAAGTTATTGAATCCATAATTCAATAGAATTATGTAATTATCTGATTTTGAATTGTTTATATTTTACTTATTATTGTAATTAGAAATACTTATTTTACAAATGTAACAACCATCAAAAACTAAGAGGAACTTTACATTTGTATCTATTGATATCAATTATCTTAACGGCCCCAAAGCACGTTCGCGAGAATTTGAAATTCGCTTGCGATGGTTTAACTTTGTACAGATTTAGAATTCTCATGATGAAACCATCAATAAGGATTGAAGACTACAACTATGACCTGCCTGATGACAGGATCGCCAAATATCCCCTTCCGGAACGTGATTCTTCCAAACTGCTCCGTTATTCGGACGGTGTAGTTGACGAACATATATTCAGGGAACTGCCGGAACTGCTTCCCAAAGATTCGCTGATGATCTTCAACGATACGAAAGTGGTTCCTGCCAGGCTGCGTTTTGAGAGAAGTTCCGGTGCTCACATCGAGATATTCTGCCTTGAACCTGTCTCACCGGCTGAATATGTCTCTTCATTCGCTTCAACTGGTTCCTGTACGTGGAAATGCGTCATAGGAAATGCCAAACGCTGGAAAGGAGATGTCCTTACTCTCTGCAATCCGGAAAGCGATCCCGAGATTTCCTCCATGGGCCTGGAGGCGAGGTTGATCGGACGCGACGGTCAGACCGGATCCGTTGAATTCTCGTGGAACGGCGGGCTTCCATTCTCCAGGGTACTCGAACTCTGTGGTACTATTCCTATTCCTCCATACCTTAACAGAAAGACGGAAGCCATTGATTCAGAACGCTACCAGACCCTATATGCGAAGATAAGGGGGTCGGTGGCCGCTCCGACTGCCGGGCTGCATTTCACTTCAGATGTCCTGGACCGGATCCGCAAATGCGGAATCGATACGCAGAATGTATGTTTACATGTGGGAGCAGGGACTTTCCTTCCAGTCAAAAGCGAAGATGTTGCTGACCATCCCATGCACAGGGAGCCATTCTCGGTAAGTCTCGGACTCATCAAGAAACTGCGAGATAACGCAGGGAAGCTTATTGCAGTCGGTACTACATCCGTCCGTACCTTGGAATCCCTTTACTACATCGGAGTCAAATGCATTGAAAATGGAGCTCCCGGCGATGTCGATCAGTGGGAACCTTATGACAGGGACTACTCCTATACCGTGCGTCAAAGCCTTGATGCTATAGCTAAATATTTGGAAGATAATGGACTTGAGACTCTTAAATGCGGGACAAGGATAATCATAGTCCCAGGTTTCAGATTCCGTCTTGTTGATATTCTGGTAACTAATTTCCATCAGCCGGAAAGCACGCTAATCCTTCTCATATCCGCCTTCGTCGGTGGAGATTGGCGAACCATATACGACTATGCACTTGGACATGGTTTCCGGTTCTTGAGTTATGGAGACAGCTCCCTGCTTTTCCGCCGCGATATTGCTATTGGCCGATAAATTGCTAAATTTGTCTTTTAGACAAAAAAGTTTCGAAAGATGGAATTATCCGAATTTGAAAGCATATCCCCCTACAACGACGAGGAAGCGGTCAAGGCGCTGGGAAAGGTAGCCAACCATCCTGCCGTGTTGGCTATTTCCGGATATCTTTTCCCCGACAGACCGGTAACCTACCTTCGTGAGGCACTCAAATCCGTCAAGAGTATCGACGAATTCCAGGAAGTGGTGATGAACGATGCAGTTTCCTGGTGCATCGACCATACAGTCCATAATTTCTCCTATGACGGAATCAGTTATATTAAGGGTATTCAGGGCAAGTTCCTGCTTATGTCCAATCACAGGGACATAATCCTGGATCCTGCCATCACCCAGCTCGTCCTGTTCCGCAACGGGATTCCAATGACCGAAATCTGTGTTGGCGACAACCTGATCAAGCAGAGTAAGACCGTTGAATATCTCCTTCGCTCGAACAGGATGATAAAGGTCATCCGTGGCATTTCTGCCCGCGACCTCTATCTCTCATCCCAGATGCTGTCCCGCTACATCCGCCAGACCATAACCTCCGGTAAAGCCTCCATATGGCTTGCACAGAGGCAGGGGAGGACAAAGGACGGAATAGACACAACCGAGCAGGGTCTCCTGAAGATGCTCGACATGAGTGGAGAAAAGTCTTTCCAGGAGAATTTCATGGAGCTGAATATAGTCCCTCTCAGTATCTCTTATGAATATGAGCCGTGCGACGTTCGCAAGGCCAGGGAAATCCTGATCTCCCGCTCGCAAAAGTATGAGAAGACCCATTACGAGGACATGCACAGCATAGTGATGGGAATCCGCCAGCAGAAAGGGAATGTACATCTGAATATCGGTCTGCCTCTGACAGCCTATGAGATCGAAATGGCCTCCCAATGCGACAAGAATGACCGTTATCAGTACATCCGTCACGCAGTCAACAACAGGATCATAGCAGGATATCATCTCTGGAAGACCAACTACATAGCCTATGACCTCGTAGAAGGAGGACAGAAGTATTCCTACATGTATTCACCGGAAGATGTCGAGGCTTTCAAGGAATATACGGAACACAGGCTTGACAAGGTTGAGAAAAGACTGGACAGGAATGAGCTCAGGGACATTTTCCTCCGCATTTATTCAAATCCGGTTCTTTCCAAGGAACGTCTGGTTTCGGGAGAACCTCTCAGACAGGGAACGGCATGGTAACAGATCTGGTTCTCCTCATAGTTGGTCTTGTACTCCTTATTATGGGAGCCGAGTGGTTGGTTGACGGATCATCTTCCATAGCCCGACGGGCCGGCCTGAGCGAGTTCCTGATCGGAATGGCTGTGATAGGCATCGGTACCTCGATGCCAGAGCTGGTAGTCAGCCTCACCGGTGCCTTGAAAGGCAGTGCCGATATTGCGATCGGCAATGTGGTAGGTTCGAATATATTCAATGTGTTCCTCATCCTTGGAGTGACGGCTTTGATCAGTCCTGTCGCCATCTCATCTGCCAACAAGAAGAGGGACATTCCACTGAACATCGCCGCATGTGTCCTGCTGATTTGTTTCGGCATGCAGTACACCCTTTTCAAGGTGGGCGGCAGCGACACCATCAACGCCTTGGAGGGAGGAATATTCCTTCTTTTGTTCGTGGTTTATCTGTTTTATTCATTCCGCAGTGGAAAAGCTGATGCCGAAGAGAAGGACGAAGGCGAAGTCGAGGCACCGAAGAAACTATGGTATTCGGTAGCCATGGTCCTGGTCGGTCTGGCATCCCTTGTCTATGGTGGTGACCTTCTGGTCGATTCGGCATGCAACCTTGCCCGCGATGCGGGACTGTCGGAGAAGTTCATTGCGATAACTATCCTGGCTGGAGGGACTTCTTTCCCGGAACTGGTTACATGCGTAGTAGCCGCCGCCAAGAAGAAAGATGCCCTGGCTCTCGGCAACATTTTAGGATCCAACATTTCCAACATCCTTCTCATCCTCGGAGCATCCGCCCTGGCCTGTCCGCTTTCATTCGCGAATATCAAACCCGTTGACCTCGGGATGCTGGTACTTAGTTCAGTAATCCTCATTTTCAGCGCATGGAGTGGAAGGAACAACCGTATCGGAAAGGGAGATGCCACTCTTTTCCTGATCATCTTCGCCTCATACATGGCTTACCTTATAATGACAATTTAACATCTTCGTCATATGAAATTCCAACCAACTGAGTACAAACTGATGGATGTAGGCACCGGCAGGGTGTTCGAAGACTCCGGATGGAACCTGGCAGATCCTCAGGCACCGGCACCTTCACTTGTAAGGGCCGTCTATGCCAATGAAAAGTTCACTCCCAGGGATAATCTCAAAGGCCTCTACAGGTACGCTGACTGGCTTCCGATCAAGAGAACCCTGAAGAAGTCCCATGCGCCTGTAACATACAAGAGCAAGGGACTTGCCGACCTCCTTGAAATGGATAACCTTTTCATCACCCTTTCTGGGTATGTCCCCAAGAAGGGAGCCAGGATGGAGACCTGCTCTTTCAAGGAAACAGAAGCCTTCTCCGTCTGTGCAAGGCTTCCGAAAAATGATAAGCACATCCTGGTGGTCCAGTCGGCCGGAAACACCGCCAGGGCTTTCGCCAGGGTCTGCTCAGACAATGATATTCCGATTGTCATCTGTATCCCTAATGACAACATCTCGGATCTTTGGTTCACAAGGAGGATAAAGCCTTGCGTTAAGGTCATTGCAACTCCTCATGGAACTGATTATTACGATGCTATCGCCCTTGGAGAGAAGCTCTGCAAGGATTCACGCTATCTTGCCGAAGGCGGAGCGAAGAATGTTGCCCGCCGTGACGGCATGGGAACAACTATCCTCAGCGCCGTGGAGACAATAGGACGTATTCCTGACGCATATTTCCAGGCCGTTGGAAGTGGAACAGGTGCAATCGCTGCTTGGGAAAACGCCTGCAGGCTTGAGAAGGACGGTCGTTTCGGCCGCAATGAGATGAGGGTTTACTGTGTCCAGAATGCGCCTTACACCCTTATGTATGACTCATGGAAATCCGGTTCAGGAGATCTGGTACCTATCGGTGCGGAGGAGTCCAGGCGCAATGCCGAAATCATCTTGGCAAAGGTCCTTTCAAACAGGAAGCCGCCTTACAGCATTGCAGGAGGACTTCACGATGTGCTGACGGCTTCCGGAGGCGACTTCTATAAGGTCACCAATGACGAGATCGTCTATTGGATGCTTCAGTTCTACAACAAGGAAGGTTACGACATCTTCCCGGCTGCCGCATCTGCCGTTGCGGCGCTTTCCAAGGCTCTGAATGAAGGAACCGTAAAGAAGAATGAAACGGTGATGCTGAATATCACCGGAGCAGGAATGCTGAATGCCACCAGCCGTGGCTTCGAGCTCAAGAAGCCCGACTTGGTCCTCAGCACAGAACTCTCCGCAGAGGAAGTCATCTCTTCCGTCGACCGCCTGTTCTAGTAGAAGCACCTCGCTACCCTGTAGAAGCTGTTCCCTATCTGAACCGCCGCTTCGCGGCCCCTCCCATCGCAAGCGATGGGCCCCTCCCTCTTAACGTGCCGAGGGTGGCAGTGGTTCCGATAGGGAACAGTTTCTACATGTGCAATCTTCTAGCTATTCCGAGCGTTGCGAGTTCAGGGAGTCTGAGGGGAACGCCCCTCAGTGC
>JAEEGF012012462.1_pt1 | contig 11454 bp, 9 predicted proteins | sample 9134171 | NCBI WGS metagenome assembly JAEEGF01 (sample SAMN16246542, study PRJNA631951) | gut metagenome | biome: gut microbiome; feature: rumen; material: AP-attached | host: Bos | place: Iran: Karaj | collected 2018-10
CGTCTTCGGAGAGTTCATAGACATCGATCACCGTGCCTTTGACCATCATCGATCCGTCAGTGTTTTCCTTGTATTTGGACGGAATATTGGCGGGGTCGATCTTCTCATATTCGGTGGACGGTCCGGTACGGATGTTCATCGTTGTCAGCAGTCTGTATCTGCCGATCACGGCAGCTGTCTCCTGTGTCGGTTCCGCTGAAGGCGTCGGTTCCGTGCTCGCAGAGGCGTCCGGTGTTGCAGAAGCATCCGGTGTTGCGGACGGAGCCGGGGTCGCTGAAGCGGTCGGGGTCGGGGTCGGCGATACGATCGGGGTCGGGGTCGGAGCGTTGTGATTGAACAGCGAGATCGTTCCCAGAACAAGTGCGACCAAAGCCATGATGAGCGCGATGAGCGCAAGCACCATCACGACCGGGGAAACCTTTCTTCTGCGCTTTTTCGGCGCTCTGTTCGGTTCCGGCGTCTTGACCGGAGCGGCCTTTTTTTCCGGGGCGGGTTTTGGTTCTTCCCGGACCGGTTCCTCAACGGTTTCTTCTTCGATGACCGGTTCTTCTTCGGTCTCGTCCTGTTCCTCAACGGTTTCCGCCAGATGGCTGGAAATGTTGTTGGCAGCGTGGCGATGACGGTAGCCGTTGTCGGCGGGAGCCGCCTTCACTTCCGGTTCTTCAAAACGGAATACAGACTTGTCAATATCGTCCTTCGCTTCTACAAATGACGGGATCTCAAATCCTTCATTCTCTTCTGGCAGCAATTTTTAGTCCTCCTCGGTGACAACATCAATACGATATCCGTCATACTGACCGCGCAGCAGTTTTGCCTGGTTCGCGATCTCAAAGATATTTGTAAGGATACGACCGTCGGTATTCCGATACTGTTTGAAGATATCGACGATACACTGGTTTTCATCAACATTCACGTTATAGCCGTGATTCGACACGATCTCAACGAACTGGCGGAGATCATCGACGGAAGTGAAGAGGATACGGTGAAGTACGATGACTTCCTTATCCAGCGGATACTCTTCCGCGATCACTTCCTTGAGTTCATAGACGGAGCGGATGAATCCGAGAGAGAGGTAAGGATACAGATCGTTGATCTTGGCATAGATGTCTTCCTCACTGTATTTCGGCACTTCCTCGATCTTGATCTCAATCCGGTCTTCTGCTTCGGGATCCTCTTCTTTTATTTCTTCAGCGGGAGTTTCCTCAGCGGGTTCTTCCTGGATCGGCTCTTCAACAACCTCCGGTTCTTCCTGAACAGGTTCTTCAGGGATTTCCTCTTCAGGAGTTTCCTCTGCCGGGGTCTCTTCGGTCACTTCGACAGTTTCCTGCGGAACTTCCTCGACGGGTTCCTCAGCGACTTCGGGTTCTTCCGTGACGGGCTCTTCAATAGTCTCAGGTTCTTCCTGAACCGGTTCTTCAACGGCTTCCGGTTCTTCCTGAACCGGTTCTTCGACTTCGACAGGTTCAGCAGGAGTTTCTTCAGCAGGCTCTTCAAAGACAAGATCTTCGACCGCGTCTTCCGGAGCGTCTGTTACTTCTTCAAGACCGTCGAAACCATCCATGATCTCGATGCCTTCATCCGCCTTTTCGGCTTCTTTTTCGCCGGCAATGATTTCGGAGAACAGCGCATCGATCTCGTCGCTTTCCGCTTCGGACATCTCCGGCATCAGGGGCTCGTCATCAGCTTCCGGAGCAGGTCCTTCTTCCGCCTGCTGCGTGCCGACGGCTTTCTCGATCTCGCGGAGGTAGTCTTCTTCGGTCTTGTCCATCTCTTCCTGAACTTCACCCAGTTCGCTGAGCAGCGCATTCAGATCGGTCAGGACATTGTTTTCTGTCTCTTCGCTGCCGCGCAGGAATGCATCCAGATCGACAGCCCAGTTATCCGGTTCTGTTTCTTTCTCCTCAAAGAAAGAACGTACCGGGACTTCTTCGTCCTTTTCCTCTTCCTTGTCCTCGATCACTTCTTTGATCTTTTTCAGTGTCTCTTCGCCATCGCTGTCATAGTTCTGCAGATAACGGTCGAAGGCTTCAGAACCGATCTTGACGATCGAGGAAACGACATCGCCGAATTCACCGACGACATTTTCAAGCCCGTCGCCGAATTCTCTGCGGATCTTATCCAGGTCAACGTCTTCGAGGTTATTTAAGAAGTCAAAATCGTTGTTATCTTCGTCCTTTGCCTGATCATTCAGATAGGACAGTGCCGACAATACAAATCCGAATAAAACGAGATTTTTAACTTTCATATTCGTTCCTCCTGCTTACAATTAGGATACCGTCTCCTATTTTATCATAAAACGCAGTAGTGAAACCTTCTTCACAAGTGATTTCCCTGCGAAAACGGACGATTTTCCGGACCATCTGACGGGTCGATCGGTTTTCGATCGCATCCGGGTCGTAGATCATATTGTGGAACACCATGTTGTCGAAAAAGAAGGCTCCATTTTCTGTAAGGCGGTCACGGAACATCCGGAAATAATCATCATTGTGCGCTTTTCCGGCGTCAACGAAGATCAGATCATAGTTCCCCTCCCCGTCGAAAACCGCGATGTCTTCCTCGAAAAGCCGGATCCTGTCTTCCAGACCGGCTTCGGCGATATTCTTTTTCGCTTTTTCGATCATCTGCGGATCCCGTTCTACCGTATCGATGTGCAGTTCCGGAAGCTCCTTCGCCAGTGCGATCGAGGTGGACGCTTCGGCAGTACCGAGTTCCAGCAGCCGGCGGACACCGTGTTCCCGGCAGTATTTCAAAAGGAAGGACAAGCCTTCCTCTCTGAGTTTCGGTAGATCGTGAGTATATCGATACGTCATTACTGGAGATAGACCGAGATCGCTTCACGGTAGGTCTCGATCTTTGCCAGCGCTTCGTCGTAGGTGTCAGCCTTTGTGGAGAGATAGATCTTGCATTTCGGCTCTGTTCCGCTCGGACGGACACAGACATAGGAACCGTCAGCCAGGAAGTATTTCAGAACATCGGAAATATCATGGCCGAGCAGATCGTGTTCACCTTCTGCGTCGTATGCTTTGCGGAGCTTGTAGTCTTCCTTGCGGGTAACCGCAACGCCGCCGATCTCCTTGAGCTCTGTTTCTCTCAGACCGCCCATGAGCTGCTGCAGCTTTCTTGCGCCGTCAGCGCCCGGCAGGGAAATATTGACCTGTTTGTCCGCATAGGCACCGCAGCGCTCGAAGATATCGAATACGACATCGTAGAGGGTCTTACCCTGGGAACGGTAGTAAGCGCAGGCTTCCGCCAGCATCAGGCATGCCTGGGTGGCGTCCTTATCGCGTACGAACGGCTTAACGAGCGAACCGTAGGATTCTTCGTAACCGAAGACATAGTCGTGATCGCCGCTGATCTCAGCGCGTTTGACCTGGTCGCCGATGTACTTGAAGCCGGTCAGTGTCTGAATGCATTCAGCGCCATAGCTCTCGGCAACAGCCTTGCCGATGTCGCTGGTTACGATCGTGTTGTAAACTGTCGGGTGCGGCGGCATCTTGCCCTGCTCCTTCAGTGTCATCAGGATGTATTCCATCAGAACAGCGCCGGTCTGGTTGCCGTTCAGCAGGATGTATTCGCCGTTGTGCTTGACGCCGACGCCCATACGGTCGCCGTCCGGGTCGCAGACCAGCAGCAGTTCGGCATCGATCTCTTTTGCCAGAGCGAGAACGCCTTCATAGGCTGCTTCGACTTCCGGGTTCGGAGACTTGGTGTTCGCGAATGCCGGGTTCGGATCTTTCTGGCTCTCGACATCATGGACGTCATAACCTGCTCTTGTCAGACAGGTCTTGACCGGAACATAGGACGCACCGTGTTCCGGGGAATAGGCGATGCGGAAATCCTTATTAAGATCTTCACGCATGGTGATGCCGAGGACTTCCTTGTAGTATGCTTCGTCAACTTCTGTATTAACGATCGTGATTAGCGCGCTATCCATGTCAACGACCGGCTTTAATGCCAGCATATCCGGGAGAAGATCGATCTCATCGATGACCTGCTGCGCGAGCGGCGGGATCAGCTGACAGCCGTTCTCGTCATAGACTTTGTAGCCGTTGTATTCTTTTGGGTTGTGGCTCGCGGTGATCATGATACCGGCGTCACACTTCAGATAACGGACAGCAAAACTCAGTTCCGGAGTCGGGCGGAGGCTGTCGAATACATAGGTCTTAACGCCGCTGCTGGCGAGCATCCTGGCACTGTCATAAGCGAATTCCTTGGAATTGTAACGGTTATCGTATGCGATGACGCAGGTCGGAACTTCTTTGCCGTTTTTCTTGAGCCAGTTCGCGAGACCCTGGGTCGCTTTACGTACAGTGTGAATGTTCAGTCTGTTCGTACCGACGCCCATCAGGCCGCGCATGCCTGCGGTCTCAAATTTCACGTCCTTATAGAATGCGTCTTCCTTCTGCGAATCTGTCAGGTTCAGCAGTTCTTCTCTAAGAGCCGGATCGAGATCCGGATGGTTCAGCCAGTAAGCGATGCGTTCCTGTGTGTTCATTGTTTTTCCTCCCTAACAAAAAAGAGCTCGGATCACTCGATCACGTTCTGCTCTTTCAAAATATTACTGATTGTTTCGATCGCGAGTTCCTCGTCTTCACCCTCGCACGTGATCGTGATCTCGGCTTGACTCGGAATTCCCAAGGACATGACGCCAAGAATAGACTTCATGTTGACGGTATGGTCGTCATAAGTGATACTGACCTGCGACTTAAAACGGTTCGCAATGTTCACGGAAATCGTTGCCGGACGGGCATGCAGGCCGACAGAATCGATAACAACGGTCTTTAGTTCTTTCATGGCAGTCTCCTCCTTTACTATATTATTTTACTCTTTTATTATCTTGTTTTTCAAGGTCACTACTTGTGATAATTCTCGTTGTGAAGGATCTTGAACGCGCGGTAGATCTGTTCGGTGACGATCAGCCGCGTCATCTGATGAAGGAAGGTCAGATCCGACAGTTTCCACGCCTGATCCGCCCTTTTCCGGACATCTTCACTCAGTCCCAGGGATCCTCCGATAACGAAGCAGAGCTTTCCCTTGGCAGAGATCCATTTGTCCATTGCCGCAGCAAAAGCCGGGGAATCATATTCCTTTCCCCGCAGGTCCAGAAGGATCACATACTCATCATCATGGATGTTCTGCAGCAGCCGTTCCCCCTCTCTGTTCAGGATCGCCTCTGCAGATGTGTTGAGATAGATCGGTTCGTCTTTGACTTCGTCGATCCTGAATTTATGGTAGCCGCCGATCCGCTTGGAATAATCGTCGATCAGCAGCTTCAACGGTCCCTCTTTGACTTTTCCGACGCAAAGCACCCGGATCATTCCGGAACTTCGCTTTCTTTTTCGATACTGAGATGCAGTTCGGTCTGTACGCCGTTGCGGCTGACCAGCAGATCATATACGCCGGTATCTTCATACTGCGCTTTCAGCAGGTCGGTCTCGCTGACGATCTTTTCTCCGTTCACGCTCAGAAGGATATCGCCGGGCTGAAGACCGGCATGGATACCGAGCGAATCCGCGTGCAGATCCTGAATATAATAGCCTTCCAGCTGTGTCAGTTCGATTGCCATGGCGGCTTTTTCGTAGTTGCGCATGTCACGGACCGGTTTTCCGCGGATCCCGAACATCGTCTTATCCACGTTTTCGCCGGTCAGCAACTTCTCTGCAATAAGGCTGATCTCGTTAATCGGCAGTGCGAAACTGACTCCGTCGCTGCCGCGCAGGGAGAAACAGTTCATTCCGACCAGTTCCCCGTTCATATTGAAAACCGGGCCTCCGGAGTATCCGCCGGTCAGGTTGGAGGAGACCTGGATCAGATCGAGATAGTAGGAATAGTCGTTATCCTGATAGTTCAGCATGTTGTTGACGGTCGTTTTACGGCTCGAGACCATGGCAAGCGCCACGGAAGGACTGTATTCCGCGACTCTTGGTGCACCGAACGTCAGCAGAAATTCACCTTTCTGAAGGAGCTCCGCATTACCGAACGGTACTTCGCTGAGTTCGTACGGGATCTCTGTCTCCAGAAGGCAGACATCGGAATAGACATCAAATCCCCTGACGGTCGCTGCCGCGGTAAATCCATTTTCCAGACGCAGGTTGACCGCCTCCGGGGAGAGCGTATGATAGGTGGTCAGAAAATAGCTCTTGCCGCCGACAGAACGGTAAAAGACCGCCGCGGAAAGGGAATTGCCGCTTTCAACGGTCGCGATCGCCGGAGCGCGTTCTTCCGCAACTTTTGTCAGATCGGTCGAGAAACCGTTGACAACGTTGTTGATCACGGTCTCCTCGCTGACGGTCGTCTCCTTTCCGAGCTGACTGGTCAGCACGAGTACCCAGACAAAGAGGATCGCCACCAGGACCAGTAATAAACGCTGAAGCTTCATTTTCTCCTCCTAATACGCCCACGGGATCGCGGTGCAGTCCATGAACTGGCATGCGTTCGTGGTGCTTCCGTCCCGGATCTCAAAATGAACATGCGGACCCGTTGCCAGACCGGTCATACCGATCTGACCGATGACCTGTCCACGCTGAACGGTATCGCCGATCTCGACATACGGCGGAACATTAAAGTGACCGTAATACGTCGTAAGACCGTTGTTGTGGTCGATCACCAGATAGTTGCCCTGGATCCCGTTGAATCCCTTCTGGACGACCGTGCCGTTATCGGCGGCATAGACCGGACCGTAACGGTCGTACATATTCTGAACATCCGTTCCCATGTGGCCGTAGTAGCAGCCGACGGCACAGGTGATGATCGGGTTGTCGATCGGCCAGATGAAACGGCCGGTGCCGACCTTCGGCAGCGGTTTCGTACCGACCCGGATCACAGCCCGGACCGGTTCAAGAGTCACGACGGATGAGCGGATATCTTCGTATGGCTGCAGGACACCGTTGATCCAGGTCTCTTCACGCAGCACATTCTTCAGACCGTTCACCTCATCGGTGATGATCTCTTCTGTTCCGACAAAGATATTCGGATCCTCGATATATTCCGGGGTATCCGGATAGATGATCTCCTGCGAGAGACGCTCTTTTGTTACGACGACTGTCAGCGGAGATGTGTAATAGGCAACGTTGATGGAGATCCCCGGCTCCAGGATCTGATCCACGCTGGTGATCGTACCGGGGTTGATCAGCATGAGCTGGCTCGGAGACATATCGTGATAATAGGAACCGACACCGGCAAGCGTGTCGCCTTCCTTGATCGTATAGTACTCACGTTCCTGATCGCGGCCGTAGCACAGATATTCATAGATCGAAGCCACGTCATTAAAGATCTGGTCGCGCGAAGCGACAGCCTGCTGAGTGGTGATCGTTTCCTGGATACGGACGCCGGTCTCGACAGTGCCGTAGTCCGTCAACTCTTCCGCAGGCTGACGGTTGCGGAAACGCGTCAGCGCCTCTTCGGAGAAGAAGTTTTTCAGGAAACGGTCTCTGGCTGTATAAAAGTCCTCTATGTTCTTGTCGTAAATAACATCATAGGTACCGGATTTTGTCGACAGTTCGATCGCCGTGACAGCGACGCCGAGGTGATTGTCCTGGAGCAGATAGTCGAAGATCGCATCATCTACATCCTCGACCCGGTAGGAAACGTTTTCCTTGACGAAGAAAAGTTCTCCGCCGAGTCCGAGCGAGGTGTTCGGATAATCCTCGGCGTAGTGTTCCTCGTACTCTCTGGCGATCCGCGCCTGCAGCGCATCGTAATCGGTGACGACCGCAACGAGATTCTGCCCGTCGTACAGTTTATATACGCTTACCGGCTCTTCGCTGTACGAAAAGACCCGCTGCTTCAGCAGCGACTTTTCGTTTGCCAGTACTGTTTCCGGAACATGCTGCTTTTCCTTGCTTAGCGAAGGAGTGAAATACGCCAGCAGGATCGAAAGGACAAGACATGCTCCGATCAGGATGATCTTTTTCATTCTCCCTCTCTGTTCGCGACGCTGTAGAACGAGGAAATGTTCCGGTCGAATGCGAGATGGATCAGGCCGGTCGGGCCGTTACGGTGTTTTGCGATCGTCAGTTCGACGTCTTCACGTTCATCGTTTGCATTCTCTTCGTCGCGTTTGTAGTAGCTTTCACGATAGATGAACAGGACAACGTCCGCGTCCTGCTCAAGGGCGCCGGATTCACGGAGGTCCGACAGCATCGGTTTCTTTTCTTCACGTTTTTCAACGCTTCGGGACAGCTGTGACAGTGCGATGACCGGAACTTCCAGGTCACGGGCAAGCGCCTTCAGGCTTCTCGAGATCTCGGAGATCTCCTGCTGGCGGCTCTCACTGTTCTTATCACCCTGGATCAGCTGGATATAGTCGATGACGATCAGGGAAAGTCCGTGTTCGTTTTCATCCGCGAGTTTCCGGCATTTCGCGGAAATGTCCGAAACTTTGATGTTGGATGTATCGTCGATATAGATCTTGCGGCTCTTCAGATTCTGAGCGGCGCGGTTGACCGCGCTCCAGTCCTCATCGCTGAGCTGGCCGGTACGGAGTTTCTGGGAATCGACGCGGCTCTCGGACGACAGCATACGCATCGTCAGCTGGTCCGCCGGCATTTCGACCGAGAAGATCGCGATCGCGCCGAGTGCAAGCTGGGAAGCGTTCTTTGCAAAGTTCAGCGCCAGTGCGGTCTTGCCCATACTCGGACGGGCAGCCAGGATGATCAGATCGCCCTTCTGAAAACCGTTGGTGATCTTATCCAGTGCGCTGAAAGAGGATCGGACACCGGTCACGGCATCCTTATTGTCCTGGATCATATGGATCCTGGCGAGGTTCTTATCGAGCAGTTCGCCGGCTTTGGCGAAATCCGTTACCGAACGGGAACGGGAAAGATTGCGGAACGTTCTTTCCGCACCGTCAAGAAGTTCCCCGATCTCGCTGACGCCGCCGGAGGCTTCCTCGACGATCTTGCTGCCGGCTTCTATGACCTGGCGCAGCAGGGATTTGTCGTGGATGATCCGGATATATTCCTTCGTATGCGAACTGGAGATCGTCGCGCTGCTCAGGCGCAGGATATAGTCATAGCCGCCGATCTTATCGAGCATGTCATAGTCTTTCAGACGGCTGGAAAGAGAAACGCTGTCGATCTTTTCCTTTGCTTCGTACATGCTGCGCATGACGCTGAAGATACGGCGGTGCTTGTCCAGATAAAAATCATTGGCGGTGATACCGCCGTCAAGCACGCGCTGCATCGTATCTTCATACAGCATGATATTGCCGAGCAGGGATTCTTCTGCTTCTATGCTGTAAGGCAGTTCGGTCGCCATCAGAGCTCCTCCTCGAGTTTGACCTTGAAGGAGGCGATCACGTCTTTATAGAGTTCCACCCGGACGATATTGTAGCCGAGGCTGCTCAGAGGAGCGGAATCAAGGATCTTGCGCTTGTCGATCTTGAAGCCTCTCTTGGAGAGTTCTTCCTCGATCTTCTTCGTGGAAACGGAGTTGGAGACCTTACCGCCCTTGGCTTTGACTTTGAAGACGATCTCCGTCTTCTCAAGCTGCGCCTTCAGCGCTTCGGCTTCCTTTTTCAGTTCCGCCTGCTTCTCGGCTTCCTTGGCGTTTTCCTCTTTCAGGACGTCCAGGCTCTTGGCGCTGGCAGCGACTGCAAGTCCCTGACGGATCAGGAAGTTGCGTCCGTAACCGTCCGCTACTTCAATGAGTTCGCCTTTCTTGCCGACTTTTTTAACGTCAGCCAACAATATAACTTTCATCTTTGTCACTCTCCTCTGCTAAATAGCTTTTGACCGCAGCTTCGAGTTCTTCCCGTAAACTGTCGATCGTTCCTTCTTTACGCTGGACACCGGCACCGGTCAGATGACCGCCGCCATGCATCTTCTCCATGATCAGCTGTACATTGATCGTACCATCGCTGCGGGCTGAGATCGCCATCTCATCTTCCGAAGTATGCGCGATAACAAAGCCGGCGCTGATCTCTCTGGTTCCCAGCATATCGTCACACGCCTGTGAGATCACAGTGCGTGAATAGATCTCATCATCATTCATTGCCGCGATCACGACGTTGTTGTTCAGGAGCTTCGCCTGATCGATGATCTTCGTGATCTTCTTCATCGTGTCAAAGGATTTGCGGTTCCATTCCTCGACTACCGCCGGATCGGCGCCGTACTGACGCAGCGTAGCCGCTACATTGAATGTGCGCTCGCCGGTCCTGACACGGAAGCGGTGGGTATCGATCAGGATACCGAAATACATCATATTTGCCTCAAGAGCGTTCGGTACGCTCCGCTTCAGCAGATACGGCAGGAATTCCGCACAGACTTCGCACGCCGAAGAAGCGGCGACTTCGATATAGGCAAGCAGCGGTTTGGTATCGAGATCCGCGCGGCGGCGGTGATGGTCGATGATCACGACCCGCTTCGCTTCCTTGAGCAGCATCATGCCGTTGGACTGCGCCGCCATATGGTGGTCGACCATGATCACCAGAGTATCGTCGCGCAGACGGTTGATCGCCTCCGCCTCGGTAACGAAACGGTGATGTTCCTCGAATTCCTTCAGGTGGTCTTTCAGCACAGCAGCGACTGTCGGCTCGATGCCGCCGGTCCTGGCGATGATCACAACGTCATCGACATAGGTCCTGGCGATCAGGGACATGCATAAAGCCGCGCCGATGCAGTCGGAGTCTGCTTCGTTATGGCCGACGATGATCACATTGCTGGATTCCTCCAGCAGGTTCTTCAGCGTGTTGGCGATAACGCGTGCGCGGACGTTGGATCTGCGTCCTTTGGTATCGCTTGAGCTGCCGTAGAAAACAGCTTCCTCGTTGACCTTGCGGGCAACGACCTGGTCGCCGCCGCGGGTCTGCGCGATCTCCAGCAGGGAAGTCGCCATCTGGTCAAGCTCCTGCAGATCGGAACTGCCGCGGGCAAAGGCCATGGACAGCGTCATTTCGGTATCGCCCTTTTTGGCTTCGCGCTTTACGGTCTGAAGAATGGAGAAGCGGTCCGCGACGAGCTCGGCAAAGCGCTGCTCGTCCAGCACCAGCATCACGCGGTTGTTGCGCAGCGTTTTGTAGACAAGATTGTGCTCCTTGAAGTATTCGTAGACCAGAGGACGGATATTGGTATTGAAGTAGGCAAGATCGTCTTCCAGTTCGGAGACGTCATCATAGTTATCGAAGTTCAGGATGCCGAGGACGGTCGCTTCCTGACTGTACAGTTTGTTGAGGTCGTATTCTTTGGAAATGTCACGGAAAGAAAGGACGTTCGCGTTCTTTTTCTTCGTGACGTTGTATTTTTCCTCGTTGATGATGATGAGTTCTTCATCCGTGCTTCCGTCGATCAGATTCTGTATCTCCGGCAGCCAGTTGAAGATCTTCTCACCGACGTGATTCATCGAACGCTCGACGAGCAGCGATGACATCCAGGTGATCTCGTAGTTGTCATTATAAACGAGGATGCCGACACCGGCATCTTCCAGTGTGTCCCGCATTCCTTCATCAAGGTTGTT
>JAEEGF011046108.1_pt1 | contig 11453 bp, 7 predicted proteins | sample 9134171 | NCBI WGS metagenome assembly JAEEGF01 (sample SAMN16246542, study PRJNA631951) | gut metagenome | biome: gut microbiome; feature: rumen; material: AP-attached | host: Bos | place: Iran: Karaj | collected 2018-10
AGAGATGTCCGGAGGTTGGGCATAAAAGCTTTGAACATGTCAGGACAAAGGTGTTGCAATCGGAGGCCTTAAAGCCCATCGGGAAGTCATCGATGTACACCTTGGCCGAATGGACCCATGTGTATCGAGGAAGCATCCGTGACCTGGTGGCCGATATTTTGAAGAAATCCAAGACCCCTTTGCATATTGATGAAATCATGAAGAAAGTGTTGTCAGCTTATCCTTATACCAACAAGAGTAGTGTCACGTCGAGTTTGGGAAGCGACAAGGAGCGGTTTGTTTTGTTCGGAGAGGGGTATTATGGGTTGAGGAAGAAGAAGTATCGAGGGGGGCGATAGAGGTTGGAAGTTTATTCATTGTGGCTTTTATTATATGATTTTGAGTTAATATAGGTTTTATGTAATTTTGCTTGGTTTTTCATACGGAAAAATAATGAACAAGTGCTTGAATGTCATAGGTATATTGTTGGTGCTACTGCTTCTCCCCTATTGTGGAAGACGGGATACACAACGAATTGAAGGGCAAAGCAGTAGTGCTCATGCGGCATTAGCTGGGATTGACTCGCTGATGTGGCGGCAGGCCGATAGTGCTTTTGTGCTGCTGCAGGAGTTCGTTGTTAGTCCTGAGGCGGTAGAGCTTGATACTTTTGACGGGCACTATTGCCAGTTGCTGATTTCGGAGCTGCTATATAAAAATGACTGTGAGCAGACCAACCGTAAGGAATTGCTTCAAGCCGTAGCTTATTTTGATAGCCTCGTGTGCGGGGTTCCCCCTTTGCAAAGGGGGGCGGGGGAATTAAAAACCCCGCAATCTCCCGACCTTAACGACAACCTCGTATTCCTGAATGCCCGCGCCCACTACATCAACGGCGTAGGCTGTTACGAGCGCGACAGCGTGGTGGAGGCCTGCAAGGAATACCTCAAGGCGTTGGAGGTGATGGAAGGACGGTTCGAGGAGAAGGAACTGGTAGGAAAAAAGGCTCAGTTTATGACATATATCTATAACCGTCTTGGGGATTTGTTTGAGGAACAGTTGTTGGCGGAACCAGCCATTGCTTGTTATAAACAAGCATTGTTTTATTGCAGACGAGAGTCGACATCTAAATATGGAATACCTGTTTTGTTATATCGTTTGGGAATACAATATGACATTGTTGACCAAAAAGATAGTACTGCTTTCTATTATGATGAAGCATTGGCAAATATGCCTGATTTTGACAATATCCATTATAGGGATCTTATGGTGAATAAAATCGTATTTGCCTTTTATAACTTAGACTATAGTACGGACTCCATCATTGAGAGTTTAAAACATTATGTCACACTTTCAGCAGATGAAGAAGAAAGAACATCGAGATTATTGACCCTTGGCAATATATTATTTGAAGCTCAACAGTATGATTCATCAAGGGTTTATCTGGAAACTATCTTTGAACAACAAGAAGACATTACATCCAAAATTATGGCTGCGGAAAATTTGAGTAGCATATACCAAATGGAAGGGGATTCCGTAAAAGCCCAAAAATACGCTTCGTTTCTCGTTGGCTTAACGATGTCGGAAATTGAAAAGAAAACAGAGGTCTCAAAGGTCAACGAAATGTTCAAAGAGCATTTGACTAAACAACAAGAGAAGCAAGCTGGATTGGCTCGAGAAAAAGCCGTAAAGAAAGCCTTGAAGATTATCATCTCAATTGCTATTGTGGTTGCAATTGCAATAGTCATTATGGCGAAACTAAGGAGTAAAAAACTATTGAAAGTGCAGCAAGAAGATGCGGATAGAAAATTTGGAGAGTCGGAACAACAGCATAAGGAGGAACTGAGGCAGAGGCAGGCAGAAGCGGAAAAGGCTTTGAAAGATAAAGAAAAACATCACCAACAGGAGATGGAAGCAAAAGAGGCTCAGGCAAGAAAAGAATTGGAAGAAAGAGATAAGCGACACGCTGAAGTGCTTGAAGCCGAGCGACAAACCCATCGCATGGAGCAAGCTGCCATATCTGGCCGATTGAAACGAAGCAACCAAGAAGTGCGCGAACTGAAAGACCAAATCAAGCAATTGGATGATTTGGCTGCAAAAACCGAAGTTGCAGCATCTTTCGATGAAGAAGCTATATGCCGTCTCATTATGGATCGGGTGAATGAAGGGCAGTTCAAATCGAAAATTGATTATATCATCTATAAGGATTCTGCTTTGGACAAACAACAATTGTTAGACCTGCGTTTGGCGGTCGACCGTCATTTCGGACAATTTACCGTTCGTCTCAAAAAGGCCTATCCAGGACTTACCAATAGCGACCTTGACTATTGTTGCCTTTATCTTTTGGGACTGACCGATGCCGATATTGCTGCCTTGATGCAGCGCACCTACAATACCGTTTTTCATCGCAATGGTAAAATGCGTAAATTATTTGGCAGTGAGAATCCACTTCCCGTCACCTTGATGGGTATGGCCAAGGATTCTTCATTCATTTGATTAATAAGACGTTAGTCAAAAACTCTAACCAATTCTAACCAACATGTTCTTGCAGGGGTTTTAGAGCCCCGGTACTTTTGCATCGTGATTTTAAACCTAATACACGATGAAAAAAGTAACAACATTGTTTCTGATGCTCTGCTTGATTCTTTTGGGAGCATTTTGCTACGCCAGTGGCGTGGCCAGAACGGAAAACAAGAAAGTAGAAGGCCCTATTCTAATAAAACAGAAAGTTCACCATGGAGGTACTGACAAGAGCGGAAGCATTGTGCCTTCTATTTATGATCATGTGCTTTCGGTAGTATTTAATGACAATCTTGGCCAAGTTGCTGTTGAAGTTTCCACGGCTTCAGGCGCTCAGGTAGATTGTCTATCGGTGCTCACACCGAATGGCTTGCAGGTCTACATCCCTAATGCTGGGAATTACATTGTCACATTTACACTCTCCAATGGAGATGAATACTATGGCGAATTTGAAGTTTTAAATTGATTGTAATATGAAAAGATTTAGTCTATTATTGAGTTTGTTACTGCTTTGTGGAATGGGATTAATGGCTCAGTCCCTTTCATACGAATATGATTATGACCAGGCAGGAAATCGTATCAGAAGAAGTGTAGTAACCCTAACGAGGGGCGATCAAAAAGGCGATGCTATTCCATTATTAACGGATGAATTGCCCGATGGTAATCGCATAACCTTGTTTCCTAACCCCACAAAGGGGGTAATCCGTTTTGAAATGGGACAGCCTGATGGCGTATTGGGCCATTACAGACTGTTTGATCTAAAAGGGACCCTTCTGATGGAAGGGGATTGTGAAAGCAATGCTTTCGATTTGGATTTGTCAGGACAACCCAATGGAGTTTATCTGATTGAATTCCAAAACAAAAATAAAGTTTACTCAAATAAAATCATAAAGGAATAAAGAAATGAAAAAGCTCGTTTGTTTACATAAGCATTTACACATCGTCACGGGATTGTTGTGTATTATTGCATCTTTCATCACTAATACTGTTCTTGCACAATCAAATGGCATCGTAGGTTCATTAGGTGGAGATGTCAGTGTTTCTCCTATGGGAATGGCTACTTATAGCATTCCTATTGATGTGGTTCCTGGAACCAAAGGAGTACAGCCCAATCTTGCTATTGTTTATAACAGTTCGTCTGGAAGGGGCTATTTGGGCTCTAATTGGCAGCTATCAGGTCTTTCGTCCATCACAAGAGTACAACGTACACAATATCCTGACGGAAGTATTGGTACCGTCAATTTGGATGGCAACGACAGATATGCTTTGGATGGTGCCAAACTGATGAAACTATCTGGAGGCGATTATGCATCAACCAATGCAAAATACGGTACAGAAATTGAGAATTTCACCAGGGTGACTTTAAAAGGGACACCCAATGATGTTTCACAATATTTTGTTGCTGTCACCGACCAAGGTGAGATTATTGAGTATGGCAACACCGAAGACTCAAAACAAAAAACGACAAACAATAAAGTTGTATCGTGGATGGTCAACAAGATTACTGATGCAGACGGAAACTTTATGACCATTTCATACGGTCAATCTACCTCAAATGGTGAAATTTGGCCTACCGAAATCAATTATACCGGCAATACTGCGGCTGGATTATCAACATACGCTAAAGTGGTATTCCAATATACGACCGACTCCAATATCAATACAACGTATATTGGCGGAAAGATTATTAGGCCAACCAAATTGCTAAATAAAATTCTCGTGAAATATGAGAATGAATTGGTCCGTCAATATGATTTCAATTACACAACCGATAGAAGCACACGACTTAATGCTGTTATTCTGAAAGATGCTTCTGGAGAGGAATTGACGAGAACAACTATTGGGTGGGGCAATGATGCAACTTCCAATACCATCAAAACCTACAACTCTCTTGTCGGTTATATGGTGTGTATCGGGGACTATAATGGAGACAATCTCCCTGATTTGTTTCTTAGTAGTTATGATTCTAATTCAAATGTGACAAGTTGGCAAATCAGATTAGGCGATGGAACCGGAAATTTCAATTCCGTCAGCTATTCCTCTACATTGAATGGTTATTATTATCAGTTTTCCACAATTGATATTGACGGGAGCGGAAAAGATGGGATAGGTTTCATATCCGCCAACTCAAATAACAATGGTTATTCATACAAAGTCATCAAACTCAACAGTAATTCACACACCATTACCACTAAGGCCACCAATGTTAATTCGAAATTTCATTTAGGAGATTTCTTGGGCCAAGGAGGGGTGCAGTTCTTGTGTGAAAGCAATCCAAGCAACAATTATATTACTCTGACAAGTTCTGATTTCAATGCCAGCATTACTGTTCATAAAGACAGTAAGATTTCTGTTACTGATTTCAACGGAAACGGGAAAAGTGATATACATGTCGTTCGTGGAACAACCGTTGACATTTACGAATACGATGAATCGTCTGCTTCGTTTGTAAAGATTTTGAATTCGGGAACACTGACAGCAGGAAGTGGTAAAGACTATTTCGGAGACTTTAATGGTGACGGAAAGCAGGACTACATTCATTTCAAGAGCCCTAACTGGTATCTAAAGATGTCGAAAGGAAATGCTTATACAGATGATATAACTCTTCCGTTTAACTATTCGACAAGTAGCTCCGGCGAACCAAGCTATCCGATTTTTGTGTTTGACTTCAATGGTGATGGAAAGGACGATATAGTTCAACCTGTATATAATTATAATACGAACAAGACGACTCTTAACATCTACTATTCACGAGGATTCGATAATGGCACCTATAACTATGAACTTCAATACGTGCAGAATAATGGTATTTACCACTGGGAAGACGCTCATTACCGTTTTGGCGATTTGGATTGTGACGGTAAAGTAGATATGTTATACATAGGAGCTATCCAACACGCTCCTGTATTGGTAAGTTCTAGAGAGAAACGGAAACACGACCTTGTTCTTTCTTTTACCAATGGTATCGGTAAATGCAGCACCTTGGAATATGCGTATTACAACTCTCCCAATATTGGTAATTTTGGAACTGTGGGTAAACGTGTACATTTCCCACTGGTCTCAAAACTGCGTGAGCCTAATGGAATAGGCGGTATAACAGAAACCACTTTCACTTATAGCCATGCCGCCTTTGATTTTGAAAGAAGGCAACTGCTTGGATTTGAATTATATCAAACTCATTGTCAAGGAACGAATACGAAAATGCTGTTTGATGTGAACGACGACTATCATTACCTTAACCTGCAACAGTCCTTGACTTATTATATGCAAAGAGGCAACAATGCTGTCGGAGGTTATATTGGTGATTCTTCTTATTGGGAAAACAGCCGAACAAACATTTATTATCATGAGATTTATAACACATTAAGCTATCTGGGGTTGTCATATAGCAGATTTATTCCTTACAACTCGATAAGCAGTAATATCAACAGGCTTGAAAACACACAGATAATGAGTAAATGCTGGCTCAATTCCACCGATGGGCGTTTGACAAAATCGTCGGTTGCCAACATAGACAATGACTCTCATTTGTGGATATCGCGTGATAGTACTGTCTATACCTATACGGACGTAACTATCCCCAATGGCCAAACCATTAAAAAGATATCTTCTACCAAGACTTGGAATAAGCGAAATGGTTTCACCCAAATGCCTTATCAATACACAACCTATGATTATTCGACTTCGGGTAGACTTACATCTAAGAATGTGTCAGATTCAGATGGAAACGTTGGAACTACTTCATACAACTATAATTATGTTGGCTTACCTACAAGTGAAACTTGTACTCCCAATGGAATGACAGCAAGGACAAAGTCTTTTGTCTACGGTAGCAAATATCGTTTTGTAATTCAAGAGACAAATGCATTAGGTCATAGTAAATCTGCCACTTTTGATGACTGGACGGGGTTGATGACCTCGCAAACTGATGTCAATTATTTGACTACAACATATCAATATGATGCTTTGGGACGCCTTACAGATGTGACTCGTCCGGATCGTACGGAACATCATATCAGTTATAATTGGAACAATGTATCTGCTTTTTCAAATGCAGTTTATTACACAAGTGAGACTGAAGTCGGACAACCTGAGGCCAAAAGCTATTATGACGTGCTGGGCCGCGCCATCCATACCTATGTGGCTGGTAGAGGTTACGATGATGTAGTATATAATGAACTAGGGTTGGTGAGCAAGACCACCTATGTGCCCTATTCCACGCCCAGCACTGCATTTGGAAACAAAACTTGGCACACCAATAACTATGACAACTATAACAGAATCGTTTCAGAAACCGATCCGTACACAAACCTGTCGTATTCTTACTATGACTACAACAATCCTACCATGCATGAGTATTTTGTTACCATCACAGATAATATACGCAACTCCCACCAGACAAGAAAGCATGATGCTGTAGGCAGAGTGACACAGGTAATTGATGAAGGTGGCACCATCAACTACAGCTATTCTTACCAAACAGAAGGTGGCAAGATTCGTGATTTGATGAGTATTAGTGTTGGAGGAAACACTACGACTATCAAATCAGATATCCGAGGTAACCGCCTCAGTATCCAAGACCCTGATGCAGGAACCATAACAAGCACTTACAATGTGCTTAACCAACTTGTTACTCGAACTGATGCCAATATGAACCAAGCTGCATACACTTATGACCTTATTGGACGCACAACGGAAATTGTCTATTCCAAAGGGACAGAATCGGAAACGATTACTTATACGTATGACAATGCAACTGGAAGCGGGATGGGAAAACTTGCCTCTGTGAAAAAGAATGGCAGTAATGATTGTATTTTTGTTTACGATGACTTGGGAAGGCTTTCCAACCGAAAGGTGTATGACGGCAATACGATTTATAACCATCGATACGAATACAACGATTTGGGACAACTGCAATATTTCACCTATCCTGATAGTTATTGCATTGAAAATGTCTATAATTCATACGGAGAATTGAAACAAATTAAAAACGCAGCAGACAATTCCTTGATTTATGCCGCCGATACGCGCAACAAGTTCCGCCAACCGCTGAAATGTCGCTACGGAAACGAAACCGGTGTGCAATACACCTATAATGCTTATGGCATGTTGACAGGTATCAAGAATGGTGATGTCGTTGGAAGTTACGACGTCAATGGTGTTGGTATCGAAATAGATGTTGATGTGAATTATTCCATCAATAACCAATACAGACAATTGGCATATTCCTACAATGACAGAGGCTTCATCGAGTCACGTACTGATGCTAAGGTAAACCAATCTGAAACTTATACATACGACAATTTGGATCGCCTGACCTCTTATACCGTCAATGGCACAACAGCAGCCTCATTTACATACGGGAATACAGGTAATATCCTTACCAATTCGAAAGTGGGTATATACAGTTATGGCAATAGCAAGCCTCATGCAGTTACGGATATCGCTGGCAATTCCTCTTGTCCTATCTCTGCCTCGCAATGTGATGTGACCTACAACCTGCGTAACAAACCTACTGCCATTGCTGAAAACGGCTATCGCATTACCCTTGATTATGACGCGGCGGGTATGAGGCGACACACACGTTATTACCAAGGCAATACGATGCAAAAAGCCACGGCTAAAATTTCCGATGTTTATGAATTTGAATTGGGTTCAGGTGCTCAGCGCAAGTTGGATTACATCTATGCCGAAGGGCAATTGGTGGCAGTGCATGTGAAGAGAGGAATTGTCGACAGCCTTTATTATGTGATGACCGACCACCTCGGCAGCTGGAACAAGGTGATGGACGAAGATAAAAACATCGTGCAGCAGACCCACTTCGACCCTTGGGGCAACCGTATGAGCTACACGGCTTGGAACACACCTCAAACCCAGACCACGTTCCCGTTCAGCCGAGGCTATACGGGACATGAACACTACGACAGCTTTAAAATCATCAACGCCAATGCACGCTTGTATGATCCTATGATTGGACGCTTCTTCTCGCCCGACCCCTTCGTGCAAGCCCCAGACTTCACGCAGAATTACAATAGGTATAGCTATTGCATGAATAATCCTGTGATGTTTAACGATGAAAACGGAGAATGGGTACATATTGTCGTAGGTGCAGTGATTGGTGGAGTATCTAATCTTGTCGGTAATTGGAGAAATTGCGATGGTTTTTGGCAATATGCGGCAGCTTTTGGAGCTGGTGCCGCTAGTGGTGCTGTGTCAGCAGCATTGCCAGGATGGGGTTCTCTTATAGGAGGAGCCATCACAGGAGCAACAAATAGTGCGATTGCCCAAACAGGCAATAATTTTACAAATAACGGGGCTTTTAATTGGGAGCAATTCGGAACAAGCTGTGTTGCTGGTGCAGCTGCTGGAATTGCCGGCTATGGAGGCGGAATGCTTGGAGCACGAGCAGCAAATGTTGCAATTGGTAGTTTGAATATCGTTTCCCCAGTAACCAAAGGATTTATTGGAGGGGTCTTAGGTGGTGGTATTGGAGGTTATACCGGTGGATTCGTTGGTGGTTTGGTGATGTCTAATGGGAATCTTGATGCCGCTCTGTCAGCTGGCTTATCTGGAGCTTACCAAGGGGCTGGTCTTGGAGGAGCAACAGGAGTTGCTGGTGGTTTTTATTATGCAAAAAAACATAATTTGAATCCTTGGACAGGAGTTAAAAAAGGGAGTGTTACTATTGGCGAGAACATGGTACGAGTATCAATGGCACAAAAGCAATTGAAAAATGAAACAATAAAGAGTGTTTGGCCTAAAGGATTAGAAGGATATATAAGAGAAGATGCGCGCATTATTAATCCTGAAGCAATGGATTTCAATGCACAATGGATTGAGTTTTTAAAAGAACAAAATGCTTATATTTATGATATAGGTACCCCGAATGGATCTCCAGTGTCTAGTCCATTTTATAATATGGAACAAGCTAGAACTATGGATTATTTAAATTTAATTAAAGTAAATGGCATTGATGGTAAAATAATATGGTATAGAAATGGAAACTAAAATAACGGATACGGAACAAACATTATTATTATTGCTTCATTCATTTGATTTCCTTCGTCGTGAAGGATATGTTGTGAATGAGTTAGAATTATATGGTATATATTCTTGTCTTTGCTATAAAAAAAGATGGTCTAGTTTACAGGTTTACATTGAATGGGCACCGAAAAACTATTTAAAAACTGTCATTAGAAAGAAACGTTTATTCTTCTATAAAGAGTTTAGTCTGAATAAAGCGTTCAGAATAATCAATAAAGACTATGTGAGTGAATATGAGCATCCAGCTTGTTACATAACAATGCAGAAAGTCATCAACTACCATTCTGAGTTTATCCAACAACACCTCATGCCAGTCATCCGTGATGAAATTTGGATTGATGAACTTGTAAAACGGAAAATTTAATGCATAAATGACCAAATTAAAGAATAAGTTGATTTGATTTAAGCTAAATCTCAAAACTGCTTCATTATTCGCAGACATTAGTATTAAAGAATAGAGTATGAGAACAATGACACATTTTATATTATTATGAAACCCAAAGGATTATTATTGTTTGCAATCTTGTTGAGCACCACGATGTTTGCCCAGCAAGGAACCAAGAACGAGCCTAACAAAGGCAAAAGAGTCAACAACACATTAGGCGTTTGCTTAATGGGCAAGACGATGGAGTGTAATGGCGTTACTGTGTCGTATATCGCATCGGAACAAGGCAAGATGGGCTTTGCCTTTGGTGCGGAATATGACCGTGAGTATATGCTGGGGGCGACGCCTCTCGGCCTTGTGATGGGCATCCGCATGGAATACAGCCGTCCTTACGCCAAGTTTGAAAATGAGGGGCAGACCCTCGAAGTGAAAGCCCACGACCTCACTGGAGTGATTCCCGTTATGCTGCAATACCACGACAGACTTGGCGACCACACGGAGCTTCAGCTTTTCACAGGTCCGAGTCTTGATTTGGTGGTTTTCCGCAAAACCAATGCTTCCATCGGGGGTATGTCGGGAAGCGGCAGTTATCTGTTTGGCAGTCCATTGGAAAACACTGGCAAACCTGCCTGGCATTGGATTGGCCTTTCGTGGAATTTCGGCATTGGAATCCAATACAACGACATCGCCTTCAAGATCTCCTCAGGTTATGGCTTGCTGAACCATTTCGACAAGGACTATACGGCACAGTATATGGGCTATCCTTTGCGAATCAATCGCCCAGTTATGGGAACGATAATGTTTAAACTTTAACTTATCGAATTACAAATAACAAACAAAACACATTAACTATGAAGGAGAAGAACAAATTCGTTTAATATTGCCTCCCTTTGGAGGCAAAACATAAAAACAAGGTGCTAAAAGAGTGATTGCTTTTGTGGAAGATTGCGTAACTCTTGAAGCACCCAGAGCAAAACAAAAAGACCTAATAACAGAGGGCTAATGCCCTTGGTGTATCAAGCCCGTTTTGCGTGGCAAAGATAGCAATTCTTCACGGGAACGGCAAAAAATACGGAAATAACTTAAGACAAAAGGTATTTACAACAATTAAACAACAGAACAAATGAATAAAAATGAAAATGAAAAGAATTGCAAAAATCTTTATTCCTGTATCAGCAATGATAGCTAGTGTCATCTTATTGTTGTCAGGATGCCATCAAGGGAATCACAAAAATCTCTTGCCTCCACAGAACAGGGATGGAGAACAGACTGAAGTCAAAGCGGATAGCTTAAAAGAAGATTCCATGAAAGCCTTCTTTGAACGGATGCGGCGATGGGATGCACTACATGGAGGAATGCGACAAAGAGAAAGCGACAAATGAAAACGATACTTTTATCAATAATTAAATCAATAGTCCGTTAAATTTTGAATAGCTACGCCGCGTAGGCGATGCCATAATATAAGAGTTCTTTGAAAAGGTTGGTATTTAATAGTCTGTTCGGCAGCTTGCCAGACAGCACGGAAAATCTG
>JAEEGF011957541.1_pt1 | contig 11453 bp, 4 predicted proteins | sample 9134171 | NCBI WGS metagenome assembly JAEEGF01 (sample SAMN16246542, study PRJNA631951) | gut metagenome | biome: gut microbiome; feature: rumen; material: AP-attached | host: Bos | place: Iran: Karaj | collected 2018-10
CGTCTTGCCCTGGTTGGTGAGCCGCACGCGGTGCACCTCGCAGCGGTGGCCGATGGGCACGAAGAAGAGGACATCGGCCTTAACGCCATCCTTCTCCCCGGTGACGCGGGTGTAGCCCATACCGTGCCGGCACTCGTAGAAGTCCAGCGGGGTCTTGCAGGGTTTCCAGCCCGGATTCCAGACCGTATCCCCGTCTTTGATATAGTAATAGCGGCCACCTGCATCCATGGGCACCCCGTTGTAACGGTACCTCAGGATACGGCGGAACTTGGCGTCCTTGCAGAAACAGTAGCCACCGGCGGTATTGGAGATAAGGGAGAAGAAATCTTCCGTCCCCAGGTAATTGATCCAAGGCCAGGGAGTGGCCGGGTTGGTGATGACGTATTCACGGTTGGCGTCATCGAAGTATCCGAATTGTTTCATAACCCACAAAGTTATATACAGATTCCCGGATTTGCAAATGAGTACAATTGTTTTTCCAGATTGTCACAAAGTGTTTTAAATATGGTATTTTCCATTATCTTTGCGTTACGACACAAAAACCGATACCTTTTTAACAATATGAAGAAAATCATGCTTCTTTCTGCCGCAGTCCTGGCCCTCGCAGGTTGCCAGAGCGGTGAGCCCCAGCTGGCTAACTCTTCCGTGAAGAAAGTCCTCAAGGCCATGACGCTGGAGGAAAAAGTTCACTTTGTGATTGGAATGGGTATGGCCGGCAGCGACGGCACCACCGCCGTGGTGGGTGCCACGGACGATATCGTCCCCGGCGCCGCAGGTACCACCTACCCCATCCCCCGTCTGGGCATTCCCAGCATCGTCCTGGCCGACGGCCCTGCCGGCCTGCGCATCAACCCCACCCGTCCCGGGGATGACAACACCTATTACTGCACCCACTTCCCTATCGGCACCCTTCTGGCCAGCACCTGGAACCAGGAACTGGTAGAAAGCGTGGGCGAATCCATGGGTGAAGAGGTCCACGAGTACGGCGCCGACGTTTACCTGGCCCCCGCCCTCAACATCCACCGTCATCCGCTGAACGGCCGTAACTTCGAGTATTATTCGGAGGATCCCGTGGTAGCCGGCAAGACCGCTGCCGCTTATGTGCGCGGCGTCCAGAAGAATGACGTAGGCACTTCCGTGAAGCACTTCGCCTACAACAACCAGGAGACCAACCGCACCGGTAACAACGCCGTCATCAGCCCCCGTGCCCAGCGCGAAATCTACCTGAAGGGCTTCGAGATCACCGTGAAGGAATCCGACCCCTGGACCATCATGAGCTCCTACAACAAGATCAACGGTACCTACACTTCCCAGGACAAGGGCCTCATCACCACCGTACTGCGTGACGAATGGGGCTTCAAGGGCCTGGTGATGACCGACTGGTACGGCGGAGACGACGGTGCTGCCCAGATCAAGGCCGGCAACGATATGCTGCAGCCCGGCACCGTGCTCCAGTATCAGCAGATCATGGGCGCCATCAAGAACGGCACCCTGTCCGAGAAAGAGCTGGACGTGTGCGTGACCCGCTGCCTGGAACTGGTGAAGCGCAGCCCCAAGGTGAAGGGCTATGCCTACACCAACAAGCCGGACCTCAAGGCCCACGCCGCCGTCACCCGCCAGAGCGCACTGGAAGGCATGGTGCTCCTGGAGAATAACGGCGTACTGCCCCTGCAGGACGTGAAGAAGGTGGCCGTCTTCGGCTGCACCTCTTACGCCTTCATCGCCGGCGGTACCGGTTCCGGCAACGTGAACCGCGCCTACACCGTTTCCCTGCTGGACGGCCTCAAGAACGCCGGCTTCCAGGTGGACGACAGCAAGAAAGATGCAGTCCTCAAGCACATCGCCGACGAAGAGGCCGCCTTCAAGGCCACCCTCCCCGAAGGAGATATGCTGGCCGCCTTCTACCCGGTTCCCCGTCCCACCGAAATCATTCCCAACGCCCTGGAGCTGGCCGCATCGGCCCTTAAAAACGACGTGGCCATCATCACCTTCGGCCGCAACAGCGGTGAATTCTTCGACCGCACCAGCGCCGACTTCTCCCTGAACGACGGCGAGCGCAAGCTCCTGAACAACGTCACCAAGGCCTTCCACGCCGTTGGCAAGAAGGTGGTGGTTGTGCTGAACGTGGGCGGTGTCATCGAAACCGCTTCCTGGAAGAACATCCCCGACGCCGTGCTGCTGGCCTGGCAGGCCGGTCAGGAAGGCGGCAACTCCGTCACCGACATCCTCACCGGTGTGGAAAGCCCTTCCGGCAAGCTCACCATGACCTTCCCGCTGCACCTGATGGACGCCGCTTCTTCCAAGAACTTCCCCATCGACGCCACCAACGAGGTCTACTTTATGAACCGCCGCGAAAACAGCAATTTGAAGGACGTGGACGTAACCCGTTACGAAGAAGGCATCTATGTGGGTTACCGCTGGTTTGACAAGCAGGGCCTGGAGGTTTCCTATCCCTTCGGCTTTGGCCTCAGCTACACCAGCTTCGAATATTCCGAACCCACCGTGGTGAACGACGGCAAGACCGTCACCGCCACCGTGTGCGTGAAGAACGTGGGTTCCGTGCCCGGCAAGGAAGCCGTCCAGCTGTATGTGAGCGCTCCCGCCGGTACCCTGGACAAGCCCGTGAAGGAACTCAAGGCCTACGCCAAGACCGCCAAGCTGGCCCCCGGCGAGTCCCAGACCCTCACCCTCACCTTCCCCACCAGCGAGCTGGCCTCCTTCGACGAGGAAAAGAGCGCCTGGGTGGTAGATGCCGGCACCTACTCCTTCCTGTTCGGCGCCTCTTCCCGCGACATCCGCTGCACGGCCCAGGCCGAAGCCGCCGCTTCCGAGGTGCCCGCCCACCGCGTGCTGCTGATGCAGTAAACGGAATGCCATTGCACAATAAATCCTGCCCGGTTTGGGCAGGATTTATTTTTCATTAACTTTGCCACAAGATATGAAACACTTTCTGGTAATTGCATCAAGTTTGGTGGTACTGGCAGCCTGCACCACCAAGTCTCCCATGGACAAGTACATAGATAATCTTATGTCCCAACTCACGCTGGAGCAGAAGATTGGCCAGCTGAACCTTCACTCCACCCCCGGCTTTATTTCGGCCGAAAGGGTGATGGAAGAGGATGAAAATGCGCAACTGCTCCATAAGGGCCTACTGGGTGGCGTGTATGGCGGCCCCAACCCTCAGTTGTTGCGCCAATACCAGGACATCGCCCTCCAGAGCGGCGCAGGTATTCCGCTCATCTTCGGAATGGACGTGATTCATGGGCACCAGACCGTGTTCCCTATTCCGCTGGGTCTATCCACTTCCTGGAATATGGAACTCATCGAGCAGACGGCCCGTGCGGCAGCCAAGGAAGCATCGGCCTGCGGCATCAACTGGGTGTACAGCCCCATGGTGGACATCTGCCGCGACGCCCGCTGGGGCCGTATTGCCGAAGGCGGTGGAGAAGATCCCTACCTGGGCGGAGAGATTGCCAAAGCCATGGTGTATGGCTACCAGGGCCGGGACAACGATTACGCTACCGATGAAGTGATGGCCTGCGTCAAGCACTACGCCTTATACGGCGGGGCCGAAGCCGGACGGGACTACAATTCCGTCTTCCTGAGCCGCCAGGAAGCCCTGAACGGATATATGAGGCCGTATCAGCAGGCCGCGTATGCAGGCGCTGGTAGCTATATGAGTTCCTTCAACGAGTTCGAGGGCATCCCCGCCACCATGAACCAATGGCTGATGGACGATGTTTTACGCAAAAGCTGGGGCTTTGACGGCTTCATCGTGAGCGACGCCACAGCCATTGCCGAAGAAATCGCCCATGGTATTGGCGACTTGCAGGAAGTGAGTGCCCGTTCCCTCCAGGCCGGCCTGGACATGGATATGAACAGCGACGGCTTTGTGGGTACGCTGCTGCAGTCGGTGAAGGAAGGCCGGGTTAAGGAGGCCGATATCGACCGCGCCTGCCGTCGCATCCTGGAAGCCAAATACAAACTGGGCCTGTTTGAAGACCCGTACCGTTATTTCTCCGAGGAGCGCTATGCCAATGAAATATACACGCCGGAAAACCTCTCCTTTGCCCGTGAGGTAGCCCGTGAATGCCAGGTACTGCTGAAAAACGAGGGCGTGCTGCCTCTCCGGAAGGGAGCGCGCGTTGCCGTAGTGGGTCCGCTGGCGCAGGACGCCGCCGCCATGGCCGGCACTTGGTCGCAGTCGAACCACAATGCCGAAAGCATCACGCTTTGGCAGGGCATCTCCGAGGTCACGCCGGCCACTTATGCCGAAGGCAGCTGGCTGCTGCGGGACGCCGCCCAGGAAGACGGGGTGCGCTACGGCCTCATCCGTATGTTCGCCCCTGGCATCCCCATCCCGCCGGTACATACCAGGCCGCAAGCGGCACTGGTAGCAGAAGCCGTAGCCAAAGCCCGCCAGGCCGATGTAGTGGTGGCCTGCGTGGGTGAGATTGCCGGCATGAACGGAGAAGGCGCTTCCCGGTCCGATATTACCCTTCCCGACACGCAGGTAGAAATGCTCAAGGCCCTCAAAGCCACCGGCAAGCCGCTGGTGATTGTCCTGGTAACCGGCCGGCCGCTGGCGCTCACCACCGTGGAGCCCCTGGCCGATGTCCTTCTCAACGTATGGAGCCCCGGCTCGGAAGGTGGCCACGCCGTTGCCGACGTGCTCTTCGGGGACGCCAATCCATCGGCCAAACTCACCACCTCATTCCCCCGTTCGGTGGGTCAGCTGCCGCTGTATTACAACCACAAGAACACCGGCCGTCCTCATCCGGACTACGAGCCCTACCGCAAGTTCACAAGCTGCTATACCGACGAACTCAACGGCCCGTTGTATCCTTTCGGCTATGGCCTCAGCTATACCACTTTCTCCTACTCGGAGCCCACGCTCAGCACCACGGAAATGCCTCTAAACGGCAGCGTAACGGCATCCGTAACGGTTACCAACACGGGGTCCCGCGACGGCGACGAGATTGTCCAGCTGTACATCCACGACATCTACGCCACCTCCACCCGTCCGGTGAAAGAGCTAAAGGGATTCAAGAGAGTACATATAGCGGCAGGACAGTCCGCGCAGGTGGAATTCACCATCACTGCAGACGAACTGTCCTACTACAATCACGAATTGGACTGGGTGTGCGAGCCCGGAGATTTCGACATCTTCATCTGCCCGGACTGCCAGCACGGGGCTTCCGCCCGGCTCAAGGTCATCTAGCCGGAGCGGAGCGCTACTGCTTCACGCAACGGATGCTGTAACCGTGGCCGGGGTTGGATCCTCCGTTTCCATCGATGCCGTTCTTGTCGGCATACAGTTCCCGCTCGCCCCAGATATCCAGACGGTCACCCGTATTGTTATGGTTGGGGCCCCAGCGATCCCCCGTGGCCGGATACCAGGCCACGCCGTTGTAAAGACGTCCATGGTAAGTGTTCCAATCATTCTGATACACCACGAACGTGCTGGAATTGAAGTTCTTCCAGGCTTCCGAACCAGGAATGTGCCAGCCCGGAGGGCAGGGATCGAAGATCGTCTTGGATGAAGCGGACCAATAGCTGCCGTTGCCGCCCCAGGAATCATAGCCGAACACGACGGTGGGATTCTTGATGCTGTTCTCGACACCGCTCCCGCCAAAGGAGGTAGCGGTACCCAGCACGGCCACCGGGGTATAGCTGGTGCGGGTCGCAGAGGTCAGGAAGGGATCCTTCCGGCCCCGCTGATAGGTGAATCCGAAATCCAGGGCATCGTCGGCGCCATAACAGTTGGTCAACGCGCCCAGATTCCGGTCCATGAAGACATAACCGTTGACAGGATATGTCTGCGCGTTCGCTTCCATGTCGTCTCTTTCGAACCACAGGTGCCAGCTCCAGAGAATGACATCCGAAGCGTCCTTGATGGCGATCAGCGCATTGCCCTCCACGTAAGGATTCCCGGTCGAGAAGTACACATATCCGTCTTCATAGCGGATGTCCCGGATGAGCTCATCCTCGGCCGGGGCCGTCGTGGTATTGAACGTCGCCCAGACCAGTTCGGCTTTCGCTATGGCAGCGGGGTCGGTGTCCTTGGATATTCCGGCCTTGTCGGCGGCTCCGTTTCCCTTGACCGTCGCTTTGAACATATACTTTCCGCGCCGGGGCACCAGGTAGCTGTTGGCGGCTTCCGTTGCGCTGAGGTCGGTCAGTCCCGCCGGATAAGTGTCCGCCTGGCGGTACAGTTCCTTGATCTGGGCGTCTGTCAGGACGCCGGTGTACAGGCGGACGTCGTCCATGGAGCCTGTGTAGTACTCACCGGTTCCATATGTGCCGAAGGTCAGCCCGTTGGTGAGATTATTGACTGCCCCCGTCATCAGGTATGCGCCGCTGAGGTTTCCGTCGATGTACAAAGAGCCGGCCATCGACTGGACATCCCGGATATAGGTCAGCATATGCCACTGCCCGTCTGCAACAGCTTCAGAACTGACGAACGCATAGTTGCTCGAGCGGCCTTCCCAGATCTCGATCCGGCCGCCGTTGAAACGAAGCAGCCAGCCATCGTAGTATCCGCCGTCAGTCCTGAGAAGGTTGCCAGAACCGGACGTCTGCTCGCTCTTCACCCAAACGTTCGCAGAGAAAGACGACTTGCCGAATTTGCCGGCGCCCTGCGCGATCATCCGATCGTTTCCATCGAAATAATAGGCGCCATCGGCATGGCCGAAACGATCCTCCGACAGCACAGGGCCCTGGACACTGGCATCGTCCCCGTCCTCCACTATGTTGCAGGCATTCCTGTCGAACGGCCAGTACTGCACAAGCACGGCGGGTTCGGGTTCAGTCTTCTCTTCCTTCACGCAGCGGAGGGGATAGCCCGACCTGGTGGCATTGTCCACGTGGTCGGTACGGAAACTGGAGCCACCGTACCAGGCCCATGCGCGATCCCTGTCGAAGCCCGTGCTGGTCCAGTAATAAAGCGATGAGGGATTGCCATACCCGAAATCATTCTGGCAGTTGCCCAGGAAACCTCCACCGGGCAGGTTTACGCCGGACATGCGGACCAGGTTCATTTCAGGCATGCTGGGCACTTTCCAGCCGGCCGGGCTGGGATCGTAAATAGTCTTCTCTCCATCCCACCACATGCCCGGGGTGTATTCATCCTCCGTCTGCCAATAGCGCTTGCTCCAGCCACGCATATAGGTCGTCGGATGGGCGATGCTGTAAGCGACCGTCATCCCTTCGGCGTCGAAATTGATGATCCGGAAAGCCGTCATGCGGTCCGGGAAATAGCTGGAAGGCGTGTAGCTGCCGTTATAGCAACCCGGGAAAGGATCCTTTCGGCCCCAGGCATAGGCGCAGCCCCGGTATTGGGCATTTCCTACGTCGAAAGCTCCCAGATTGCGGTCCATGACGGTAATGGTCCCATAATCGGTCGTTCCCGGTTCCTCCGTCACCCAGATAAGCCAACTCCAGAGGACATCGTCGACATCCCTGTCGTACCTGCCGGTGGTTCCGCCATCGCAGTCCTTGTAAACGGCCACATAAGCGGCACCAGGCACGAAAGAATCCGGCGTATTGAACCAGATGTACCCGTCTTTGTACGCGAACTGATACAGTTCGCCGTCCCAGATGATCGCCCTCCCGGCCTCGGCCAGTTCCCATAGGACGGCGGCGCCGGTGATGTCAGCCGGATCGATGGGCGTGGCGGTCGTCCCCGTCAAGGGATCCAACCCACCGTTGCCCTTGACCGTCGCCTTGAACTTGTAGGTGCCCGGCTCGCTCACGATATAGGTGTTGGCCGTGGCGTCGGCGCTCAGGTCGGTCGCCGGATTGTCGAACCAATGCTCGCCGGGATCGCCTTCGATGACCATATAGGGATAAGTTTCGCTGTCATCGCCGGGATTGGAGGTCGCATAATGACCCGCTGCGCACCATTTCAGGGCCGGACGGACCTTGTACTTGCCGCCGTTCAGGATGAAGGCGCTTCCGTCATCGCTGCCGCCGTAGCGGTCGACATAGCGGTAAATGTCGCCGAAGAAACCGTCGTCGATGGTGACGGTGCCCGGCGTGGAAGCGTTCTTTTTCAGCTGGATTTCGTCGATGACACCGCCAATGATGACATATGCGTGGCCGTCGGTCCAGATGATGCTGGTGTTCACGTCCTCCAGGATCACGGTTCCGGCGAAGTAATCGCTCTGGCCGTCCTTGCCGTCGATGCCGTCCTTGACCGTACCGTTGCGGACGGTGACGGCCTTGCCTTCTTCGTTGTTCTGCAAGTAGAGCTTGTCAAGGGTATGCCCGCCCAGGTCGATCACGCCATCGGCCCGGGTGATGGTGAGGGCCGATGCGATGTCCTCCCCGAGGACGAGCGTGGGATTCTCTCCCGCGTAAGTCTCGAACTGCCATAGCACAGCCTTTATGTTGTCGGCCGTCAGGACGAACTGACCTTCCACGATGGGTTCGTCACCCACGCAGATGGCGCGGACCGAGCAGCCGTGCGGCTGGTTGTGGGACGACATTTCCTTCGCACTGTTGGTGACATGGAGATAATAGGCTCCATACCCACCGGAATTCAGCGACCAGAACAAGCCTCTGCTGCCAATGCTTTGCCTCGCCCGGCTGTTCTGGTCCCTGACGCCGCCCAGGGGCAGGAAGATGGCATTCTCCGTGAAGCCGGGCTCCTTGCCGGAAACCTTCCAGCCCACCAGGGTGCAACCGGGCTCGAACTGGATGGTTGCACCGTCACAATAGACCCATTCGCAGTTGTCCAGCAATGCCTGTTCCTGTTCCATGGTAGGCATGGACCAGTTGGCTCCCCAGAGCGTGAAGGCGGTGTCCTCCGTTCCGTTCGCATCGGGGACGGAGTCCTTCCGGCCCTTGTAGGAATAGTAGCCGCCGACTACATCGGGATTGGTGTATTCCGTGACATCGGCATAGCTGGCGATGGAGGAACCCACGTTGAACTTCGCCCACCGGGGGCCGCCGGCCCAAAGCTGTACCCAGGGCTGGCTGACACCGCCCAGGGCGGGTGCGCTGCCGGAGGTTGCCGTGAGTTCACCGAAGTTCAGCGTAATCGTGACGACCTTGCTGCGGCCAATCGCGATGTCCGTAGAGGAAGCGCGTGCCTGGACCTCGCCGTCCGTGGTGATCACCGTAATCTTGAACGGGTTGTAGGTTCCTGCCGGAACGGCGATGAAGAAAGGAACCGCCTCGGCGCCGATGGCGACGCCTTCCTCGCCGCAGTCCAGGGTGACGCCATCCTTACCGCTTACCACGGCCGCATCCTCATTGATCGTAAACGGGCCGCTGAGCGGCTTGTCGGCCGTCAAGACGATGCTCTTCACCTTCTTTCCTTCCTGCGTGCTGCTCACTTTCACGCGCACGATGCCACCCAAGTTCTTGAACTGGAGCTTGGTATCATCGCTTTGCGCGAGCATGGGTGCCTTGTAAATGTTGCCGGGCACATATTCCTGGACGGGAGGAAGCGCAGGCGTTCCTTCGTTGTAGATAGCCGACGGGAAATACGCCTTGTAGGCGGGTTTGTCGGATTCCTGGCCGCTCTTGAGTGCGAACACACCCTGTGAGGTGGTGCTTTCGGTGGCGTAGACGCCCACATTATTGTCGGCGTCCACGATCGTGATCTCGTCGCCCTGACGCCAGAGAACGTCAAAACCGTCGCCATTGGGGCTCAGTTCCGTGCGGGTGGAAGTGTTTTCAATGGTGGCCGTGAACGCCCCTTTTTCCGGCAGGAAATCCTTTTCGCGCTGGCAGGAAACGATGGCAAGCGCGCCGATGACTGCCCAAATGATGCTCTTTTTCATACGTCTTTCCTCCCCTGGTTAAAAGTTGCCTTCACCATATTCGCCGCCGTTGCCGTACCCCTCGTTTCCGCCTTCTGTCGTGGGACGTTTCACCGTCACGGCGCAGGTGGCGGTCTTGCCGCCGTCGTTGGTCGTAACCGTAATCGTGGCCGTACCCTTCTTGACGGCGGTCACCTTGCCGGTCTGGTCGACCGTCGCTACAGCCTCGTCGCTGCTGCTCCAGGTCACGGACTTGTCGTTCGCAGTCTCAGGAAAGACCGTGGCCGTAAGGGTGGCCGATTCGCCCTCCGTCAACTCCATCTCGTTCTTGTCCAGACTTACGGAGGCCACTTTCGCAATGACCGTCACGGTGCAGCTGGCGGTCTTTCCACCGTCGGTGGTGGTCACGGTAATCGTGGCCGTACCCTTCTTGACGGCGGTCACCTTGCCGGTCTGGTCGACTTTGGCAACGGCCTCGTCGCTGCTGCTCCAGGTCACGGATTTTTCGTTCGCATTCTCCGGAAGGACTGTCGCCACAAGGGTGGCGAATTCGCCTTCCGCCAATTCCAGCGTGTTCTTGTCCAGACTCACGGAAGCGACCCTGGCGATGACTGTCACCGTGCAGGTGGCAGTCTTGCCACCATTGTTGGTCGTGACGGTGATCGTGGCCGTACCCTTCTTGACGCCGGTCACCTCGCCGGTCTGGCTGACCGTCGCGACCGTGGCGTCGCTGCTGCTCCAGGTCACGGACTTGTCCGTCGCGTTGTCCGGATTGACCGTCGCCGTGAGCATGAAGGAGAACCCTTCATCCACTTCCATGGCGGAAGCGTCCAGCGTCACGCCCGTCACGGGGATCACCTTGGCTTTCACCGTAATGGCGCAGGTAGCTTTCTTGCTACCGTCCTTCGTCGTGACCGTGATGGTGGCCGTGCCGGCCTTCAAGGCGGTCACCTTGCCGTTCTGATCGACCGAGGCGACATCGTTCGCGCTGCTGCTCCACGTCACGGACTTGTCCGTGGCATTATCCGGCTCGACGGTTGCCTTGAGCGTAAAGCTCTCCCCTTCCGTGAGTTCCTTGCTGGTGATGTCCAGTTTGACACCCGTCACCGAGTAGACTTTCGCGGCGACGGTCACGGAGCAGGTGCCCTTCTTTCCGCCGGCCGTGGCCGTGATGGTTGCCGTGCCAGCCTTCAAAGCGGTCACGGTCCCGCCGCTTACGCTGGCGACCTGGTCATTGGAAGAAGACCAGGTGACAGTCTTGTCCGTAGCATCGGAAGGAGAAACGGAAGCTTGCAGTTTCTGCGTATCCCCCTCGGTCATGTTCAGGGTGGAAGGGCTGACCGTCACCGAATCCACGGCTATGACGGGGGGCTCCTTCTCGCCACAAGCTGGCAACAGCAAAGCCATGGCCAACAAATAGTGTAGTCTCTTCATAAATCAATTATTTCTGATTCGGGTTTTTCAAAGATAACCCATTTCAACAAATCCGCCAATTAAATGTTTTTAGAAACGCCAATCAATCTGACACATACGACAATGCCCGGGCTTGGACCCGGGCATTGGATTGTTATTGGCTGACGGTGCCCTACTGGGCCACCGGAGCGAGGACGTTGTGGACGGGCCAGGACTTGGCCTTGGCGAGCTTGTACGGAGCCTGGGCGCGGATGTCGGAGACGGAAGCGC
>JAEEGF010147239.1_pt1 | contig 11452 bp, 8 predicted proteins | sample 9134171 | NCBI WGS metagenome assembly JAEEGF01 (sample SAMN16246542, study PRJNA631951) | gut metagenome | biome: gut microbiome; feature: rumen; material: AP-attached | host: Bos | place: Iran: Karaj | collected 2018-10
GAAATATTTGTATTACATTTATTTAACTAGTTTCTAACCTAAAAAATTGAAAGTCCAAAGTTAATTTATTTAGTGTTTCGTAAAATGCTTTTTTGTCCCAACTTTTGCAAACTTGCTAATTTGTAAATATTCTAAATAAGTGCTTTTTTGTTTTGTTGTGTAATTAGTTTATACATAGGTGTTTTGTGTAAAAAAATGATGTTTGTTCAATTCTAAATAAATGTTATAAAACATATAGGTGAGGGTGGGGTAAAATGGAAAAAATATTCTCCGCAAATTTGCGGAGAATAGGAGTTTTTTTTCTCCGCAACCCACCCACAAAAAAAACTCCCGCCTTTATAAAAAACGGGAGTGTGGGATAATGGTTATTGAATATAAGCCTGAGATTATAAGAAAAAAATTGCCGTATTAAAAAAAAAATGTAATTTTGCAGGTGCAAATCTGTGGGTGTCCACAAAAAAACTACTCTAAAATGATATTTTCAAGGAGCAAGTATCTGAAACAATTGATTGCGGCAAAAGGCAATGGTATGATTAAGATAGTAACTGGCATTCGTCGGTCAGGCAAGTCGTTTTTGCTAATGAATATATTCCATCAACATCTTGTTGGGGAAGGCGTTGCGGAAGACCATATTATTGAAATATCATTAGACAATCGTAAAAACAAGCGCCTGCGTAATCCAGATATGCTTCTTGACTACATTGACAGCAAGATTATAAATGACGGATTGATTCATTATATAATTCTTGATGAAGTTCAATTGGTTGATGATTTTGTTGAAGTATTGTTGAGTCTGATGCAAGATAAGAGAATGGATGTATATGTGTCTGGATCAAACTCAAAATTTCTGTCCAAAGATATAGTTACAGAGTTTCGTGGTAGAGGAGACGAAATTCATTTATATCCCTTGTCATTCAGCGAATATTATTCTGCCATAGGAGGTGACAAACAAGAAGCGTGGAAAACATATTATACATTTGGAGGCTTGCCACAGATACAACAATTTGATACCGAAGAACGAAAGATAGACTATTTGATAGACCTTTATGAACTTACATACCTTAGGGATATTATTGAGCGCAACCACATTAGAAATACAGAAGGATTAAAGGAGTTGATACGGGTGCTTGCATCAGGCATAGGTTCTACTACAAATCCTAAAAGAATCAGTAATACTTTTCAATCCACAGAGAAAGTAAGTATCAAGGACAGTACCATAAAGGAGTACATCGGGTATATGCAAGATTCTTTTCTTATAGAGGAAGCAATGAGATACGATGTAAAGGGTCGAAAATATATAGGTACGGAATCGAAATATTATTTTGCCGATATGGGAGTGCGTGCCGCAATTCTTAATTTCCGTCAGCAGGAAGAGACGCACATTATGGAGAACATTATATATAATGAATTGCGTATGCGAGGGTATCGAGTTGATGTAGGCCTAGTTGAGATGTGGACAGTTAATGCCGAGAAAAAAAATGTTCGATTACCATTGGAAGTTGATTTTGTCGTTAACAGGGGGGCAGAACGAATATATATTCAGTCTGCATATCGGTTGCCTACAGAAGAAAAGGAAGCACAGGAAAAACGCTCTTTACTTAACACTAATGACAATTTTCGCAAAATAATAATTGTCAGTGAAGATATTAAGCGCAAAATAGACGACCAGGGTATTATTACGATGAGTCTATACGACTTTTTATTGGATTCATCTAGCATTTAATACACCTAACCTCTGATTTCGTGTTACCCACACAAAAAAACTCCCGCCTTTCTAAAAACGGGAGTGTGGGATAATGTTGATTTATATCCTTTCAAACTTAAAGTACACAAATCCAAATCTCTTTACATAGTTGCCTTTCCGTTCAAAACCATAATTTTCAATCTTGTTTATAAAGTTCTCTATGCTGTCGAACCTTTCATCATTTCCAAATTTTGTTTCTGGCTCAACTATTATCATTCTGCCGTCCAGCCTTAATATCCTGTGTGCTTCAACAAAATAGTCGTCATAATTTGTTCCCCACAATGACAAGCAAAATACCGCAACATCATAACTTTCATCGGAAACTATTCCTTTAAGGTTTGACATATCGGATTGTATTACAGAAGAATCCTCGGAATAATGGTCAAATCCTTGAACTTGTCTATTACTAAGCATCGATTTCAGTTTGTTCATACCGCATCCCATATCGGCAATTCTGTTGAACCTGCCACTCCAGTCCGATATGATTTCTGCAACCCTATCTACGGGGTCTTCTTGCCATTCGCGTTTTGCAATCTCCCTTTGCCTATGATATTCAATGAATTCATCCTTGTTTTTCTGGAATCTTTCGTGCATTGTATTGCTACGGCAAGTATTTCCAGCACGATGTATCTCGTTTACATACGATTCCGCATATTCCATTTGTTTGGGAGTAATGTCCATTGCTTCTATTTCAATATTCTTACGCTCTATAATCCTGTCCTCAAGACCAGATTTCAATGCGTCCATTGCCATAGATATTAAGCGACTTCTCAAACCTTCGCTGTTGTATGCTTTTTGTAGTGCTCCATCCATAACAGCTTCACCAAGAGTTTTCTTGGTTTCTATAATAAGCATTCGCCTCTTGTCCCACGACCACTCGCCATCATCGGTAGTTATTTCAACTTGCGGTATTATAACATCTACTTCCTTGAATATTGAACCTTGCCGGTATATTCTACCAACCAACTGAACATAATCTGAATTTGTCCACGGAGCAGATATTATTATCATCCTGTCGCAGCACTTTTGTAAGCCGTCAACACCTGTTGTAATTGGACTCGAAGCGACAAGAACATCAATGTTTCCATTTGCGAAACTACCAATAATATCTCTTCTTGTTTCCTCGTCATCATTTCCTGTATAGGATGCAACCTTGTACCCAGACTTCGACACCCGGTCATAAATCATTGGAATAATTCCTGTAACGAATTGAGAATATATAAGAGTGCCTTTCTTGAGTTTCTTTTGCCTTATTATTTCGTCAATCTTAACGCTCGCAAGAATCTGGTCAATGCCAAGCATATCATTATTGTTCTTGGCAAGCAGTTCGTCAACAATAATGTCACCATCTACGGGAATGTACTCTGTATTAACCTTTATGTCGTATTTAGGAATATATCTGAAGCCATTCATCAGCAATGCCTTGTATGCTTCGTGAATGTTGTTAATGCTGGTCTTGTTCTTGATTTCTTCGTATTCTTTGCCTGTAAGCAATTCCATCAGCGACTTGACTTCCTGCAAATTGTTGATTATTGGTGTTGCACTCATTGCAAGAACCTTAAGGCTAGCGTTTTGTTCTCTTGCAGTCTTAATCAGCTTGTTGATTTGCTGATTTCTCAAAGATATATTGTCCGTATCCCGAACCTTCACATTTTGTATTTCGTCAAGGCATATAAAGTCAACAATGTTGTTTCCAAGCAGATACTCTATATATTCTTGAGTGTTTGGCAATTGAAATTTCTCATAGTTGAATATTATATAGTTGTATGAGTTCCTGTCCATTGAAATGATGTCGGATGGGAATTTTGGAACATATATCTTGCTGTCAGGATATACTTCTAGAATGGATTTTTCGGTGGTGGCAATTACAGCATTAGGAACTATATATACAGAAACTCTTGAATTTATCATTCTCGAAGCAAAATCTCTTGCCAACGATTTTCCAGCACCTGTACCACACCAGTTTCCATAGTAGTTGTTCGAAGCAATACGGTACACCATAAGTTTTTGCATTAGGTTGGGCTGATACTTGAACCTGTAATTTTCATCGACCTTAATATTTACAACTTCATCGTACTCACGGAAGAATTCGGTCTTGATTGCATTGAAGAAATCTCCACCTTCTTCGGCTTTAAGTTTTGCAATGAAGGTTTCCTCATACTTCAGTGTTTCATTCCATAAGCGCTGTATGCTTTCCAATTTGATGAACTTTTCTCCCTCGCCACTTGCTGTGAACCTTTCGTTGTCGTATATATGCAGCGACCTCATTACAAGTTCTGGCAAAGTATCGTCAATTTCCTTTGCATCTATGTAGTCGTTGCTTTCCGTAGATTCTGAATCGTTTATCCTTTCGTTTTGCAGTTTCTCCTGTTTTTCGATTTCTTCATTTATTATTTCCTCTGCCTGTAAGTCGCTGATATTCGAATCTTCCAGAGTGTTTTTCAGTTGTCCAAGAGTATTTATTCGCTCTATGGAACCTGCTGGTGAAAAAGCAAGTACTTTCAGTTCTTCGGGCAACTTTTTCAGTGATATTAGTTCTATCAACTGATGGTTGGTCATTGCTTCGAGGTCGGTTTCCTTAATCAAGTTTAAGATATATGATTTTGTAAAGCCCCTATTACATATTGGACAGCCTGTACCGGTTAAATGATTACTCGGTTGTTGCCAAAATTCCCCGTGTTCAGGGCAAATAATACAAATCTTTGTCGTTGCATTTACATAATCAACTTTTGAATAATCATACTTGTTCCCATGAATTTCTTTTGCCTTGATAATAAAATCTTCTTTCGTTTTTTTCGTATTGCCAGAACATATTGCACACCCATTCCCCTTCAAATGGCCATATGGCGTCTGCCAGAATTCTCCATGTTTAGGACAAATTATACATACCTTTGCATTAGCATTTACATAATTTACCTTTGAGTAATCGTACTTATCTCCATGAACAATATGTGCTCTATTTATAAAGTCTTCAGTATTAAACTTTATATTTCCGCTACATTTAGCACAACCACAACTACCATTAATATGACTTCCTGGCGTTTGCCAAAACTCGCCATGTTCGGGACATATGATACAAACCTTTGTGTTAGTATTGATATATTTTACTTTGGAATAATCGTATTTATTTCCATGGACAATATGTGATCTATTTATAAAATCATCTTTACTTAACCTCACATTCCCACTACATTTAGGACATTCGGCTCCTTTCAGATGATTTATTGGCGTTTGCCAAAACTCACCATGTTCTGGACAGACAATACAGACTTTAGAATTTGCATTAATATATTGAACTTTTGAATAATCATATCTATCGCCATGAATCGTTCGTGCTTTATTTATAAAATCTTCAGTATTAAACTTCGCGTTTCCACTACATTTTGGACACCCTTTCCCCTTGGCATGATTATATGGTGTTTGCCAGAATTCTCCGTGGTCAGGACATATTATACATACTTTTGTTTTGCTATTAGTATAACTAACTTTTGAATAATCATACTTATTTCCGTGAACTTTTCTTGCTTCTTCAATGAAATCATCAGTAGTTTTTGGTGTTATCCCAGCACACTTTGGACACCCGTTCCCTTTGACATGACAATATGGCGTTTGCCAGAACTCTCCGTGTTCAGGACATATTATGCATATTTTTGTTTTGCTATTAGTATAACTAACTTTTGAATAATCATACTTATTCCCGTGGACTTTTCTTGCTTCTTCAACGAAATCATCAGCAGTTTTTTTCGCTACACCAGCACATTTGGGACAACCTTGACCTTTCTTAATATGATTATATGGTGTTTGTAAGAACTCTCCATGAATAGGACAAATTATGCATACATTAGTGTCTGTACCCTTATACTCGACTTTGCCGTAGTCGTATTTATCCCCGTGAACTTCTCTTGCCTTAAGAATAAAATCTTCAGTGGTCATCTTTTGTGCCATACAAATGATATTTCTTTATGATTACAAAAATAATATAGTTAACGAAACTTGTGTTTATTTTTGTGCAAATTTGTGATTATACAACAACACTACATTTTAGCAATAATTAGCAATGCACAGAACAACATATTGCAAATAAAATCAGTGAACTGATCCGATGCGTATATTCCGTGGCATATATTGTTTCTAATATTAAATGCAGTTTGCTCTGTAAGTATTGATTTTAAACATAGGATTGTTTCCTCGGGGTAATGTTTGTCTTCGCCTAATTTTGAAAGAATGCTATCTAATGAAAGGTATTTAGTGCTGTTTTCTTTTTGAATTATTGAATGTCCATATATAGATTCGTATTTATCTCTTGCTATGGCTTCAATTTGAGTTGTTAGCAAATGGCAAGATGTAATATAATCTTCATCAAGAAATGCATTGAGACCTCTGGCAATTATGTCTTTGCGATTAATGTTAATATCGCTATTATCATATATGTATTTCATTGCATTTTCTGTTGTTAGATAGTTAGATTTTTTACCATAATCAAGCATTTTCTCGATGTAAATAGCGAAAAATAGGTTTACCATTGTTGTTTTGAATATGCTTTGCGAATTAGTGTCATGACTTAATGGAGTTCCTCTCATAAATGATATATTATGCATACAATCAAGAACATTTGCGTCCCCATTAGTATTATATGAAAAGATTGCAATGACATATTTTGATATTGTCGTAAAGAAATCTTCTGGACATTTCATTGCTTGTTGTTCTATGTTTAAACATTCATCAATTACATTTGTTGGTATTTCGATTGGGATTTTTAGCGAATGAATATTCGCACTGGATAACTTGTTCGCATTATTTATTTTAGTTGATAGAGTTTGGGAAACGGATATGCTGTATTTAGAATATAATTTTGCAATTTCGATTAGCAAACAATGCTGTCTTAAAGAATTTTCAAAATCCTTTCCTGCTATTCGTTCAAAATCTCTTTCAAGATTTTGTAATATTGGTTTTATTTTATCTTTGTTATTTTTAAGTGATTGACATATATATTGACATGTTCTCAGCATATACCAATACGATGAATAATCGTGTAATTCATCAAACTTTGCTTCGTACTCCGCATATTTTTCAATTAGAATCTGGCATAAGTCATTATAGTCGTTTTTTAGGCTTTTGTTATTGATTAACTCTATAGGATATTTCCAAAGGTAAATATTATTGTCAGATATGATATTTCTAATGAAATCATACACAAACAATTTCACTTCTTTTATGTAATCGCTGTTTTCACCCATAGAACTTGCCATTTCAATCAGTTCCTTTAATGCGACAAACTTTTTTTCATCATATGTCTGGATTACCAAATATGAATTTCGCAACTCATTGAATTTTGCAATATAGTTTTCTTTGCTCATATTCATGTGATTTTTTGCGCCAAAAATACAACAAAACATATCCCTTCAAGGAATAATATGATGTAGTTATTAACAAAAAAGCGATTGATTTCTCAACCGCTTTCTGGTAGTAATGATTGTCACTATATTTTTTTTATAATTTTATTGTTTTCCCAAATGCCTTCCATTTTAGAACCATCGGATAATGTGAGTTTTCCACATCCTTGTCTATTGCCATCGACAAAAGCCCCTTCATATATATCGCCAGGCCAAATAAATTTACCTAATCCGGTTCTTTTGCCATTTAGCCATGCGCCTTCATAGATATGACCTGAACCCCATATCATTTTTCCTTTGCCACTTTGCAAGCCATTTACACAATCACCTATATATACATCTCCGTTAATCCAACAGAATATCCCTTTGCCATTAGGAAGATTATCCTTGAATTCTCCTTCATAAATGCTTCCGTTAGTGAATGTATATTTTCCAATTCCACAACATTTGCCTTCAGAAAAATCGCCCTCATATGAATTACCTTCTGACCAAGTTATCTTTCCTTTGCCATGCATCTTATTATTAAAAAACTCGCCTTCGTAATATCCTTCTAATTTACTATTAAATATTCCTTTGCCTGATCTTATGCCATCAATCCAATTGCCTTCATATGTTGAATCGTTATCCTTAAATTTACCATATCCAGATGGAAGACCATCCAAGAAATTTCCTTCGTAAGTATATTTATCAGAAATCAGTTTCCCCTTTCCGTTAGGTTTATTGTTTTGCCATTCTCCTGTATATTTAGCACCTTCATAATCACATGCTATTACATAAGTTTTGTTTTGTTCAAGATTGTTATTTCCCATTTTGTATATCTACTACAGCTCAGTCAGCGTTTTTTTTCAAAAAGAAGCCCCGAATTTAATCGGGAACTTCTGTATTTTTGTCCATTTTTCAGTTGTCGTTGCTCGCAACAACCCTACAAATTTGGACTTTGATTCCGTTATCAGATGCTGAAACAAGTTCAGCATGACTGGTTAGCGGGGTCAATCGTCAATCTACAATCTAAAATCGTCAATCGTAAATCGTCAATCCCTTAGATTGTCATACCACCGTCAACGCTCAAGGTAGCACCGTTGATGTATGCAGCCTCTTCGCTGGCGAGGAACAGGTATGCCGAAGCAATTTCTTCGGGCTGTCCGAGACGACCTACCGGAACCTTTGCTCTCATGCCGTCGAGTACATTTTCGGGCATCTTGGCAACCATGTCGGTTTCGATGAAACCAGGAGCAACTGCGTTTACAGTGATGCCCTTCTTGCCAAGTTCGCGAGCCAAAGTCTTGGTCATACCGATAAGACCAGCCTTTGTTGCTACGTAGTTGGTCTGTCCGAAGTTGCCGTACAAAGCAACAACCGACGATGCATTTACGATACGGCCGTAGCCCTTTTCGAGCATGTAAGGAGTGATAGCCTTGATGCAGTAGAAGCTTCCGCTGAGGTTGATGTCGATAACCTGCTGCCACTGTTCGATAGTCATCTTCTTCAAGGTGCTGTCGTTGGTGATACCTGCGTTGTTGATGAGGATATCAATCTTTCCGTACTTGTCGTTAACTCTCTTTGCTGCTTCGCAAACTGCCTCGTAGTTGCTCGAGTCGATAGCGTCGAATTCAGCTTCAAGGCCCATTCCCTTCATCTTTTCGATGAAAGCGTTGCCTCTTTCTGCGTTACGAGCCCAAAGAATAACCTTTGCGCCTTCCTGTGCGAATCTGATGGCGGTAGCTGCGCCAATACCAGCGGTTCCGCCAGTGATGATAGCTACTCTATTTTCCAATCTTTTCATTGTGTTAATTTTTTAAAACCTTTCTGCATTTAATAATTTTGCTGTTCCAGCTATTGCGACCTTTCCGTCGGCATCCTGAAGGGTGCACTTGATTGTTCCGCGGTGCTTTACCTCGTCGAGTTCAACAACTTCGAACACTGCATTGTAGTCCTGCTCTACGAATACCGGTGACATGAATTTCATTTCCTGGTACAGGTAGATAGTGCCTTCGCCCGGCCACTGTGTTCCGAAAACCTTCGAGAACACTGCACCTGCGAAGAATCCGTGTACAATGCAACGCCCGAATATGCTCTTCGAAGCATACTCGGGGTTGATGTGTATGGGGTTGTTGTCGCCGCTAATCTGAGCGAAAGTGTCAACATTAGCCTGCGTGTACCTTACCTTTTCGGTGTAGGTGTCGCCCAATTTTATCTTGCTCATAGTCAACTTGTTTAGAAAACCATTGGCTTGAGGTTCGGGTCGATGATGAGGGTAGCCTCGGTTGCTGCCTGGATAGCTGCAACTGCGGTATCCTTGTCGCCGAATTCGGTGTTGTATTCCTTCAGTACGATACCCTTGTCGGTAACTTCCATTACGCCCATTTCGGTAACGATGAGGTTAACCTGCTTTGCAGCTGTGAGCGGGAGGTTGCACTTGTGCAATATCTTGAAGTTGCCCTTCTGGGTGTGTTCCATAGCAACGATAACGCGCTTAGCACCAACAACGAGGTCCATTGCGCCGCCCATACCCGGGGTAAGCTTGCCAGGAATCATCCAGTTTGCAAGGTTTCCTTCTTCGTCAACCTGCATAGCGCCGAGGATGGTAGCATCCACATGTCCGCCACGGATGATTTCGAACGAATGAGCCGAGCTGAATGTTGCTCCGTCGGGAAGAACTGAAGCGTATCCGCCGCCAGCATCGATTATGTGTTCGTCCTGTTCGCCTTCGGCGGGTTTCGGTCCCATTCCGAGGATACCGTTCTCGCTCTGGAGGTACAATTTTACGCCTTTTGGCAGATAGTTCGGAACCATTGTAGGCAATCCGATACCCAAATTGACAACATCGCCGTCGTGGAGTTCGAGAGCCACTCTCTTTGCGATAGTTTCTCTAATTTGATTTTTATCCATCATACGTAATTTTTTTTTAGTTAATTATCTGTTTTCCAGTTCGAATTTCAGTCTTTCGGTGAGCAGAGGGATAATCTTGTAGAGGTCGCCTACAATACCGAGGTCTGCTACTTTAAATATAGGTGCAAACTTGTCCTTGTTGATTGCAATGATGAATTCCGACTCTTCCATACCTGCAAGGTGCTGGATTGCGCCCGAAATACCGTTTGCAATGTAGAGGTTAGGACGAACGGTCTTACCAGTCTGGCCAACCTGACGGTCGTGAGGCATAACGCCTGCGTCAACCATTGCTCTTGATGAAGAAACTTCGCCGTGAAGAACTTCTGCCAACTTACCGAGCATTTCGAAACCTTCCTTCTTTCCAACGCCACGACCACCCGATACAAGAATCTTTGCATCAGCAATGTCAACCTTGTTCGAAGTAACCTTTACATTTTCAAGAAGTTTTACTTTGAACTTCGACTTGTCGAAATTAATCTTTACATTTTCAACTTCACCCTTTCTCGAGGTGTCCTTTGCCATTTTCTGCATAACGCCCGGACGTACGGTTGACATCTGTGGACGGTGGTTGGTACACATGATGGTAGCCATGATGTTTCCGCCGAAAGCAGGACGGGTCATCATAAGTTCCTTGGTGTCTTCCGAAATTTCGAGCTTGGTGCAGTCGGCGGTAAGACCGGTTGTGATACGAGCCGACAGACGTGGACCGAGGTCACGGCCGATAGTAGTAGCACCGATAAGGAAGATGCTCGGCTTGTAGTCGTGGATTATCTGTGTGATTGCCTGAGTGTAAGGCTCGGTTATGTAGTCTTTCAAGCATTCATCTTCAGCAATCAGTACATGGTCTGCACCGTATGCGATAAGTTCCTGTGCCTTGTCGGCGATGTTGTGTCCCAGAAGGACTGCATAAACTTTTTCGTTGAGGGCTCCAGCGAGGTCGTGAGCCTTGCCCAAAAGTTCCAATGCAACTTTTTGTATTACGTTGTCGCGCTGTTCGATGAAAACGTAAACATTCTTGTATTCTGATTTATCCATGTCTTACCTTATTAAATGATGAATTTTTCTTTTAACTTGCTAATGATGAGGTCAACTGCTTCTTCTGGGCTGACTTCGTAGGTTTCGCCTGCAGGCTTCAGAGCCTTGGTGAACGACTTGAATACTCTTGTCGGAGAACCCTTGAGACCGAGGAGGTTTTCATCTGTTCCAGTCTTGTCGGCGTTCCAGATTTCAACTTCACGGTTGTAAGCCTCAACGATACCGTTAACTGTCATGTATCTTGCCTTGTTAGCTGTTGCGAGAACTGTGAAAACGCATGGCATTTCGGTTTCGAGGATTTGGTAACCTTCTTCGGTTGACTTCTTTACGCGGCATTTCTTACCATCGACTTCGAGGTCGAGAAGGTACGAAACTTGCGGAAGTCCGAGGT
>JAEEGF010534206.1_pt1 | contig 11452 bp, 10 predicted proteins | sample 9134171 | NCBI WGS metagenome assembly JAEEGF01 (sample SAMN16246542, study PRJNA631951) | gut metagenome | biome: gut microbiome; feature: rumen; material: AP-attached | host: Bos | place: Iran: Karaj | collected 2018-10
ATAGAAGCCTATTGCAGTATTGATATTACCTGTAACAGCATACACTGGCCTAAGGCACAGACCTATAAGAAGCGTATGCGCAATGGGATGATGATTGGACAGCGGCACAAGTCCAAGTGTCTGCTCTATCTGATTGATACTGTCAGGGGTTATAATCCCCGGGTATTCATAGAGATATCCGGGAAACCAGAAGATAAGGCATATGATGAATGAGAACAGAAAAACTCTTTTTGTAAAAATATGTTTCAACCCTAAAATGATACTTTTATAGCCCTTTTGCTCAGACATAGTCTCATCTGCAGTATTGGAACATTCCTTGCATATAAATAACACTTCATGGGCTCTACCTAAGAGATACCACGTAAATACTGCATTCACTGCATGATAAAAAAGAAAAAACATCCCCATAAATACAACAAGCAGTACGATAACCTGAAATAATCTGTTATCGTACTGCTCTTTAATATTATTATGATTATAAAATGTATATAAGAAGCCAAATACTCCTGATGTAATGAAAGACAAAGTTTTATGTTCTTTAGAATAATCCTGCTCAAGCCTATAAAACGTATAAATCGCAGCCAAAAACACTATCCCCAGGATGTTCTGTGCTCCGATTCCTGCGAGACTTTCAATAGCCCAAATCGATACAAATGCCTGACAAAATGCTCCTAACTTTGTATTGTTATTCATAATTAACTATTCTCCAGTATAATTATCAGACTATTCATCGAGTTCGTAATATATCTCATTTTCTAAATTATACCTTACAATAGATTTCCAATCATCAATACTGTCAATATATAAATTATATGCTTCATCCCAAGATTTATAACTGCTATCCAACCTGTGATCCGTAGTCATGATTCCAAGACTATCTATATAATTGGTCTTCAGATACTGTTCAAAATAATCTGTAACCTTCTCTGCTCCTAATATATTGGTATGGGTACCATAGTCATTAAAATCCTCTTCATAAACCAGCCCCATCTCATCTGTATACTGATTCATATCAAGGAAATTATAGCCATGATTCTCTATAATATCAGACATATAATTAATTTTCTTTTGCTCATCTTCATTGACAGTAAACGGTGTTATAACGAAAAGAGCATTAAGGTCATTTTCTTCAAGATATTCTAGCAGATCCAGAAGATATTCTTCCTGCTCAGTCGGCATAGCTTCTATATCTGTAACAGATGACGCTTCAGTTTTAGTACACGGTCCAACTTCAGTCTTAGCAACAAAACCTTTTAGATCATCCGGATACTCATAGAAGAAGGTTCGAAGCTGACTGACAAGAGCCAGCGTTTTCCAGTTTGAGTGATATTTAAAGATGTCAAAATAATATGTCAGCCTCTCAGAAGGGTCCTCAACCATGGCATTAATAGTATTAATCCTATTAACAGAGTACTTCATGTTATCTGTAACTTCCCTGGTATGTGCCATATTGCCAAGAAGATCCTCGTCTCTTGCTGTCCACATTCTCATCTCAAAAATAAAGAGATCCGGTTTTTGAGTTTTTAATACTTCCTCAACAAGATACTTAGTTGCTACCGGTCTTTGCATATTTGAAGACAAAGGATAGATAGTAATTCCCATATCACCATATATTTTTGGAGTAGCAAAAGCAGGATATACAGGTGATGATCCTATGATAACAGCATCTATAGAATTGTCCTTTTCTGAATAAAACCCTACAAATCTATCCTTGACATCACCATTGGTTCTTACACAATAAGTAAGATGGATCAAAAGGAATATAACTATTAATATGAAACTAATCGATTTTAACAGTTGCTTTTTTTTCATTCTAACTCTACTGGTATATTAAAAATCTTTGTATATAAACTCTGCAGCACTATATCCCGGGCCATATTCCGCAAGAAAGATGCAATAGAATAATAATCCCAAAAGGATAATCCATCTGATGATCAATCCCTTACTTGCTATGTATTCTCTAACATTCTTAAAGCCACTGAATCTACTAGGCTTTGTAACATCCTGTTCCTGACCAGCACTTACTTTTTTTAAGGACGAAGCACTTGCACTAAGCATCTCCATCTTAAACTGGATTGAAGATACAATAATTAGGATCATCAATGAAAATATCAGTACTCCCCAGTTATATATATCAAGGCCCAGATTTAAAAGACTTCCATCTACAAAAATCTGAGGGTTGAATACTGTAACACTTTCTTTGATCATTCTAAGCGCATGGTGCACATTATCTGCTCTAAAGAACAAGTCTCCTATGCACACTAGTATAAAGGTTCTAATAACTCTCACGCAATCAGCGAACTTACTCTGCATATTTATATGCAGCTTCTTGGCAAAAAGCCATGTGAAAAAGGGGAGTGAGATCTCTCCAAATACTATATATCCCCAATGTAAGACGCCTGATCCAATTACATACTTCGGCTCACCGCCATGCCACATTCCTACGGAAAACCAAAGAATAAACATTGCTACATAGGTGGAATACTGTTTGCCCTTCTTTTTACCAAGTTTCTTTTTCAATCTCTTGGTAAGATCCGATATCATCTTGGTTCTAAGAAGTGGATAGAAGACGTTATCCTTCATCCAAACTCCGAGTGTAATATGCCATCTTCTCCAATATTCTGATATACTCTTAGCCAAAAATGGCGTAGCAAAGTTCTCGGGAAGTACAATTCCAAAACATTCTGACATACCAATGACAATATCCATACACCCGGAAAAATTAGTATAAAGCTGGAAGGCAAAGCATACTGTTCCAAGTATTATAAATGCACCGGGATACTCTGTGTCATTGTTATAAATAGCATTTACTATTACAGCAAGTCTTTCTGAAATAACCAGTTCCTTAAAAAAACCCCATAGCATCCTTTGAAGGCCAAATGTTATATTCTTATAATCAAAGGGATGATATTCAAAAAACTGTTCTCCACTATCTCTGGTTTTCATAATAGGACCTGAGATCATAACCGGGAAATACATTCCATAAAGGCATGTCTTTAAAAAGCTCTTCTGTCTAACACCAATTCCATTGTAAACTTCTATAAAATACCCTAAAAGAATGAACGTATAAAAGGAAAGGCCAAGCGGAGTTGCAACATTACCGCCGGTAATAAGCTTGACATACTTTAAAGCTATAAGTATACCGAGTAGAACAAAAAGCTCTGCTGATAAAATCAGTCGCCTTTTTTTCAGATCATTCTCATCTGTTTTGGACAAAAGAAAAAGTAAAAACCATGTCACAAATGAAGTTATAAGCGGATATAGTACCAGGTAATAATTATTATCATCGCGAACATTATTATAAAAGAATACTAAGCTGGCAATTAAAAGTACCACCCACTGACCCTTATGCTTTGTAAACACAGGTACTATGTAATATAAAGTTAATAAAAGTGCAAAAAAGCACAAAAAATCAAAGGAAGTTAAACTCATTTATAGTAATCCTCAAGTTGCATTTAAAGTCACTTAACTATCGAGGTAATATATTTGTTTTTATTTTCATAGTCATCCGGAATCCTGAACGAGAATGTTGCATTACCTTCTTCGTCTTCTCCGTCTTTCTCAAATCCCTGCAGCAGATAGAAGTCTTTGACCATCTTATTTTTGGCAGTAGGATAGTAATAGCCATAGATAGTTGTTATGCCCTTCTCTTTAGCTTTGGCAACAAGAGCATCCATCATAGCAAACTCCATATCTCTTTTTAGGACGCGACAACTCATAAGCCACAAGTCAATATGCAGCTCTTTATCACATGTATCACTATTCTCTCTAATATTACCTATTACCAGTGATACAATTCCATTATCTCCAAATTTATCTTTCAATCGACCATACAGCGTTATATTGGCCTGATCGGCTGCAGCTTGTTCTATATCGTCCTGAGTATAGCGCTTAGTTGTGAGATTAAACTGATTGCTCTTATTCGTAAGCTGTGCAATTCTTGGCATATACATTTTTTCAAAAGGAGCTATATCTGCAGTCATCTCAAGGCTTTTAAGATACTCTCCATAATCAGAAAAACTCTCTTCAAGACTTGCCCTTTGTATATTGGCCTTATACATCTCATTACGCTTCTTATCATCTTCAGAGATAAGCGTTGCTTCGAAAAAGCCCGAATGATCAAGAATTCTTATATAATGTTCCGGGCTGTCCATCTCCGGAGTTCTAGTTCCTGGTAGCTGTTTTTTGACAATCTCACGTTCAGCAGGATTGTCATCCACAAATACAAGAGATTCCGGAAGAACATTAAGCTCTGCGGCAATAGCCTTTAAGTTTTCACTCTTCGTATCCCAATTTGCCTTGATCAGTACAAAATCGTCTTCTTTTAGCTTTCCGGCAGGATGATTTAAGCCGGCCAGAGCGTTCTCTCTTTCATTTTTGGAATCAACTGTAAGGACTATTCCAAGATCCTTCTGCATCTTAATATAATCCTGAAACTCAAGATATACCTGACCCAGATTCGTTTCCTGGCCTATCTCTATACCATCTACTCCATCATCTCCGATAACGCCTCCCCAAAGGGTATTATCAAGATCGAGAACCAGGCCTTTTTTGTTTTTACCAAAAATAGACTTGATTATATTAGCAATATTATAAGATAGGGTGGGTATTGCAGGAATGCAAAGAGCATATTTATACATATGCCATGCCATAGGATCTGACCATTCATCAAGTCCATAACAGCTTGAAAGGTAATTAATATCATTAATAAAAAAGCTGGTACCTTCAGCAGAACACTTTCTGGCATATTCACTAAACTTCTCGTTGAGTCTGTTTATAAAAGACAGTCTTCCATGAATATCATAAACATCTCTATTGCCAAGAAGTCTAAAAAATGGTGCTTCAAAATTGTTCTGGATTATAGGACAATGATATGTCTGGTTTAACTTCTGCCATACACTTTCAAAATGTCTAAAAGTAGAATTGAGCTTAGTCTCTACAACTTCATCACTATCTTCAAGTGTAGGATATTCCTTAATATTCCTATTACTGGTATGAATATATATTATATCCGGTTTAAAATTGCTCAGATCTTCACCTGGAAAAAAAGCATCCTGATAATACTGACCATATTCAGATTCATAAAAAATCGGCTCAATTCCATAATTTAACAAGAACAGCTCTAAAATGCGTATTATATCATGAGTAGTTGATCCACCAAGAACCGCTATTTTCTTGGTTATTCTCTTTGAGCCATCTGCAAGAAGAGTTTTCTTTAAGCTCTTTGATTTCTTCATTATATAATTTCCATCAAAAGGATATTCAAGTTCTTGCATAGGTCTCCCTCTCTCTTACTATTAGTTACGATCATGTATATAAATACATCCAATTAAGAAAGCATTATCATCCAGCATTTATTTCTACCAGTTCGATAATGCCAATACTGTTATTGTACATAAAAACAACTCTGTCATTATCTATACAAGGAGCCACTTCCGGTTCCTGCATTATGGTATAATGCTTATCCGAAAGTTCAGTAATAGCCTTATCAAGATTATCAACTTCATAGCAAAAATGATATGGCGTATTCTTGTATCTTGTAAGTAACGGATACATTGGAGAATCCTTATCTACAGGCTCTATAAGTTCTACACGGTAATCACCATTGATAAGAAATTCAATATTAACCTTACGTATTTCATCATACTTAGCAGGTCTTTCAACTACAAACCCAAGCTCTACATACTTGTTCCTGCTCTTTTCAAGGTTCTTTGCAAGATAACCAACATGATGTATCTTCATCGTTCTCCCACTTAATATAAACTATTATTACATTGTATTGTTAATCACCGTATCGTACAATTAACTGTATTATTTTAGATATCAAAGCTTACTGATTATGATATCTACCATTTCGCCTACGTTCTTCATTGATACAATCTGACCCATAGTGAATTTGATATCAAATTCCTGCTCTATTGCATTCATAAGATTAATATGTTCAAGAGAATCCCAGCCATCTATATCATCTGCTGTAGTGGAATCATCTACTGTAATATCATCATCTTCAAAAACATCTCTGAATACTTCGTTTAATTTCTCAAACACTTCTTCTCTTGTCATTATTGGTTCCTCCATGGTTATTTAACGATAAAAAATCAAATTAATTATAGATAATTACAACGGCAACTTTTCAAAGTTATCTCTAAGCGGGCCGAAATCCTTACACTCATTATCGATAGAATCTAATAACTCAACATATTTCTCGTTAATAAGTGTTTTATAATTATCAAGGTTATCATATCCCTTCTTGGTCCAAGCAAAAGGATGTGTCAGAATCTGAATCTTCTTGTGAGCCTTGATAGTTTCTGTATCAGGATAGCCATATCTCCATATATGATTAGCATCTGACATATACTTAACATCCAGTTTGGACTCAGGCGTAGCCTTAGGATCAAATGTAAAGAACTCGTCCTGATATGCATTAATTATTCCGGGAAGCTTTATATTCTCGGCAAGTATATCAGGAGAAGGTCTGTGAACTGAAAAAGAGTTCACTTCAAAACCCAGCATATTACTAAGCATATCCATCTCTTGCTGAATTCGCTCTCTTATAAGCTTCATATCTGTCATGCCATTAAGTGCAAAATGAAGTCCGATATGCTGGCCTCTCTCATGCATATCCGTAAGGATATCTCTATTCTTACGAGAGAGAATATTATATGAGTTATTAGTCCACTGAAAGAAAAATGTAGATCTAAAATCCTCACTTTCCTCTACTTTAGAAAGTGCATATGCTCTTTCTACAGAATATTCAACATCATGCCTCATAATGATAAATGAGTCGCGTTCCAGCGCCTCTTCATATGTGGCATATAATCCTGTTTCTTTGATTGCTCTTATTATCTGTCTATAATCTTCATATGAAAACATGATAAGCTCTCCTTATATTTATCAGCCCTTTGGATATTCTCCTGCTATAACTTTATCAAGATAAACACGCCATTTTTCAAAAATCGCTTTTCCATTAGCTATCTCTTCTATCTTGGCAGCCTCTTGTCCGAGACGCTTAGCAAGCTCTTTATCCTCGATAAGTCTGCATAAACCTTCCACCAAAGCATCCTCATTCTTGATAGGAATAAGAAGACCATTCTCTTCATTATTCATCACAGTTCTCGGTCCACCACACGGACAATCTGTAGCTACGATCGGCATTCCCATAGCCATAGCTTCCAGAAGTGAATTCGGAAGTCCTTCCCAATCAGATGTGAAAGCATATACTTCACCCTTCGGGATTTCTTTTTCAAGTTCATCACTTCCGCCCATCAAAAAGATATAATCCTTGGCATTATTCTCTTCTATGATTCTTTCAAGGATTTCTTTTGTACCATCTTTGGAATCCGGTCCATATATCTTAAGAACATAATCCGGATGCTTCTCGTGAACTCTCACAAAAGCTCTGCAGAGCATTGGCTGATTTTTGAAATCGATAAGTCTAGCATGATGAACTACTGATTTCTCCTTTACAGCAGGATGAGTCACTCCAAAATACTTAGGGTTTATCGGGTTCAGAATTATAGTGGAATTATTCTGAAGATATGGTTTAAAAAAGTCTCTCTGACCAGTAGTCTGAAAAACAGCTCCGGACGCTTTAGGAAATAACCACTTGATCTGAACTTTATCCGAAAAGTGATCATAGTGCCCTGTAGGGTCTGTTCTGCAACATACTATTACCGGAACATTGCTATTACCTGCTGCCATGAGTGCTCTATAATTAGCTCTGTGTGCAAAAGGAATCAGAACATCCGGCTGATACTCTTTTACGAATTCCCTTAAATATTTAATACGTAAGAAGAACTTTGTAATCCTGTTCTTCTTCTCATCCTCTTCGCGGAGTCCGACATGAACTCTTGTGACTCTCTCATCAAGTTCAAATTCATTCTTGTCATACCACTCTGTCGCTATATAAACCTTATAGCCTTCCTGAGCGAACTGATTAGCAAGGTTAGATACTACTCTCTCCGCTCCTCCCTGACATAAGCAATTAAGATGAAATGCAATCTTTTTCATTATCTAAGTACCGTTCCAACTTTTATTTCAAAATCAGCATCGTATCTGTCAATTCTGATCGAGCCATCAACTGTTCTTACGATCGGCTTACCATCAAATATATCAACGACTTGTCCCGGAGCGAATTTTGAAAAATCAATCATCTCGTCAAAAGGATGTGCTTCCCATACTGTAACCTTGTGATCCGAATCCTCTGTATCTGCATAGCAGAACGCTCCTGGGAAAGGGGCTGCTACACCTCTGATTAGATTGTATATATTACGTGTTCTGTCAGTAAAATCAATCTTACCATCTGCAGCAGTACGCTTATTGTACCATGAATCAAAATCCTTGGAATCAGTGCGGATAGGGATCTCTCCCTTCTCCATATAGGTTGTAACTAGTCTTCTGATAAGATTCTTAGAACAGATCATATTCTTATACTGCGCTGTTCTGATGTCATCATGTTCATTTATCTGGAACATCTCTGTAGCAAAGACATTGGGAGAATCCGCCTTTTCATCATATCTGAAGAGATTAAGATTAAATCTTGAATCTCCAAGAATCATAGACCAGTTAAGAGGAGATCTTCCTCTTCCAAAAGGAAGATAGCCACAGTTTCCATGAAAGCCATAAATTCCTGCCTTAAAAGCGTCAAGAACTTCCTTAGGTATGAGCCTCTGCCATCCCATAACAATACCCAGATCAAAGGTATTCTCACTTATAAACTTTAGTGTCTTTTCATCCTTGAGATAATAGCTCTCTGCTTCAAATACAGGTATGCCATATTTGTCAGTAAGAAATGACAATCCCTTAAAACCGGAAACCTGATTTTTTTCTGTAACCTTTGGAGCAATCGTTATGACAAGATCAACTGGACACAGCTCCTTTTGAATAAAATCTATTATATTCTCTGATGTATCTTTTACTCCAAAAACAACAATCTTATAGTGCATGTCATACCTCTTAATTCTATGCCTAAAAGCAATTGAATAATATGTTCATCATCCCAGCATTTAAGTATATCGGTGTAATCATCAAAAATAGTCCGGCGCCCTGATATCAACAGCAAATCAGGGGTCGGACACTTACATTGAGCTATTCAAGTATTTTCTAATCTTATTAAGCTCATAATCATCCTATCAAAAGAACTTATTGTAGCAATTACAGTCTCCAATAATCAAATTCTGAACCCTCATAATCCTTAAGTTCATATATTCCTTTGAGATCCATGAATACCTTAGTCTTATGAGAAGGATTGAAGAACTTAGCTATATCTTCAGGCTTATAATCCTTGAACTCTTCATGGGCAACTGCCACTATAACAGCATCCATATCCTTAACTGCATCAAGTGTATCAAATTCTACACCATAGAGTCTCTTAGCTTCATCAGCATCAGCCTGAGGATCGACTATAACGGGATTTATGCCGTATTCTCCAAGCTCTTTTACAATATCAATGATCTTAGTATTACGTGTATCTGGGCAATTCTCTTTAAATGTAAATCCAAGTATTGCAACCTTAGCATTTTTGACCGGTATATCATTAGCGATAAGACGCTTTACAGCTGACTCTGCGATATACTTACCCATATCATCGTTAATACGACGACCGGAAAGAATTATCTGTGAATGATAACCAAGTTCCTCTGCCTTATATGTAAGATAGTAAGGATCTACACCAATACAATGTCCGCCAACAAGTCCCGGGCGGAAATTAAGGAAGTTCCACTTAGTTCCAGCAGCTTCAAGAACGCTCTTGGTATCAATTCCCATTCTATTGAAGATCATTGAAAGTTCGTTCATGAAAGCAATATTGATATCACGCTGTGAATTCTCAATAACTTTAGCTGCCTCTGCAACTTTAATTGACTGAGCCTTATAAACACCTGCAAGAGCAACAAGGCTATAAACTTTCGCAACTGTTTCAAGTGTCTCTTCATCCATACCTGATACAATCTTGGTGATAGTATCAAGTCTATGTACCTTATCACCAGGGTTGATACGTTCCGGTGAATATCCAACTTTGAAATCTACGCCGCATTTAAGTCCTGATTCCTTCTCAAGGATTGGTACACATACATCCTCTGTAACTCCCGGATATACAGTTGATTCGTAAACTACTATAGAACCTTTTGTAAGGTACTTACCAAGTGTATGGCTGGCACCTTCTACAGGTGTAAGATCCGGTGTATGATCATCGTTAACAGGAGTCGGAACTGCTACGATATGGAATTTACACTCTTTTAACTTCTCAGGATCAGCGGTGAATTCTACTGTTGTCTCTTTGATGGCATCATTTCCAACTTCTCTTGTTGGATCTATTCCTTTCTTATAAAGATCAACCTTAGCAGCATTGAAATCGTATCCTACAACTTTGATCTTCTTAGCATATGCTACAGCAATAGGCATACCAACATATCCAAGTCCTACAAGAGAGAGCTTCTCTTCTCCTGAAAGGAGTTTTTCATATAAACCCATGATTTAAACCTCCGAGATTTAATATATAGTGTATTTTATAGCCAAAAACATATTTTCACCTGTCATCATGTCATTAGCTGATAAGTTCATTTTCATATGACCGTGAACATTATAACTCATATAAGCAAATTCTCCAACTTTTCTACATATAAATCCATATGGAGAATATTCTTTTTACAGCATCAATCATTATAACTCAATTATTTAAAAACACCAACTTTTTATCCCTATTATATGATACTCTTATTAGGTGGGAGTTCACATACCGCTGATCGCATGATGGTATGTAAACAGAAATCCGCCATAAAAGAGGAGCTTACATTGAAAAAGAAATCATCAGTTATTTACACCTTTTTAATCTATACTGTTCTATACATAGTTATCATTGCTTTTCTGATGCACTTTTTTAAAAATCAGGGCAAAAGTCTTGTTTATAACGGAGATGGCTGGCGTCAGCATATCAGAGCCATGGAATACTATTCCAGATGGCTTCACGATCTTGTTGCAGGTATATTTACAAATGCTGATATGCCAGGTACATTCGCATTCGGTATAGGCTATGGAAGTGATATTGTATCTACACTTGCATATTATGGAATTGGAGATCCTCTTGTTCTTCCCGCTGCCTTTATCGACTCATCTAAGGTTATATATCTTTACAGCGCACTTATTATGATAAGACCTTATCTTGCCGGTCTTTCATTTGTTATATATTGCTTTACTAGAATTCATTATAACAAGGAGACTGTCAAAGGTTATGCCATCCCACAGCTATCTGTGATCATCGCAGCTACAATATCCTATGCTTTCAGCGGCATGGTCATATATATCGGAATGCTGCATCCATTCTTTGTAATTCCTCTTGTAGTATTCCCTCTTATACTTACCGGCATAGAAAGATACTTATACGACAACAAGCCATCATTTCTCATATTAACCATCTTTCTTGCAGGAATAAGTAACTACTATTTCTTCTATACAG
>JAEEGF010620522.1_pt1 | contig 11452 bp, 9 predicted proteins | sample 9134171 | NCBI WGS metagenome assembly JAEEGF01 (sample SAMN16246542, study PRJNA631951) | gut metagenome | biome: gut microbiome; feature: rumen; material: AP-attached | host: Bos | place: Iran: Karaj | collected 2018-10
GACGCAAGTTTCAGTCCCGTTAAATATTTATCTTATGAAGTTGATTCAGCACGTGTTGAACAGAGAACTGAATTGGATAAATTGGTGCTTGATATTGTAACTAACGGTGTGTTAGATCCAGAACAGGCTATTCATTTAGGTGCAAGTATCCTTCGTGAACAACTATATTCTTTTGTGGATTTAGATGCTGTTAAGACAGTAAGCCCTGTAGAGCAGACTCATGTTCCTGCTCCGGATCCGGTACTTCTTAAGTCCGTTGATGATCTCGAGTTAACAGTTCGTTCTGCTAACTGCTTAAAGGCTGAAAGTATACAGTATATTGGTGACTTGGTTCAGCGTACTGAAGTTGAGCTCTTAAAGACTCCGAACCTCGGTAGAAAATCTCTTACCGAAATTAAGGACGTTCTTGCTCAGCGCGGCTTGTCCTTAGGTATGCGTCTTGATAACTGGCCTCCTGCTGAGTTGTCTCAAGGTTCTAAGTCATAACAACATTTATTTTATAAGGAAGATATCATGCGTCATCGTATGAGCGGTCGTCAGTTGAACCGCAATAGCAGCAGCCGTGCTGCATTATTCCGTGCTTTAGCTGTAGCCTTATTCAGAGAAGAAACTATTAAGACTACTTTACCTAAGGCTAAGGAATTACGTCGTGTTGCTGAACGTCTTATCACTATTGCTAAGGTTGACAGTGTTGCTAATCGTCGTTTAGTATTTGCACGCACCCGCGATAGAGATATCGTTACCAAGCTTTTCAACGACATTGGCAAGCGTTGTCTTGAACGTAATGGTGGTTACACCCGTATTTTAAAGTGCGGTTTACGTCCAGGTGACATGACTCAGATGGCTTACATCAGCTTAGTTGATCAGAAGCCTGCTGAAGTTGCTGAAACTGCAGAAGCTTAATTTATTTTAAGTAATAAAAAAGACCTCGTGTATGCGGGGTCTTTTTATCTTTTTTTAGCTTGACTTTTACAGTACACCGTATATAATTAAACGATCATTTTTTGCTTTTTAGCAATTGTTAATTTTTATACAGATTGTATATTCTGTCAAATGAGGAATCAAACTTGAACTTCTCAACTGATACTTTTAGACCGCAGCAGGCTAATATTGAAAAAATCTCTCAGACTCAATCAATAATTAGACTTGAACCATTTGAACAAAATTTCGGTCTCACTTTAGGTAACGCCTTAAGAAGAATTCTTTTATCATCTATGCCTGGTTGTGCAATCAATGCAGTAAAGATCAAAGGCGTAGATCATGAATATACTACTAAGGAAGGCTTGCAGGAAGATATTCTGGTTTTACTGTTAAATCTTAAGAAGATTGCAGTTGAAATTGAAAATACAACCATGAATGAAGCAGTGCTTTCTTTGCATGTTAATGACCCTGAAACGTCTTCAGAGGATAACCATAATTATAAGTCAGATTATGTTGGTCCTATTACTGCCGGCGATATCTATTGTCCAACAGGTGTGAAGATTTTAAATCCGGAATTAGTTATCTGCCACATTACTCATCGTTCAGTTCCGTTCATTATGGAAGTTTATGTTGACAGAGGCAGAGGCTTTGACAGAGCCGATTTACGTTCTTCTAATCATGCTGAAGATCATAGAGATCATGGCGAAGGCCGACTGCTTGTTGATGCTACTTATAGCCCTGTGAAGAATGTTGCATATAGAATCGAACCTTACGAAAATAACGAAGGCAGAGCTCTTGAAAGTCTGGTGATTAGTCTTGAAACAGATGGTACCATTACTCCTGAAGATGCCCTGAAGCATGCTGCAACTATTTTCCATGAACAGCTTGACGCGTTTATCAATATCAGTTCATTTAGTGAACCTGTTGTTGAGGAAGATAATGAACCTAAGATCAATCCACAGCTTCTTAAACCAGTTGAAGAGCTTGAACTTACTGTTCGTTCTGCTAATTGTCTGAAGGCTGAAGGTATTAAGCTTATAGGTGATCTTGTTCAGCGTACTGAAGTTGAGTTGTTAAGAACTCCAAATCTCGGTAAGAAATCTCTTTCTGAGATTAAGGATGTTCTTTCACGCGAAGGTCTCTCTTTGGGAATGCGCATTGAGAACTGGCCTGAAGCAGAGGACGAACCTGAAGTTAAATACAGACTCTAATTTAAGTCCTATTAGAATATTAAAACCACCTTTATGGTGGTTTTTTGTTATTAATCACTCTTTATATTGAATATAACAGACTATTTAGAAATAATAATTTACAATCAATCTTATTTAGTTTTATAAATTTATTTTCGATCATGAAATTTTGAGGGATATTTATGAACAAATTTTTATTATCAGCTCTAGCTGTAGCTGTATCAGTTGCAACTTTTGGCTGTAACAGTGATAACTCAGTAGGCAAAGGCACGGTAACAAAACAAGCAAAAGAGCAGACCGTTTTATCAGGCAAGCTTGATAACAAGCCTGTTTATATTTATCTCAATGGCGTCAATGCAGGATCTGCCAGTCAGTTTAAACTTCATGAAAAGAATAATGTCTATAAGGCTTCTGTAGCTCTCGAAAAAGGTACCTATAAGATTAAACTTGGTGATTCAGGTCTGACCTGTGGTACTACTTTTGGACCAGATGCTGATGCCCGTATTTCATTCGGTACAGCAACTCAGATGTCAAACTGTGCTAAGGGAGAATTTGAGCTTAAGGTTCTCCTCCCAAGTACCTATGACTTTACCCTTAATTATACCAAGGATGTTCCAACTCTCAGTATTTTGAGAGGAACTAAGAAAGTTGAAGTTAAACGTCAGCCTCCTGCAGTAGACTGTGATAAGTGGAATGGTCAGGCTATTACAGCGAATGTATCCAAGGCATGGAAGAATGGAACTGTAGTTAGAGATGCTTATACCGGTCAGACTGCTACAGTTAAAAACGGTAAGGTAACCATGACTCCTTCCCCTGCCAGTGAAGGTATTCTTCTCCTTGAAGAAGCCAAAGATAAGGCAACTCCTGCTTTCTCATGGGATAATGCCAATGTTTATTTCATGCTGACTGACCGTTTCAACAATGGAGATAAGTCAAACGACCATTCATATGGAAGAAAGTTTGATGGTGAAGATGAAATCGGTACATGGCACGGCGGTGACTTTAAGGGTATTACCGCAAAACTTGATTATCTCAAGAAGCTGGGTATTAATGCCATCTGGGTGACACCGATTGTTGAACAGTCACATGGCTTTGTGGGCGGTGGTGTCGAACAGTCATTCCCATTCTATGCATACCATGGTTATTGGGCTATGGACTTTACGAATATAGATAAGAATCTTGGTTCTGAGGCTGATTTCCAGGAGTTTATTGATGAAGCTCATAAGAGAGGCATCAGAGTTCTTGTTGACGTGGTTATGAATCATGGTGGTCATGCAACCTTAAAGGATCTTCAGGACCTTGATTTGCCAGAACTTGTGAACAAAAAAGATGAGTTGCCAAAAGATTATTCAGATTTCAAACCTGTTGGCATGTACGGTACCTGGAGCAGTATCAACGCATTTATAAACACCAAGACCAAGGATTGGAAGAAGTGGTGGGGGCCTGATTGGGTTCGTGCAGGTTTGCCTGGATATCCTGAACCAGGTGTCGGTGACGCTGATATGGCTGTAGGCGGTCTTCCTGATTTCCTGACGGAAAGCAACAAAGCTGTTTCTCTGCCTTATTTCTTAAAGCATAAAAAAGATACCAAGGCAGTTGATTTGCCAAATGCAACCATAGTAGATTATCTGGTAAGTTGGCATACTTATTACGTAAGAAAGTTCGGTATTGACGGTTTTAGATGTGATACTGTAAAACATGTTGATCCGATTGCATGGAAGAAGTTAAATGAATCTGCCGTAAAGGCTTTAAAGGAATGGAAAGCTGAAAATCCATCAAAGAAGCTTGATGATTTACCATTCTTCATGGTTGGCGAAGTGTGGGATCACGGTGTTGCAAAGGACCTCTGGTATGACAACGGCTTCTCAAGTATTATCAACTTTGACTATCAGAGAGAATCAATGTCTTATTCACAGTGTATGAAGACAGCTGATGACGTTTATTCAAAATATGCAAGAATGATTAGCAGTGATCCTGGCTTCAATGCTATGTCTTATATTTCATCTCATGATACCAAGCTTTTCTTTGGCGATTATAAGGATTTTGCATTACAGAAGCGTGCTGCAAACAGCTTCATGATGCTTCCTGGCCAGGTTCAACTCTATTATGGCGACGAATCCGGTAGAGATCTGATGAAGGATGGCGGTTATATCGATCAGGCTTTGCGTTCTGATATGAACTGGGGTGACCTTGATAAGCCTGAGTACAAGGATCTGGTAAATCACTGGTCAATTCTTGGTAATTTCCGTTTGAAGCATCCTGCTGTTGCCAGCGGTAAGCATACTACACTTTCCAAGTCTCCATATACTTTCATGAGAAATACTGGAAGTGATAAGGTTGTAATAGTATCTGCTGGTAGAAAAGACTAACGTCAGGTATTTGTTCAGATAATTAAAATCTCCTGTTCAGGTAATGAACAGGAGATTTTTTATTGGGTATTTTATACTATGAGATCTATGAGCTGGTTTTATATTTAATGATTGCCGTGAGTCAGCCAGTGCCCCATACGATCTTCTTTAGTATCCAAATAGTTTTCATTATATTTATTGCGTCCTACTTCTATTGCCACGCGTTCAACAACGTTAATGTTGTATTTCTTCATTTCGGCAACTTTAAGTGGATTATTAGTCATTAGTTTAATTGACTTAACTTTCAGATAGTTAAACATTTCTGCACAAATTTCGTAGTGCCTTGCATCAGCGGGGAAGCCTAAATGAAGATTGGCATCTACAGTATCCATCCCATTATCCTGTAAATGATAGGCTTTTATTTTATTGAACAGTCCGATACCTCGTCCTTCCTGTCTAACGTATAACAGAACACCTCTTTTTTCTTTTGCGATCTGTTTCATTGCGGCTTCCAGCTGAAAACCACAGTCGCATTTTAAACTGAACATGGTGTCACCTGTAAGGCATTCTGAGTGAATACGTGCCAATACAGGGGCGTCAGTTGTTATATCTCCCATATATACAGCTGCGTGTTCCTTGTTCTGTTCATCTTTAAATGCAATTATGTTGAAAATACCAAAAGGTGTAGGCAATTTGGCACTTTCAGTTACATCGGTAATATGATATCCGGTCTGTTCCTTAATGGATTTGTTGTCTTCAGTCATGAGTACTTCTTTTTATTTGTGTTCTAAAAATGTTTGAATTTTACTGTGGAGTTTACTTTGTTCCAACAATTCAGATCTGTTTTCATCTGTTAAATTAGGATTTGTTGAATAAATTTTCTCCAATTTTGATAATATACCATAAAGTTCAGGGGTGATACTGTAACGTTCTCTATCTCTGAGGTTCTCAATACTTTCCTGAAATAAGGCAGGAATTCTCAGGTCATAAACGTTTTCAGCCGTTTTAACCATGTTGAATTCTGTATATTCTGTCTGTCTAACCATATGATTGAACAAAAGCAGAGTTCTGTGCTCATTAGTGATCTCAGAATTGTTGATATCTTTATTAATATATGGAAGTGAGATTATACCTGTTGTGACAAATGTTATGCTGAGTGAGGGGATAATTATTGCCAGCTGACCAACGAGGAAATTTGATTTTGTCTGATAGAACATTGTTCTTTCTTCGTAATTAGAATCAAATGCCCAACAGTAGGAAGCCAGAAGAAACAGAATGATAAAAGAATTATCAAATATGTTCGTTTGAGTATTAAGTACTATTATTGGAACTATGGTACAGAAATTACTGATTGTATAAGCATTTTTCTTTGAGTATTTGAAATAAACGTGATACAGAAAAAGAAATGCTGAGATAATGCCCAAGACTCCTATGATGCCGGCTTCGATGACAATTCTTGTCATTGAGCTTATATCGTTTTCAAATGGTACGTCGACGTCATTATTCACAATGTAGTGCAGAATAGTACTATTGGCAGTTTCATAACCGGTTCCGATAAGAAGGTTTGGACGGATAACTTTTGCGTAAATACCCATGTAGTATGAGGAAAGGTTGTATGATCCGTAGAGATCATATGTCGAAAATGCTATGAAGCCTGACAATAGTGTGGTAAGCAGAAGGATAAAACCCGCAAATGTATTATTTTTGCTTTTTAACGCACAGATTCCTGATATTAGAGTAACAATAACAGTGGTGCATATAATAACTAATGATTTGCAGATTGCGAGTTCAAGAATAACAAGTGCGGCCAGAAAAACTGAAAGAATGGTGCTAAGGTTCTTTAATTTTGGAGTTTCGTAGTCAGAGGCTGTAATGAACAGAAGTGCGGTGATTCCCCAAATTATGCTTGTCTGATGATTTGCAACTATGGAGACTGAATCGCATATATCTGCATTAAAATGCGTAAGTAGCATTTCAATGATGGCACCTACAGGTATCAGTATAAGAAGTAATTTTTTCAGTTCGACAATTTTATATAGCTGATAAAAAGCGAAGAATGTAAGAGAGAAAAATAAGGCTCCAATGACAGGGGCGAACGTGTCATTGCTATTTGTTATAAAATGATAGACAGCAGGAATTATAAATAAAATACTGATTAATGACAGTGTTTTATATGATGAATTGATGGTAATTTCCTTCCTGGCAGAGACACTCCAAAATCCTAAAGCAATGATTCCGGAAACAAATGCTAGAGTGATGAGGTTGTTTGAATTGCCAAAACTGATAGCTGATGTCGGTCCGTCGAGAACAAGGATATGTGAGAAAAAAAGAAAATATGAAGATAGTATAACGATTAACAGGAAATTGATTACTTTCTTTTGCATTTTATTTTATCCGTGTAAGCCTTTTGAGTTAAATTTTTATTATACACAGCCAAAAGACTATGCATTTTGGCTTGTTATCATGTAACAGACCTCAATCTGCAGTTGTTTTTCAAATTTATATAGTTAATAATTTATTTGTCCGTGGATAACGTACAATTTTATCACAATATAGTCATTATTTCGACTAATGCTCGATATTGAATGAGTTTGGATGATCGGTATACCTGCTGGACATCAGAGTTATACCGCCCCCTCTTTTTTTAGTTGTCAATGAAAAGGATAGCCCTTTTAAATTAAGGTTTTGTATGGAAAACAATGAAGTATATGAATTAGATGACGTTACGGTTGATAGACTTGTGTCTGAGGCTTTTAATATTATTCAGGAGTCCATTCAGATTGATCTGGAAAATGGCAATATTACTGAAAAGGATATCAATGAATTTAATCAGGCAGTTGAGAATGACTCAATATATCAGGGAATTATCAGACCTCCAATGTACAGTTGGAGCGATATGGATGATACTCTTGAGGATATTTTGAATGATGAACTAGAAGCGTATAATTACGCTGAGGTATACATTGCCAGACCTGCGGAGAATGAAAACGAAATTGAGCATGTTTTTGCCGTAGTTCTTCTGAAAATCAACAATACCGATGATGAGCAGAAATTTGCCTGTCTAAAGTGGAATCCTGAAGGTTATGCTGAAATGCTGGTATAGAAAAATTTAAAACGGCTTTGTTTTTCACGAAGCCGTGGTTGAATTTATGGCAGTTATGCTTATGACATGCTAACAGTTATTCTATGGCTGTATTTCGATGACTGTTCCAGGGGAGACCAGTTCAAGAAATTCATCCATGTCATCATTGAGCAATGCGATACATCCGTTTGTCCAGTTTGATGCCTGGAGCCCAGGAGTAGGATTGTCTTTAATGTATGGCTGACCGTGAACCATTATCATTCCGCCAGGTTTTTTACCGAATGATTTTGCATACTGGATATCATTTTTATTGGGATATGAAATATGGAATGATTTATGAAATCTTGAGTTTTGATTCACGTAGTCAAGAATATACGTACCCTCGGGAGTTTTCTTGTCTCCTTCAAAGTGTTTGTGTCCTTTAGGATTTTCTCCTAAAGCAATAAAATAGGTTTTTATGATTTTGCCTTTACGATACAAAAAAAGGCGATATTTTGACTTTTTCACTACAACCTTATCCACTGAATCCCCATGGAATATAAATTGTGAATAAGGTATTTTTGTGGTTTTAAGCTTGGTGTAGTCGGTTCGTTCGTCATATTCCGGTGCTTCAAGAATGGCTTCAATAAAAACAGAGAATGGAAGGTTTGTTCCTGCAGTTTCCACATTTTCTGCCTGAGCGTTATGATTTGAGAAAAAAATAATCAAAAAAGCTATAGTGCTACAGTAAAATTTTAAGGCTTTCATTTTTATCATTATCTGGCTGACTGTTTAGCATTGAATCCGGTGCCTAATTATAGTCTTTTTTTCTCTGTTTTTAATGAAATTTTATGAATTTATAAGGGATTGGTTCTGTAATAAGGTGTATCTTTTAATAGAGAATAATCGCTCTTCTTAGAGTATAATATGCAAGTTTACCGATAATTATGCAGAAAACTGCCGTTAAGATATTGGATGGGCCGTTTCATAGTATATGTTCAGTCAGTAAAGTAATTCCGGTTAATGGAAGATTACAGTCGTTACCATGATTGTAATAGAAAGGTGTCTGATTGTTTTTGTCTTTGCGACATACAGGATGTGTGATGAGGTTTTGCCTTAATTACTGAAGTAACTGATGACTGTTTAAATGGTTTTATGGCTGGAAACACGACTTGTTGTAAAGCCTGTAATGAAGTGTGGTTCAAAAGGGATTATATGATATGGATGAGAAAAAAATGAGTTACGAGGGAGTAGAACTGCTCCCGCTGGAAAATTTTACTGAATCAGCATATCTGAATTATGCCATGGCTGTCATCAGGGATCGTGCATTGCCTCATATAACCGACGGCTTAAAGCCGGTTCAGAGACGTATCATTTATGCTATGAATCGTTTAGGACTCAGTGCCACATCAAAATTTATGAAATCTGCCAGAACAGTGGGTGATGTTATGGGTAAATACCATCCGCACGGAGATTCTTCATGTTATGGCGCGATGGTTCTTATGGCTCAGGACTTTTCATACAGATATCCACTGGTTGACGGACAGGGAAACTGGGGACATCCGGATACTCCGAATTCCTTTGCCGCCATGCGTTATACTGAATCAAGACTTTCAAAATTTTCCGAAGTTCTGCTGTCCGAATTAGGTTCCGGCTGCACGGAATATGTACCTAATTTTGATGGCTCAATTCAGGAGCCTAAATATCTGCCTGCCAGACTTCCTCATATTCTGCTTAATGGTACGTCCGGCATAGCTGTCGGTATGGCCACCAATATACCTCCTCATAATGCAGTAGAGGTGGCTAACGCATGCGTCCACATGCTGGAAAATCCTAAGGCAACAGTGGACGATCTTATGCAGTTTATAAAGGGACCTGACTATCCTACTGAAGCAGAAATAATCTCCACTCCCGCAGAAATCAAAAAGCTATACGAAACAGGTAAAGGCACGATCAGAATGCGTGCCGTTTACAAGGTTGAAAAAGGGGAAATAATCATTACTGCACTCCCTTATCAGACGAGAGGGGCTGAGATTGTTTTGAAAATTGCTGAACTGATGAATGCCAAAAAGCTTCCTATGCTCAGCAATATACGTGATGAAACATCAGATACCTGCAGAATTGTTCTGGTTCCAAAGTCCAACAGGGTGGATGTGGATAAGATGATGTCTCATCTTTTTGCCTTGCCGAAACTGGATTTGGAAAAAACCTATGCCATTAACATCAATATTCTTGGACTTGATGGTAATCCGGTGGTGAAATCTCTTCCTCAGATTTTAACTGAATGGCTTAAATTCCGTTGCGATACCGTAAAGCGCCGTATAACAACAAAGTTGGATAAGATAAATACAAGACTTCATCTGATTGACGGGTTGTTTATAGCTTTCTTAAATCTTGACGAAGTAATTCGTATCATCAGAGAAGAAGAAAAGCCTAAGCAGGTACTGATGGAAAAATTCAAACTCTCAGATCAGCAGGCTGAATATATTCTTGAAACCAAACTCCGTCAGATTGCCCGTATTTCAGAAATGGCATTAACTTCTGAAAAGAATGATCTTGAAAAGCAGAAGAGTGAACTTAACGCACTGCTGGATTCACCAACCAAATTCAAAAATCTGGTTAAGAAGGAATTGAAAGCCACGGCAGCTGAATATGGTGACGAGCGCAGAAGTCCAATAGTGGAGAGAGAAGTCGCTCAGGTTATATCTGAGAGAGACCTGACTCCGGCAGAACCTGTAACAGTTGTTCTGTCTAAGATGGGATGGGTAAGGGCAGCAAAAGGGTATTTGGAAAATCCGGAAACTCTGTCATACAAACAGGGGGATGAATATTTGGATTCCGTATTCTGCAAATCCAATATGCCGGCTGTTTTTCTGTCAAGTAAGGGAAAGGCCTACACTCTTGATGTCAGTTCAATGCCTTCAGCCAGAGGTCAGGGGGAACCGCTGACAAGTAAATTGGGCCTTGAGGCTGGGGAAATTGTGGAAACTGTAATAAGTTCAGCTGAAAACGATTATTATCTGATAGGAACTGATGCGGGGTATGGTTTTGTCTGCACATTTGCTGATATGCTCAGCTATACCATGAATGGCAAGAGTTTTATCAATCTTACCGAAAATGCAAAAGTACTCAAGCCGGTGCGCATAGACAACCTTGAAAATTCATTATGTCTCATCGTGTCAAATATCGGCAAAATGCTCGTGTTTAAGGTTAGTGAACTTCCTCGACTGTCTAAAGGTAAGGGTAACAGAATGATAAACATTCCTACAGACAGAGCTCAGAACAGGGAAGAGTACGTAGTCGACTATACAGTACTGACGCCAAATGACTCTGCTGTTATATATGCTGGCAAACGTCATTTGACGGTTACTCCATCTGAAATAGATACGTATCAGAATACTCGAGGTCGCAGAGGTATTACTCTTCCAAGAGGACTGCAGAAAGTAAGTTACATTGAGAAGGTGCAGTCTAAAACAGAGGTCGAGAGTGAGCCTGAGAAAACACAGGATACCGAAAAGGAATTTTAATTTTTAAATACAGGAAAAAAAGATGATATTAGTATTTCGTGTTATTTTGCTAATTATACTTGCACTTTTATGGCTGATTTTCGGTCTGACGGTATGTATATTCAGACCGTTTCATAAGGGAAATATCTACTGCCTGACTCAGATGTTAAGATGCGGAAGATGGGCAATTGGTATCAAGGTAGATAGCAGAATAGATCCTAAGGCTATAAGAGAAAACATGCCTGCTGTTCTGGTAGGCAATCATCAGTATAACTGGGATATTATTGTAATGGCTGATATTCCTCAGCCAGGAACAGCCTGTATAGGTAAAAAGAGCTTGATGTGGGCTCCTATTTTCGGACTGCTGTTTTTCCTTACAGGTAATATCTTTATTTAAAGAGACAAGTCCTCAAAGTCAGGTACTGA
>JAEEGF010127132.1_pt1 | contig 11448 bp, 11 predicted proteins | sample 9134171 | NCBI WGS metagenome assembly JAEEGF01 (sample SAMN16246542, study PRJNA631951) | gut metagenome | biome: gut microbiome; feature: rumen; material: AP-attached | host: Bos | place: Iran: Karaj | collected 2018-10
TTTGCTCGGCACTACTTTTCGCCGGAAAATGCGCTTTTCCGGTCACAGGTTGTTCGCGTATCGGCAAAAGCGGAGGAATGGTTTGCATTGGCTCTGCTTGTCACTGCGCTGTTATATCTGGTTCTCTCTAAAGCGCGTTTTCATGATACGTGGCTGCGGGTGCGCGCCTGGTTTAGCGGCGTCCGTTCTGTCGAAGGGATTCTGCTGTTCTGTCTGTTCGGATACTTTGTATTCTGCAGCTATATCACCAGCAAGTATTACACCAACGTTTTTAAAACGAATGACTTTCTGCTGTTCGATACCGCCATTTGCATTCTGGTTTTCTTCACAATGCCGCTTGCTGTCGGAGCAAGGAAAGCGAAACTCTACATTGATATCATGCTTCATATCACAATGCTGCTTTCCACCATCTTTATTGTATGGGCTCTGTGGAACCTTTTCCGACTGAACCTCGTAACCTTGCCGAACGGATTGCAATTCGGCATGACGGAAGACTATCGGCTTTATCCCGGTGTCAACTCCAATATCGGGGCAGCCATAGGCGTAACAATGGTCCTGATTTCCTTATATATGATCAGCAGCCATCGTTGGCCGATCAAGCTGATCTATTCCATCGTTTTGATTCCTCATCTTTGTGCAACCATATTGACGAATTCACGCGGAAGCTTCCTTTCACTCATCGTTGCGTTTCCGCTCTTTGCGTTCATGCTCGTATGGGGAAAAACCCAGAAGCTTCATGCTTTCAAAAGAGCCCTCATCAGCGGTATCGCTGCTGTCGCAATGATTGCGTTTGTTATTCTCGTTCGATACAGTGTTTTCTACATCTTTGAAAAAGTGACGCATTTGAGTGAATATCTCGGCGCAGAACCGAATATCCGTGAGATCGAGCCGGATTCCGCCCGTTTGAAGATCTGGAATGCATCTGTGCACTTGATGTTCTCTGACGCAAAAGAATTCTTCTTCGGCGCGCCGATAACGGTAATCCCAACACAAATCAAGGACAGTCTGACGAGAATTTACGGAAATGGAAGCCTGTTCGCACATGCACACAACATAATCCTGCAGACCGGTTTGATCGCAGGTGTGCCGGGTATGTTGCTGTTTCTTGCATTTTTGTTTAGAATTCTCATGCCCTGCGTCAGAATCGGAATCGGAAAAAAGAGTCAGGCATATCCCGGATCCTACTTCCTGCCGATTGCCGTTCTTGCCATGCTGGTTGCTAACATGTTCGAACCGTTTCTGCTGTTCTATATTTCTTCCATGGCATGCCTCTTTTTCCTGTTCTGTGGTTATATCGTAGCGATTGACAGGGAAGAATCGGCACAATAACAAGGAGCAGAAACCGATAAACACATTGCATCCAGACGATCAAGTCATTCCATGTATCGCATGAACATCGGAATCGAAAGAAAGGATTCAACATGAAAAAGCTGTCGAATACAAAAAAGCCCCTGCTTTATCTTATCAGCATTTATTGCGCAGTTGTTCTGTGCCGATTTTTGCTTGCACTTTTGACTTCCGCCTATCCGATCGTCAATATCGACGAATTCCTGTATTACGGTATGGCACGTTCTATTGCGCAAGGGCAAGGTTTGATGTTCCGCGGACAACCGGCTAATTACAGCTATATTATTTATTCTCTTGTTCTTTCACCGGTGTATTTACTTGGTTTTCACGGACCATTACTGTATCGAATGATGCAGTTATGGAATATCCTTCTGAATTCCCTGTCTGTTTTTCCGCTGTATTACATTGCAGGAAAGGCTGTAAACGACGAAAAGCGTTCACTTCGGATCGCTGCGATCTGCATGGTTCTGCCCGATTTCATGCTCGGTCAAGTCATGATGTGCGAGAACATCATCTTGCCGTTGTTCTTCTCATTATTTGCTCTAATCCTCTGCTATCTGGAACACAACAAGTTCAAACATATCATCGGCATCGGCATCATCGGCGGCTTGCTGTTTTCGGCAAAACCCGGTTCCGTCATACCTGCCGCAGTTTTCGATCTTGTATTGCTCTTTCTGGGAATCAAGAACAAGAACAAAAAACAAATTCTCCATACTTTTTTAAGTCTTCTGCTGACTGCAGTGGTTGCCGCCGGTTTCTTCAGCATTGTATCGTTGCTGAACGGACAGGCATCCATTCTGTCGATTTATCAGGCACAGATAGCTGACGGGAAACATCTGAACGTGTTCTTCAAATTTCTCGGCATCTATGCCTTGTACATCATCCTTGCAGGCGGTATCGGATGCTTTGCCGTTGCATTTCGAAACTGGAAATCCTACTCTGCCAACCAGAAAGTGCTTTTTTGCACAGTGATTACATCGCTGATAGTGACCATCATCGGTGTATGCTGGTCTGTTAACCGGTATGAATACAATGCCAATACCGCGCATCTGCGTTACATCGGTATGTATCTTCCGCTCATCTACTCATTCGCTATAATCCCTCAGCATACGGAAGTAAAACCACGCCGCAATCTGCCCGCAGAAAAAAAAAGGTTCGCACCTCAGATCGTTCTGATCATCACTGCCATTTTACTGGTAATCGGTATATATGGCGGCGTAAACCGCTACTCCGTGTTTGCTGAAAATATGACATTTTCCGTCATCATTCAGTTGTTCCGCCATCAGGTTTCGATTTGGATTGTATCCGCCGTCTTCGTCATACTGATCGCATTCTGGTTCTGGATTCTGAAACAAAAGGAAAAAACCATCTCGTTATGCGTGACGATCGCATTACTGTCCTGTATGCTGATCAACAATCTTGCCGCGTATACTCTTGAGAAAAAGGATACCCGCTTCGATTTTGCAGAACAGACGAACAAACTTTTACAACTGATAGACGAAGATGCCGATCCGATATACCTCTACAGCGTCGAAACGAACACCTCCTATTACGGTGCAATGGATGCATACAGTCGGAAAAGCATCAGCTTTGTAAAACTCAACGATATGTTCAATCAACTATATGCGACACAAGGCGTCTATCAACCGTTTGTACCGGAAGGTCAGCGCGGAAATATCGCTACGTTGCCCACACCGCAGACCGATACACTGTTCATGGATGCAACCGTGTATTACATGCTGAAACTGGCCGAAGATAACACTTCTCATTTCACCGAAAACCGGGAAGCACTTCATTTAGTCAAGATTACAGACACGTCAAAGCCTTGGCTTGACGCAATCGTTGGCAATACAACCAACACGATCCTGTCTGCTGGCGATACAGGTATTCTGCTTATCTTCAACGACCGGTATCTGCAATCGCCCTGTACAATGAAATTCACCATCAAGTGCGATCAACCGACCAACCTCAAGTTCTTTTCGAACTATGAAGCCAAAATGATACCGCTTGAAGCCGGAATGCATGAGTATGAATTCACATTCGATAAGCCGGCAAACGCATACAACTTCGAAGCAGAAACCGGCGATATCCGACTGTATGGCTTTGACTTAACCGACTGATTTTTTCAGTGCAAAGAAAAAAGAGCTGCTGCGGCAGCTCTTATATTCTTACTTTATGATTTTCGATTGTTGAGGCAGAGCCCCGCTTTGTTGAGCGCGAGCACGATCGGCGGCACCACGACGAGGTGCAGAAGGATGCCCGGCCATGCTTTGATGAATCCGCCCGCAAGGAACATGTTGAAGGTAAACGTGTTGCCCGCAAGCCCCAGCAGCGCCCACTTCGCGACGCCCCAGACGACGCGCCCGATCAGCATTGCGGCGATCAGCGTGACGAACACGCTCCACGGTTTGCGCGGCAGCACCCGATAGAGCGCGCCGGCAACCGCGCCGTAGGTCGCAAGCTCCAGCGCCATCACGATCGCGTCGGGATACATCGCCGGCATCCCGAACAGCAGCGACCGGAGCACCGGCGCGATCAGTCCGACCGCAAGCCCCCACGGCCAGCCGCACAGGAACCCGCACAGAAACACCGGAATGTGCATCGGGCTCAGCATCTTGCCGATCACCGGAATCTGCCCCGTAAGAAACGGCAGCACCATACAGAGCGCCAGGCACAGCGCCGCATAGATCATGCGTTTGATATGAATACTCATCGGCTTCCCCTCTCTTTGCGGCACACGCCGCGTCATATCGGCATGATACCACAGCTTTCCGCGTCCGTCAATGAAAAAGAGCCGGGTAACCGGCTCTATTGACATGATACGTTACGCTTTGGCGCGCTTCGGGAATCTCGACGGCACGACGAACAGAATCAGCGCGTACATCAGCAGGGCGAACGTCTTGAAGATCGGCCACGGCGACGCCTGTGCGGACAGCGGCAGCCACCGCGCCTGCATCAGAAAGATGCGAATGACCGGGTACCCCGGCGGGACGGCGCCTGCACGCAGACCGGAAAGTCCGGCGCTGATCACGGGCGACAGCAGCGCGAACAGCACGCAGAACACGCCGAGCACGATCGAAAAGCCCTTGGATTTCGTGCCGAGCGCGATGCAGGCAAGCACCAGCACGAGCGTCTCGACCGCAAACGGGATCGCCGTCGCCACGTGCAGCAGCGGCTGTCTCGCAAAGAGCCGGACCAGTACGATCCCGATTGCAACCAGACCGTTCACAACGGCGCAGATGATCAGCGGGATCGCCCGCTTGCGGAACAGCGCGCAGAACACCGGCAGCAGGAACAGCACAAGGTACGGCAGCCAGCGCACCGCATACGGCGCGACCGTCCGCGGCATGATCGAGATCCAGTTCAGCAGCAGCGCGGGAACCGCCCACAGCGGGATCGCCTCATCCCCGAAGCCGCGCAAAATCTGATTCACCATGACGCGCGGATCGCGCACCCGCATCGTCAGCGCAACATTGATCGCTTTCAGCGCAACCTCGCACAGCAAGCCGATCAAAAAGATCACCAGCAGGATCACAAACAGCACCCAGATCGGTCTGTTCTTCCGTTTTTCCATTGTTCCCCTCTCCTTTCACGATCCGTCTCGTTTGATTGTATATTATATCCGATTCGGCGCCGGATTGCAAGACGTCTCGCGCGTTTCGCATAAAAAAAGAGGGAAGGTCTGCCCTTCCCTCCGTATCAAACGGCCTGTCGGCGCTCCGGCTCAATCGCCGTCCTCGCTCATATAGCGCGCGCGAATGAAGTGATCGTTGAGGTCGGCGACGTTCTCCGTCTGCCCCTGCGATTCAAGCGTTTCGCCCCTTCTCTTTGCGCGCACCATCTGGATCAGCCCCACGATGCAATACACCGCAAATACGGCCAGCGCACCCAGTGCGATCATTCCGAACGGTCCGATTTTCATATGCTCTCCCTCCTTTTTCTTTCGGAGCATTCCCTTGTTTCTGTGCGTATTGTAACATGCGCCGCCGTCGTTTTTCAACCGCATCTTTGCCGGATTCGGGCACGCTATTGCCGCAAAAACGGCGAAATAAGAAGGAGCGGATCGCTCCGCTCCCCCGAAAGTTCCGTCATTTTTTGAACAGCTTCTTGTACAGCCAGACGACGAGGCACGAGCCCACGATCGAAAGGATGATGCCCGTCACCCAGCCGCCGCCGACCTTGATCAGACTGCCGAGGAATCCGCCGACAGCGCCGCCGATCACGCCGACGATGATGTAGAACAGAATCCCCTTGCCCTTCATCTTCATGAGTTTGCTGGCAACAAAGCCGCAAAGCGCACCGATCACGATTTCAACAAGCAATTGCCAAAGCATGCAACCATCTCTCCTTTTTCTGAAATATCTCTCCGAAAGTCCCTTGCGCGCCGTGCCGTCTGCAGATCGGTCCGTCGCCTCGCCCGCGATTGCGGATCGAACCTCGGATGCATCTTCATTGTATCATGTTTGCAGCCACTTGACAACGGTTTTCCGTCCCGCTGCATTGTTGTACAACTTTACAACTCTTCTTCGATTGCGTCCATATCGTCGAGGAATTCTTCCTCTTCTCCCTCATCATCACCATATAAAACATTATACGCTATGGCTGTTTCCATAGCATCCAATTTACCATCTCGGTTGAAATCAAAAGCATTATAGATAGGACACATACCAAAGCCCTCCTTTTTGGATATTTTACCATGATTTTTGAAAAAGAGATAGCTAAAAGTTTAAAATTCATATTTTCATGAATGATGTTTGTATGCTATACTATTGTAAATACAATTCTATTCATAGAAGGTTATGCGATGAAACAAAGAAAAGCCTTTCTTGATAGTATATCAACACTTGTTGAAGAATGGCATCCTACAAGAAATGCAGACCTTTCTCCTGATAAGGTATGTATTGGTAGCGAAAAAACAGTCTGGTGGTTAGGAAAATGCGGACATGAATGGGAAGCTAGTATAAGTAATCGCGTTAAGGGGCAAAAGTGTCCTTATTGTTCAAATCACAAAGTCCTCATTGGTTATAATGACTTATCTACAACTAATCCAGAATTAGCTGCAGATTGGCACCCTACAAAGAACTGCAATTGTTCTCCTCAAATGGTAACTGCTGGTAGCGGCAAGAAAGTCTGGTGGAAGTGTAAAAAAGGGCATGAATGGCAAGCTGTAATCGCTGATAGAAAAAACGGAACAGGGTGTCCATATTGTGGTAATAAGCGACTATTACCAGGTTTCAATGATCTAGCGTCTGTTTCTCCAAAGCTGGCACAAGAATGGCATCCGATCAGAAATGGAGAGCTTTATCCGTCTTCTATTCTTACAGGGAGCGCTAAAAAGGTTTGGTGGCTTGGTAAATGCGGACACGAATGGGAGGCAAAAATTTCAGAACGGCAAAACGGAACAGGGTGTCCATATTGTGCAAATCAAAAAGTGCTATCTGGATTTAATGATCTTGCTACAATTAACCCACAAATAGCTGCTGAATGGCATCCACTAAAGAATGCTGATTTAACTGCAAGTGCTGTTACTAGTAAAAGCAATAAAAAGGTATGGTGGCTTGGTAAATGTGGACACGAATGGCAAGCTACGATTTGTAACAGATCAAATGGGCGTGGTTGCCCTTATTGCAAGAACAGAATAGTACTAGATCGTTTTAATGATCTTCCTTCTACTAACCCAAAATTAGCTGCTGAATGGCATCCAACAAAGAATGGACTCTTAACTCCAAACAAGATTACAGCAGGTAGCGCAAAAAAGGTTTGGTGGCTTGGTGAATGTGGGCATGAATGGCAAGCAGCTATTGTTGAAAGACTAAATGGCAAAGGATGTCCTTTTTGTTCAAGCGAAAGAGTGCTATCTGGGTTTAATGATTTAAAAACTCGCAATGCCGAACTTGCAAGTGAATGGCACCCAACCAAAAATGGTAACCTATTACCAGACCAAATCATGGCAAAAAGCAACAAGGTCGTCTGGTGGTTAGGGCAATGTGGGCATGAATGGCAATCTTCAGTGAATAATAGGAGCAAAGGAAATGGTTGCCCTATTTGTGCAAGAGAAAGTCAGACCTCTTATCCTGAACAAGCTATATTCTACTATTTAAAAAAAGCTTTTCCTGATGCTATAAATGGAGATAAACGTTACAAACTTGAATTTGATATTTATATTCCATCCAAAAGAATTGCCGTGGAATACGATGGCGAATTTTGGCATAGAAGCATAGAGAAAGACATAAGAAAGAATAAACTGTGTGAAGAAAACAACATAACTTTATTTCGTGTTCGCGAAGAAGGCTGTCCAACATTACCAAGCACAGAAAATGTGTTTGTCTGTCAAGCAAACAATACGAAATCTTTACAAGACGCAATCATTGAGATGCTGCGTCAGCTCAACATTAGCTTGCCCGTTAATCTTGCAATAGATAATGCCGAAATAATGGCGCTGAAATACACCAACAGAGTGAAAAATAGCGTGTTTTCATTTTCCTCAAAACTTGCGAAAGAGTGGCATCCTTCAAAAAACGGAGCACTTTCGCCGCAAGCTGTTTATGCAGGAAGTGGGAAAGCAGTATGGTGGCAATGTGACAAAGGTCATGAATGGCAAGCTACTCCTAACAGCAGAACAACGAACGATGTTGGTTGCCCATATTGTTCAAACAAAAGGGTCCTAGCAGGCTATAATGATCTTGCAACTATTAACCCAGATTTAGCAAAGGAATGGCATCCCATAAACAATCAAGGCCTATCTCCGCAAATGGTAACCGCTGGTAGCAATAAAAGAGTCTGGTGGCAATGCGATAAAGGTCACGAATGGCAGGCTTCAATCGCTAATAGAAGTAAAGGAAGCCGCTGTCCAATTTGTTGTAATCAAAAAGTACTAGTTGGCTTCAATGATCTTGCAACGATTAACCCTGCTTTAGCAAGTGAATGGCATCCAAGCAGAAATCATGATCTATATCCATATTCTGTAACTAATAAAAGCAACAAAAAGGTATGGTGGCTTGGAAAATGTGGGCATGAGTGGCAAGCTTCTATATACGAAAGGCAAAAAGGAACAGGCTGTCCTTTTTGCGATCCTTCTGCTGCTGTTAAAGTGATTAATACAGATACACAAGAAGTTTATTCATCGTATTTGGCTGCTGCAAAATCTTGTGGGTTAAGCAACGGAACATCTATATCCCTTTGTTGCAAGGGCAAGCTGAAAACAGCAGGTGGGTATCATTGGAAAACCTTATTGTAGATTCAAAGGATTAATAATTCAAATGGCAAAAACTAGAGGCGAGCACATGCCATACAAGTACATCATTCTTGACTCCAATTGCTTTTTATATGCCCTAAGGCATGAAAATTGCAAACTTAACATGAGAGAAATAATAGATTATGCACATCAGAATAAGTCCTACCTAACCATATCTGCATACTCCTTATATGAGATAATACAAGGACTAAACGATCTGGATGAAATTAGTTTATTTAGAAAACAGCTTCTTGAATTAGGAGATTTTTGGGTTACGAGTACTAATTCTATTCTTGACTGTAAAGGAATTGAATATGGATTTGATTTTTTGTTTTCACTAAGTCTTCATAACAATGAATTGTTACGTGACTTTGGAGAAAAGAGAGACGTTTTGAGGGAAAAAGTATATGGTGCTTTGTTTAGAAAAATGTTCTTCTACGCTGTTTTAGTGACCTCCGCATATCTAGTATTAAATAATTCTAATAGTGCTGGAAAATGTGATCCTGATACTCTTTGGAAGGTACAGTATATTAGTAATCATTTTTTCGAACAACACAAGAGCAGATATATGAAAGTATTCTCCGAAATATATAAGCATGTTGGGCTTCCATCCTATGATCCGATTGAACACGAGTTTTTTCGAGACTACAACGCAAAAGAATCATTGCGAGAAATAATGCTAAACTTATTTGTTGAAATACTCGCAGTGTCCGAAGTAGAGTTAAGCTTAGCAAAAAAAGAATGGATGTATAATTCGCATGAATATAACAATCGTATTATTGATAAGTGCAAAATACTATCATCAGAGATAAAGTATAGTAGTTTCAAGGAAGTGAACAAGCAATGCTCAAAGAGAACAAATAAAAGAATAACAATAGACTATGTATTAGAACAACTCCTATCAGATTTTCCAGCCTCACTAAAAAAGGAAAGTTATTGTGCAATGGTGAAGAAACTATTCATTTCTGGTGGGTTTGGTGAAAAATTCAATAACGATTTCATTGATCTATCGAATCTCATATTATTAGATCGCTTTCCAGAAGGCACCGCAGTATATATAACTGAAGAATCGTTTTGGAAAAATGTTCTCTTTTCCAATCAGAATAGCATTAATGCTAAGAACTCGGTTAGTTTTTATAACAAATTTTTAGTTAACCAATAGAGCAAAAGATCCCATGTGTTTTTCAACGATCATGGAATTAAAGTGACAAAGCTGTTATATCAGCCGCGCGTGTCCTTCTATCGCCTTTTCGATGCGCTGCGGTTCAATGCCGATGTAGCGTTGCGTCACGCTTGCGCTGCTGTGCTGCAAAAGGCGCTGCACAAGGGCAATGTCATAACCGCTATCCTTGTAAATTTCTGTTGCATACCACTTGCGGAAGCTGTGGGTGCTAATCCCCTCAAAGCCCAAATAGTCACACACAAGGGCAAGCTGTTTCTGTACCGCCCTTTCGGTCAGGGGAAAAATGCGGTCATTGCGACCGATCCCATTGCGCAAGCACTTGATGGAATGATCAATACCGATTGTTTTTCCTCTCGTTTCGGTTATCATTGTTCTATCAAAGTGTGTACCATTTTGTGTGTACCATTTTCGAGGTGGAATTGCTCTGTTAAAGGGTGATGTACCATTTATGTACAAGTGAATATGCAAAGTTGTGAGACAAAGAAAAGAGAGAAGGTCATCCCTTCCCTCTCAAAAAGTCCCTAACTATGGGCGTTTTGCTTATTTGAAATATCTCTCGAGCAGCCCTTTCAGCGCCTTGCCGTGTCTTGCCTCGTCGCGCGCCATCTCGTGAACGGTGTCGTGGATCGCGTCAAGACCGAGTTCCTTCGCACGTCTTGCAAGATCCGTCTTGCCCGCGGTCGCGCCGTGCTCGGCGTCCACACGCATTTCGAGGTTCTTCTTGGTGGAATCGGTGACGACTTCGCCCAAAAGCTCTGCAAACTTCGCCGCATGCTCCGCTTCTTCCCATGCCGCCTTCTCCCAGTAGAGACCGATCTCCGGATAGCCCTCGCGGTGCGCGACGCGCGCCATGGCGAGATACATGCCGACTTCGGTGCATTCGCCCTTGAAGTTTGCACGCAGATCATCCAGAATATCCTCCGGCACGCCCTTGGCTGCGCCGACGACATGCTCCGCCGCCCAGACGACTTCTTCCTTCACTTCGTTGAACTTGAACGCCGGCTGATGGCAGACCGGGCACTCCTGCGGCGGTGTCGGACCTTCATGAACGTAACCGCAAACGCTGCAAACCCACTTTTTAGTCATGTGAAAAACCTCCGTATTTATTTTGTAAACTGAATTTACAGGTCTATTTTACCGCATCCGCCGCGCGCCGTCAATCGCGGATTGCGGAATCCTTGAAACTTTTCTGTGAACCGTCCGAATCGATCGTTTCTTGACAGCTTCCGCTTAGGGTGGTATCATACAATTGCTGCACAGGTCTCCGTAGCTCAGCAGGATAGAGCATTCGCCTCCTAAGCGGGAGGCCTATCTTTGAAAATCACATATGTCTCCGTAGCTCAGCAGGATAGAGCATTCGCCTCCTAAGCGAAAGGCCGCGCGTTCGAATCGCGCCGGGGACGCCAAACCCCCGAAAACACTGCGTTTTCGGGGGATTCTTTTTTCTAAAACTTCTCCTATCAATTTACTTTTCATCAGTTCAGATAATGCATAATGATGTTGCATATACATCCAAATATGCGGTTCGTTAGTGCCCGAAAACTGGTTTTGACTGCACTTTGACTGCACTATTTCTAAAAATGCATTCTCAGAGTACCCGTAATAAACATTTTTCCGGCTCTTTTTTTATCTCTTTCAAATGCTTATCGAGCATCTGGATAGCTGTTCATACTGATATCTCCGC